>ERZ772940.884-NODE-884-length-11564-cov-8.21844_pt1 | contig 11564 bp, 10 predicted proteins | sample MGYA00511682_ERZ772940 | MGnify/ENA primary metagenome ERZ772940 (study PRJEB29015, sample SAMEA2737922) | human oral metagenome | biome: human oral; feature: human-associated habitat; material: dental | place: China | collected 2031 ... | reverse complement strand
TTGAGTCGATAAAGCAGGCTGCCAAACGTCCCAAACCACCGTTACCAAGTGATGGCTCCAACTCAACTTCTTCGACTTCGATCAAGTCTTTACCTGCAGCTGCAAGTTCTTTTTTCACATCGTCATAAAGACCGAGGTTAATCAAGTTGTTTGACAAGAGTTTACCAATCAAGAACTCAGCTGAGATGTAGTAAACTTTTTTCTTACCAGTGTTGACTGGTTTTTGACTGCTAGCAAGCTTGCTGTAGTTGAGAAGAGCAAGGTAAAGCTCTTCGTTACTACATTCCGCGATGGTTTTATTGTAACGTTTTTGTACAAATTCGTTTAATGGTAACATTTTTGTGTCTCCTGATAATGTCTTATTTCTTTAATTCTACCATATTTTCATTGATTCGGCGATAAATTGTAGTCAGGTCAAGCAAATTGTCCTCGACAGCTGGTGTCAATTGATCTTCAGTCATACGCCAAGACCAGTTTCCACCAAGGGTAGATGGGAAGTTCATACGAGCTGACTCATCTAGTTCTAGCAAGTCTTGCATGGTTGCAATAGCCATGAAGCTAACTGATGAAAAGACTGTACGAAGCATAGCGTGTGGCACTGTTTCGTACTCTTTACGGTTGGTGTAACGAGCCATGTATTCACGAGTTGGATCGTCGATCTCATTACGATACCAACCAAGGACTGTATTGTTATCGTGTGTTCCTGTGTACATAACAGAGTTGGCAGGTGCCAAGTGTGGACTATCTATACTTTCGTCTTCTGGGTTGAAGGCAAATTGAAGAATCTTCATCCCTGGGAAGCCAGTACGTTCGCGCAACTCGATAACCTCATCTGTCATGAAACCAAGGTCTTCTGCGATGATGTTCAGCTCACCAAGCTCTTCCTTAACAGCTGCGAAGAGTTTGTAACCTGGACCTTTCACCCATTTACCAGGTGCTGCTGTATCGGAACCAGCAGGAATTTCCCAGTAAGATTCGAAACCACGGAAGTGGTCGATACGAACGATATCGTAGATTTTGAAACTTTCGCGCAAGCGTTCAATCCACCATTTGTAACCGTCTTTGTCCATTGCCTCCCAGTCATAGATTGGGTTCCCCCAAAGCTGACCAGTGGCAGAAAACTCATCTGGTGGGCAACCTGCGATGCAAGTTGCTTTACCATTGACATCTGTCTTGAAGAGGTGTGGATTTGCCCACATGTCGCTTGAATCTTCTGCGACGTAAATTGGCATGTCTCCAACAATTTCGATGTGGTTATCGTTAGCATAAGCTTTCAATTTCAACCATTGTTGGAAGAAGAAGTATTGAGTTACACGGTGGTAAACCAACTTATCTGCCAATTTCTCACGGTAGCTTTCAAGTGCTGAAGCTTTACGAGCACGAGCATCTGCGTCTGGCCATTCTGTCCACGCAAGATTGTCAAAATGCTCTTTGATAGCCATATACTCTGCGAAGAGTTCAAGCCATGATTGGTTGTCTTGAGCAAACTTCTCAAAATCTTTGACATCACCCACTTCCAAGAAGCGTTTAACTGCTTTTTCTAAAAGCGGACGACGTGCATAATAAATCTTCGCATAGTCAACTTCAGATGCATCGCTACCAAAGTCAACACCTTTAAGATCACTGGCTTCGAGCAAGCCTTGCTCTACCAAGATATCAAGGTCGATAAAATGCGTATTTCCAGCAAAGGCCGAGAATGATTGGTATGGAGAATCTCCATAGCTTGTTGTCCCAAGAGGGAGGATTTGCCAGTAACGTTGCTTCGTACGAACCAAGAAATCAACGAAATCATAGGCAGTTTGGCCAAATGACCCAATCCCGTATGCTCCTGGTAGAGAAGAGATGTGCATCAACACACCACTTTGACGTTTTTTCATAATAGCACCTCATGTGTTTGTTATAAAACGTTGCGCAACAAGGCGCAAACGTTTGCGTAAATTAAGTATAGCGTATTTCAAACACAAATGCAAGCGTTTTTAAAAAATTTTTTTGAATTATTTTTATCTAACCAAAACTTATTCCAACTGATATTTTATGAAATGAGCGAAAAAATTTTTAAAGATTTTCTGATTTAAGATAATTCATTCCGAACATCTCCTATATTTTCTGAAAATCGGGCTAAATTAACGCAATCGTTTCCCTTGGTTTTCACAAAATAAGAAAATCAGCAGTTAGGATATTTTCTTCCTATTAAAGGCAATCATCTCCACTTCCAAACCTTAAAAATTTTTTAAAATTTTTTCAAAAAAACCTTGCAACCGTTTTCTATTTGTGCTATACTAAGCTCATAAAGGAAAACGTTTGCGTTTCCCGAATAAATTATAACTGTTATTCTTTAGGAGGAATACACTATGTCATCTAAATTCATGAAGAGCGCTGCTGTGCTCGGAACTGCTACTCTCGCTAGCTTGCTCTTGGTAGCTTGCGGAAGCAAAACTGCTGACAAAGCAGCTGATACTAGCTCTTCAGAAGCGAAAGAAATCACTTTCTACGTTGAAGACCAATACAAAGCCTTCGCTGAATCAGCTGCAAAAGCTTATGAAAAAGAATCTGGCGTAAAAGTTACCATCAAAACAGGAGACCAAATGGGTGGTCTTGATAACCTTTCTCTAGACAACCAATCTGGTAAAGCTCCTGATGTTATGATGGCTCCATACGACCGTGTAGGTAGCCTTGGTACTGACGGACAACTTTCAGAAGTCACTCTTAGCGACGGTGCAAAGACAGACGATAAAACAAAATCACTTGTAACTGTCGGTGGTAAAGTCTATGGTGCTCCAGCTGTCATCGAATCACTCGTTTTGTACTATAACAAAGATTTGCTTAAAGAAGCTCCTAAAACATTTGCTGATTTGGAAAACCTTGCTAAAGACAGCAAATACGCTTTCGCTGGTGAAGATGGCAAAACTACTGCCTTCCTAGCTGACTGGACAAACTTCTACTACGCATACGGACTTCTTGCTGGTAATGGCGGTTATGTATTTGGTCAAAACGGTAAAGATCCTAAAGATATCGGACTTGCAAACGACGGGGCAATCAAAGGTATCGAATATGCTAAATCTTGGTACGAAAAATGGCCTAAAGGTATGCAAGATACTGAAGGAGCTCCAAACTTAATCCAAACTCAGTTCCAAGAAGGTAAAACAGCTGCTATCATCGATGGTCCTTGGAAAGCTCAAGCATTCAAAGATGCTAAAGTAAACTACGGTGTTGCGACTATCCCAACTCTTCCAAACGGTAAAAACTATGAAACATTTGGTGGTGGTAAAGCTTGGGTTATCCCAGCAAGCACTAAGAACCTTGAAGGAGCTCAAAAATTTGTAGACTTCCTTGTATCAACTGAACAACAAAAAGCGTTCTACGACGCTACAAACGAAATCCCAGCTAATACTGAAGCTCGTACTTATGCTGAAGGCAAAAAAGATGAGTTGACAACAGCCGTGATTGAACAGTTCAAGAACGCTCAACCAATGCCAAACATCTCACAAATGTCAGCTGTTTGGGACCCAGCTAAAACAATGCTCTTTGAAGCTGTAAGTGGTACGAAAGATGCGAAAACAGCTGCTAACGATGCTGTAACATTGATTAAGGACACAATCAAACAAAAATTTGGTGAATAATTGATTTGTTCAAGGGGGGTGGAAGCAAAATCCCCCTTTGAATTTATAGATACGCCTATTATCATACGCACGTATCTTACGATCGAATCCGAGTTTTATCTCGCATCCTATGAAAGGAGTAATCATGGAAAAACAACAGCCTCGCAAAGCAGCCTTGCTGTCAATCATTCCTGGTTTAGGACAAATTTATAACAAACAAAAAGCTAAAGGATTTATTTTCCTTGGTGTTACCGTTTTATTTGTTCTGTATTTTCTAACACTTGCAAGCCCTGAATTAAGCAATCTGATCACACTTGGTGAAAAGCCCGGTCGTGATAATTCACTTTTCATGCTAATTCGTGGTGCTTTTCACTCTATCTTTGTTGTCGTTTACTTACTCTTTTATATCTTTAATATCAAGGACGCACATACTACTGCTAAACGTATCAACAACGGTATTCCTGTAGCTCGTACCTTCAAGGATATGCTTAAGGGCATTTATGAGAATGGATTCCCATACCTTTTGATTATCCCATCGTATGTAGCGATGACCTTTGCGATTATCTTTCCTGTTATCGTAACCTTGATGATCGCCTTTACAAACTATGACTTCCAACACCTGCCACCAAACAAATTGTTAGACTGGGTTGGGTTGACGAACTTCACAAATATCTGGAGTTTGAGTACCTTCCGTTCTGCCTTTGGTTCTGTCCTTTCTTGGACCATTATTTGGGCCTTGGCTGCTTCTACCTTGCAGATCGTCATTGGTATCTTTACAGCAATCGTTGCCAATCAACCATTTATCAAAGGAAAACGTATCTTCGGTGTTATTTTCCTTCTTCCTTGGGCAGTTCCAGCCTTCATCACTATCTTGACATTCTCAAATATGTTTAATGATAGTGTCGGTGCTATCAACACACAAGTCTTGCCTCTTTTGTCTAAGGTCCTTCCATTCCTAGATGGAGCTCTTATCCCTTGGAAAACAGATCCTACTTGGACTAAGATTGCCTTGATTATGATGCAAGGTTGGCTAGGATTCCCATACATCTACGTTTTGACATTGGGTATCTTACAGTCTATTCCTAACGACCTCTACGAAGCGGCTTACATCGATGGTGCTAATGCTTGGCAAAAATTCCGCAACATCACTTTCCCTATGATTTTGGCTGTTGCAGCACCAACATTGATTAGCCAATACACCTTCAACTTTAACAACTTCTCTATCATGTACCTCTTCAATGGTGGAGGCCCTGGTACTGTCGGAGGCGGAGCCGGTTCAACTGATATCTTGATTTCATGGATTTACCGTTTGACAACAGGTACATCTCCTCAATACTCTATGGCGGCAGCTGTTACCTTGATTATCTCAATCATTGTCATCTCTATCTCTATGATCGCATTCAAGAAACTACACGCATTTGATATGGAGGACGTCTAAGATGAATAACTCAATCAAACTCAAACGTAGACTGACTCAAACCCTCACTTACCTCTACTTGATTGGCCTATCAATCGTGATTATCTATCCACTTTTGATTACCATCATGTCAGCCTTCAAGGCAGGTAACGTCGCAGCCTTTAAACTAGATACTAACATCGACTTCAATTTTGATAACTTTAAAGGACTCTTCACTGAAACTTTGTACGGTACTTGGTACCTCAATACCTTGATTATCGCCTTGATTACCATGGTTGTTCAAACAAGCATCATCGTACTTGCTGGTTATGCCTACAGCCGATACAACTTCTTGGCTCGTAAGCAAAGTTTGGTCTTCTTCTTAATCATCCAAATGGTACCAACCATGGCCGCCTTGACTGCCTTCTTCGTTATGGCACTTATGTTGAACGCCCTTAACCACAGCTGGTTCCTCATCTTCCTCTACGTCGGTGGAGGTATTCCAATGAATGCTTGGCTCATGAAAGGCTACTTTGATACCGTGCCAATGTCTCTTGACGAATCTGCGAAACTAGATGGTGCAGGACACTTCCGTCGCTTCTGGCAAATCGTTCTCCCTCTTGTTCGCCCAATGGTGGCGGTACAAGCCCTCTGGGCCTTCATGGGACCTTTCGGGGATTACATCCTCTCTAGTTTCTTACTTCGTGAGAAAGAATACTTTACTGTTGCCGTTGGTCTCCAAACCTTCGTTAGCAATGTGAAAAACATGAAGATTGCCTACTTCTCAGCAGGTGCTATCCTCATCGCCCTTCCAATCTGTATTCTCTTCTTCTTCCTACAAAAGAACTTTGTTTCAGGACTTACAAGTGGTGGCGACAAGGGATAATTTATCCCCGCCACCCTTTTTCATTTTATACTCTTCGAAAATCTCTTCAAACCACGTCAGCTTTATCTCCAACCTCAAAGCTGTGCTTTGAGCAACCTGCGGCTAGCTTCCTAGTTTGCTCTTTGATTTTCATTGAGTATTAGCGATTGTTACTGTAAATAATATTCTTGCAACAAGCAATTTATCTCCTAGACTTGAAATAAAGCACATTTCTCTATATAATAATACTCATATAGAAAACACTTTTAGAAAGATGCCTATGCTCCCATATCCATTCTCGTATTTCTCTAGTATCTGGGGATTTCGTAAGCCCCTATCAAAACGTTTCGGTCTCAACTGGTTTCAGCTTCTCTTTACGAGCATTTTCCTCATCAGCTTGTCCATGGTTCCGATTGCCATTCAAAACAGCTCACAGGAAACGTATCCACTGGATACCTTTATCGATAATGTTTATACACCACTGACAGATGAAGCCATCATGGATTTGTCAGAGAATACACAAATCGTTGATGGAAAGCTGAACTACTCAGGTACGAAGAATCATCAGCCTTCTCTTTTAATTGGTCCAAGCCAAAGCAAGGAATTTCCCAAGGACTTGCAACTTCATTTTGATACGGAAGAACTCGTCATCAGCAAGGAAAGTAAGGAACTGACTCGCATTCGCTACCACGCGATTCAGACGGAAAGTTTCCAAAGTAAGGAAAATCTGACTCAGGCTATTTCTAAAGACTGGTACCAACAAAATCGGGTCTATATCAGTCTCTTTCTCGTCCTTGGTGCAAGCTTCCTCTTTGGATTGAATTTCTTCATTGTCTCTCTTGGAGCTAGCTTTCTCCTTTATATCACCAAAAAATCACGCCTCTTTTCATTTAGGACTTTTAAAGAGTGCTACCATTTTATCTTGAACTGTTTAGGATTACCCACTCTGATTACGCTTATTTTGGGACTTTTTGGCCAAAATATGACAACCCTTATCACTGTACAAAACATTCTTTTTGTTCTGTATCTGGTCACTATTTTTTACAAGACACATTTCCGTGATCCAGATTATCATAAATAGGAGATTTTTATGCCCGTTACGATTAAAGATGTGGCCAAAGCAGCAGGTGTCTCACCTTCAACTGTTACCCGCGTCATTCAAAATAAATCAACGATTAGTGATGAAACCAAAAAACGAGTTCGCAAGGCTATGAAGGAGCTCAACTACCATCCCAATCTCAATGCTCGCAGCTTGGTAAGTAGCTATACTCAGGTTATCGGCCTGGTGCTTCCTGACGACTCGGATGCCTTTTACCAAAATCCTTTCTTCCCATCTGTCCTACGAGGGATCGCCCAAGTGGCATCTGAGAACCACTATGCTATTCAGATTGCAACGGGGAAAGATGCAAAAGAGCGGCTCAAGGCTATTTCCCAGATGGTCTATGGGAAGCGTGTAGATGGTTTGATTTTCCTCTATGCCCAAGAAGAGGATCCTTTGGTTAAGCTAGTAGCAGATGAGCAATTTCCTTTCCTTATCTTAGGTAAATCTCTATCTCCCTTCATTCCGCTTGTTGATAATGACAATGTCCAGGCTGGTTTTGATGCGACAGAATATTTCATCAAAAAAGGATGCAAGCGAATTGCTTTTATCGGAGGAACCAAAAAACTTTTCGTAACACAAGATCGTCTAATGGGTTATGAGTTAGCTCTTAAACAATACCAACTTCCTATTGATCCAAATCTGACCTACTTTGCGACCGAATTTCTTGAAGATAATGGTTATCGCTTTAGTAAACTTCTCTTCGAACATGATCCAAATATTGATGCTATTATTACTATTGATAGCCTTCTTGCTGCAGGGGTCTGTGATTACATCGCAAAACACCAACTGGATGTCCCTGTCCTCAGCTTTGACTCGGTCAACCCTAAACTGAACTTGGCAGCCTATGTGGATATCAATAGCTTAGAACTCGGGCGCGTCTCCTTTGAAACCATTCTCCAGATTATTAACGATGCCAAAAACAATAAACAGATTTGTTACCGCCAGTTGATTGGGCACAAAATTATCGAAAAATAAAGACCAGCTCCAGTGAACTGCACCCCAAAAGTTAGACAGAAAAAATCTAACTTTTGGGGTGTTTTTATTATGAAATTGAGTTATGAAGATAAAGTTCAGATCTATGAACTTAGAAAACAAGGATATAGCTTAGAGAAGCTTTCAAATAAATTTGGGATAAACAATTCTAATCTTAGATACATGATTAAATTGATTGATCGTTACGGAATGGAGTTCGTCAAAAAAGGAAAAAATCGTTACTATTCCCCTGAATTAAAACAAGAAATGGTTGAGAAAGTTCTATTGGAAGAACGTTCGCAAAGAAGTGTTAGTCTTGATTATGCCCTCCCAAACCAAGGAATGCTTTCAAATTGGCTAGCACAATACAAGAAAAACGAGTATACTATTGTTGAGAAAACAAGAGGGAGAGTACCTAAAATGGGACGTAAACGGAAGAAAACTTGGGAAGAAATGACAGAATTAGAACGACTCCAGGAGGAAAATGAACGCTTACGGACTGAGGTGGCCTACCTAAAAAAGTTAAAAGAGTTAGAGGAAAGGGACGAAGCCCTAGAGCGAGAAAGGCAGAGACAGTTAGAGAAATGGTTTCAGGAGGATTTCGACTAGATTTGCTTCTTGAAGCGGCTCGTTTACCTTGCTCAACTTACCACTATCAGTTGAAGCAACTAGATGGGCTTGACAAAGATAAAGAGCTTAAAATCGAAATTCAGGCCATTTATAATGACCATAAAGAAAATTATGGCTATCGGAGAATTACTCTTGAACTAAGAAATCGTGGTTTTGTAGTGAATCATAAGAAAGTTCAACGTCTGATGAAAATCCTTGGTTTAAATGCTCGAATTCGCCGTAAACGAAAGTATTCTTCCTACCAAGGAGAGATTGGCAAGAAAGCAGAGAATCTGATTCAACGTCAGTTTGAAGCATCAAGGCCAATGGAAAAGTGCTATACGGATGTGACAGAGTTTGCCATTCCAAATAGCACACAGAAATTGTATTTATCGCCAGTTTTAAATGGCTTTAATAGCGAAATTATCGCCTGTAATCTTTCTTGTTCTCCTAATTTAGAACAAGTGAAAGCTATGCTGGAGCAGGCCTTTACAGAGAAATACTATGAGAATACGAGTCTCCATAGTGATCAAGGATGGCAATGCCAACACGATTCTTATCACAGGTTTTTAGAGAGTAGAGTAAGGGAATCCAAACATCTATGTCACGTAAAGGTAACAGCCCAGACAACGGTATGATGGAGTCTTTCTTTGGCATTTTGAAATCGGAAATGTTTTATGGTTATGAGAAGGTGTTTCAGTCGCTTAAGCAATTGGAACAAGCTATTGTGGACTATATTGATTACTACAACAACAAACGAATTAAGGTCAAGTCAAAAGGACTTAGCCCTGTGCAATACAGAACTAAATCCTTCGCTTAAATTATTTGTCTAACTTTTTGGGGTCAGTACACAGAGCTGGTTTTTCATGTCTAATTGTCTGTTTCTACGAATCGTCCTAGGATGTGGACATTTTCGGATACAGAGACAAAGGCTGTCGGATCGACCTGTTTCATGATGTGTTTAAAATCATTAAACTCTGCTCGCGTGATAACCGTAATCAAGACTGCTTTTCTCTCATGATTATAGGTTCCTTCTGCATCGTGGATCATGGTTGCTCCGCGGTGCAATTTTTTATGGATTTTTGCGATTACCTTGTCAGGATTATTGGTCACAATCATGGCCTGCATGCGTTTTTGCTTGGTAAAGACTGCATCTGTCACACGGCTCGATACAAAAATGGTAATCATGGAGTAGAGGGCGTATTTCCAACCAAAGGTCAAACCTGCTATCAGCATAATCATCCCATTTACCAAGAAAGAAATACTGCCGACATTCTTACCCGTTTTCTTTCGAATGGTGAGACTGACGATATCTGTACCTCCGCTAGAAATATTGTTACGGAGCGCAAAACCAATCCCCAAGCCCATGACAACACCCCCAAAAAGGGCGTTGATAATGGGATCCTCTGTCAAGGTCACAACTGGTACAAGCTGGATAAAGAGAGAACTCATGGATACCGTGATAAAGGTAAAGACCGTAAACTTATGCCCAATCTGATACCAAGCCAAAATCATCAACGGAAAATTGATAGCATAAAAGGTTAACGATATCGGAATATAAAAACCAAACCAGTGATGACTCAAGGCAGAGATAATCTGTGCCAGACCCGTCGCACCACTGGAGTAAACGTGCCCTGGTTGAAAAAAGAAATTGACTGCTACTGCTGACAGAAAGCCATAAACCAGAGAAGCCGATACCTTCTCATCATATTTTTCCCGAGAGATACTTTGTAAAACTCGTAAGATTTTTATCTGATAAGCAAAGCGGCGCAGATAATAGCGCCACCGCTTAATTCGTTTTGCTTGTTTCATCTTCTTCTACTTGTAAGCTGAGTTCCTCTAGTTGTTTGAGAGCGACTGTTGATGGAGCTTGAGTCATTGGGTCGGTTGCCTTATTGTTCTTAGGAAAGGCAATGACTTCACGGATATTTTCTTCTCCTGCTAAGAGCATCACAAAACGGTCAAGCCCGATAGCCAAACCACCGTGTGGTGGGAAACCATAGTCCATGGCTTCAAGAAGGAAGCCAAACTGGTCATTTGCTTCTTCAGCTGAGAAACCAAGAGCCTTAAACATGCGTTCTTGAAGGTCTTTTTGGTTGATACGAAGACTGCCACCACCAAGCTCATAACCATTCAAGACGATATCGTAAGCAATGGCACGAACCTTAGCCAAATCACCTTCTAATTCGTGAGCTGTTTCTTCCTGTGGAAGAGTAAATGGATGGTGGGCGCTCATGTAGCGACCTTCTTCTTCAGACCATTCAAACATTGGCCAATCAACCACCCAAAGGAAGTTGAACTTATCATTATCAATCAAGCCAAGCTCTTTGGCAATACGTCCACGAAGGGCACCAAGGGTTGCATTCGCTACTTCAAGCGTATCCGCCACAAAGAGAACCAAATCCTTATCTTCAAGACCAAGTGCTACAGTCAATTCTGCTTGGATCCCAGTCAAGAACTTGGCAACTGGTCCATTTAATTCTCCATCAACTACCTTGACCCAAGCAAGACCTTTGGCACCGTACTGTTTGGCTATTTCAGTCATCTTGTCAATGTCTTTACGCGAGTAGTTGTCTGCAGCTCCTTTAACTACAATGGCTTTAACAGCAGGTGCTTCTGAAAAGACTTTGAAATCAACACCTCTAACCACTTCTGTCAAGTCCTGAAGCAACATGTCAAAACGAGTATCAGGTTTATCAGAACCATAAAGAGCCATCGCATCGTCGTATTTCATACGAGGAAATGGAAGCGTTACTTCGATGCCTTTGGTTTCTTTCATCACGCGCGCAATCAAGCCTTCTGTGATATCTTGGATTTCTTGCTCCGTAAGGAAAGACGTTTCCAAGTCGACCTGGGTAAACTCAGGCTGGCGGTCACCACGCAAGTCCTCGTCACGGAAACATTTGACGATTTGGTAGTAACGATCAAAACCAGCATTCATCAAAAGTTGTTTGGTAATCTGTGGACTTTGAGGAAGAGCGTAGAAATGACCTTTATTGACACGAGATGGCACCAAATAGT
>ERZ772940.880-NODE-880-length-11624-cov-6.5296_pt1 | contig 11624 bp, 8 predicted proteins | sample MGYA00511682_ERZ772940 | MGnify/ENA primary metagenome ERZ772940 (study PRJEB29015, sample SAMEA2737922) | human oral metagenome | biome: human oral; feature: human-associated habitat; material: dental | place: China | collected 2031 ... | reverse complement strand
CCTCCGCCCGACCGGGGCGCCGGGCGTCCCCCTCCCCGCCCGCCGGATCCGATCGCGGCGGCACCGTTCTCGGGTGCCTCCGTCCCGTGATGGCGTCTCGACGATCCTCGGGCGCCGCCGATGGCCTCCGCCGAACTGCTCCCGGGCGATCGGGGCCCTTGTCCGCCCCGCCCCGACGTCGTCCGTCGACGGGGGCGCTGCTTCTGCGCCGGGGCTCGGCTCCATGCGCGACTCGCTCGTCTCGGGTCCGATCGTCGGGGTCGATGGTGGCGTCCCGGCCGTCGTCGCGGGCCGCCCGTCAGGGGCGACGGCTCCTCTCGGACCGTCATGGGGCGCTACGGATCGATGAGGAGGGGCATCGCGGACCACTGCGAGGACGGCGCCGCTCGCGGCGCTCCGGTCGCGACCGCTGTCGGCGGCGCTCGTGGCCGATGCCGGAACCTCGTTCGGCGCTCGCCGGTCGAGCGCCGGTTCCGACCGATCTCGATGCGGAACTGAACCGATCTCGGCGCGGAATCGGACCGATCTCGGCGGACCTCGGCGGCCGGATCGTCCGCCTCTTGACCCGGACGCCCCCTCATGTCATAGTTGCACCAATAAACAAATCCTGGCTCGAGGAGGAGCGCATGGTTCGCAAGCCCACCAAGGAAGACAAGTTCTCATTCGGCCTGTGGACGGTCGGTTGGCTCGCAGCCGATCCCTTCGGCGAGCCGACCCGCGCCGCTCTGCGCCCGTGGGAGTACGCGGAGAAGCTCGCCGAGCTCGGCGCCTGGGGCATCACCTTCCACGACAACGACGTCTTCCCCTTCGACGCCACCGACGCCGAGCGCGCCGAGATCGTCGCCAGGCTCAGGGACGCCGCCGATGCTGCGGGCCTGACCATCGAGATGGTCACCACCAACACGTTCACCCACCCGATCTTCAAGGACGGGGGCCTGACCAACAACGACCGCTCCATCCGGCGCTTCGGTCTGCGCAAGATCCTGCGCAACGTGGACCTGGCGGCCGAGCTCGGCGCCACGACCTTCGTCATGTGGGGCGGGCGCGAGGGCGCCGAGTACGACTCCTCCAAGGACCTGAACGCCGCCTTCGACCGCTACAAGGAGGGCCTGGACACCGTCGCCGGATACATCAAGGACAAGGGCTACTCCTTGCGGATCGGGTTGGAGCCCAAGCCCAACGAGCCCCGCGGCGACATCTTCCTGCCCACCGTCGGCCACGCGCTGGCCCTCATCGCCGAGCTCGACAACGGCGACGTCGTGGGGCTCAACCCCGAGGTCGGCCACGAGCAGATGGCCAACCTCAACTACACCCACGCCCTGGCCCAGGCGCTGAACGCCGGCAAGCTCTTCCACATCGACCTCAACGGTCAGAAGGGCCTGAAGTACGATCAGGACCTCGTCTTCGGCCACGGAGACCTGCTCTCCGCCTTCTTCACCGTGGACCTGCTCGTCAACGGCTTCCCGGGCGGCGGCCCGCGCTACGAGGGGCCGATCCATTTCGACTACAAGCCCTCGCGCACCGACGGCATCGACGGCGTGTGGGAGTCGGCGGCCGCGAACATGGAGATGTACCTCCAGCTGGCGGAGAAGGCCAGGGTGTTCCGCGCGGATCCGGAGATCCGGGCGGCCCTCGATCGCTCCGGCATCTACGAGCTCGCCGAGCCGACCCTGGCCGAGGGGGAGTCCCTGGACGACTTCCTGGCCGACCGCTCCGCGTTCGAGGACTTCGACGCCGAGGCGGCGGCCGCCCGCGACTACCACTACGTGGACCTCTACGAGAAGGCCGTCCAGCATCTCATCGGCTGATACGCTCGCCGTTCGGGGCCGCGCCCGTCGGCGCTCATCGGCGTCCATCGGTGCCGCCCCGGACAAGAGCGGTTCTTCCGCGCATCCCCCGCCGCGTGCCCTCCTGCCCGATCGCTCCTCTCAACCCCCCCTTCGATGCGGAAGGAAACTCATGACCCTCGTCGCAGGCGTCGACTCCTCGACGCAGTCGTGCAAGATCGTCATCCGAGATGCCGCCACCGGCGCCCTCGTCCGCGAGGCCAGGGCCCCCCACCCCGACGGCACCGAGGTGCACCCCGACCACTGGTGGCGAGCGCTGGGGGAGGCGGTCGGCGCCGTCGGCGGCCTCGACGACGTCGCCGCTCTGAGCGTCGGCGGGCAGCAGCACGGCATGGTCGTCCTCGACGCCGACGGCGAGGTCATCCGCCCCGCCCTGCTGTGGAACGACACCCGTTCGGCCGACGCGGCCCGCGACCTCATCCGCGAGCTCGGCGACGGCGACGAGGCGGTCGGCCGCAGGACCTGGGCCGACGCCGTCGGCAGCGTCCCGGTCGCCTCGCTGACCGTCACCAAGCTGCGCTGGCTGGCGGACCACGAGCCTGAGCGCGCGCGTCGCGTCGCCGCCATCTGCCTCCCGCATGACTGGCTCACCTGGAGGCTGTCGGGGGCGGGCTCCCTGGAGGACCTCGTCACCGATCGCTCCGACGCGTCGGGCACCGGCTACTTCGACGCCGTCACGAACACCTACCGTCGTGATCTGCTCGCCCTCGCCCTGCGCATCACCGAGGAGGAGGCGGAGCGGATCGTCCTTCCGCGTGTCGCGGGCCCGCACGAGGTCGCCGCCCGCGGCGGCGTCTGCGCCCTCGCCCCGGGCGCCGCCGTCGACCTGACCCACCTGGCTCTCGGTCCCGGTTGCGGCGACAACGCCGGCGCCGCCCTCGGGCTCGGCCTGCGCCCCGGCCGGACGAGCGTGTCCCTGGGCACCTCCGGCGTGGTCGCCTCCGTGTCGGCCACGCCGACCCACGATCCCTCCGGACTGGTGACCGGCTTCGCCGACGCCACCGGCGCCTTCCTGCCGCTGGCCTGCACCCTCAACGGCGCGCGCGTGCTCGACGCCGCCAAGGGAGTCCTCGGCGTCACTTACGACGAGTTCGACGCCCTCGCCCTGTCCGCCGAGCCCGGGGCCGGAGGACTGGTCCACGTGCCCTACCTCGAGGGCGAGCGCACCCCGAACCTGCCCGAGGCCACCGGTGCGCTCACCGGTATGACCCTGGCCTCGCTCACCCCGGCCAATTACGCGCGTGCGTGCGTCGAGGGGCTGCTGTGCCTCATGGGCGCCTGCATCGACGCCGTGCGCGCGCAGGGCGTCGATGTCTCCGCGGTCGCCATCGTGGGCGGCGGCGTGAAGTGGGCCAGCGCCAGGGAGCTGTCCCCGGCGGTTCTCGGCGTGCCCGTGGACGTGCCCTCGGCTGGTGAGTATGTGGCCAACGGCGCCGCCAAGCAGGCCGCCTGGGTCCTGGCCGGGGGAGAGGAGCCCCCCGCTTGGGAGATCGGCCCCGTCGAGCACCTCACGGCCGAGCCCCGACCCGCGGTACGGGCCGCCTATGAGAGGGCGGCCGATGCCGTCGCGGCCGTGACCCGACGGGAGCCCTGAGGGTGGCCCCGTCACGACGTCGTCGCGTCGGCGCTCTCGCCGGCCCCGTTGATCCCTGCTGATCCCCTCCGGTCTCCGAGTCGATGCCGAACCCGGGCCAGCGCGGGACGAGGCGGTCTAGGCTTACTGCGACCCCTGATAGACGTGGGACGCCAGATTCCCGCTCGGAAGGATCTCCGCCTATGCCGACTCGTGCCGACACGACGCAACTGCGCCTGATGGTGAGGATCGCGCGGATGTACTACGAGCTCGGCATGCGCCAGACCACCATCGCCTCCGAGCTCCACGTCTCCCAGTCGCGTGTTTCCCGTCTCCTCAAGCGGGCGGTCGCGGACGGGGTGGTGCGCACCGTGGTCGTCGCGCCCGAGGGCACGTACACCGGCCTGGAGGAGGCGCTCGAGCAGCGCTACGGACTCGACGAGTGCGTCGTCGTCGAATCCGGTAGGAAGGAGGCGGAGATCGAGGCGGCCCTGGCCTCCGCCTGCGCGACCTATCTCGAGACCACGCTGACCGGTGGGGACGTCATCGGCCTGTCGTCGTGGAGCGCCACCTGGTTGGCCGCCGCGCAGCAGCTCTCCGCCTTCCGTGCGCCGGTCGCCCAGAAGGTCGTCCAGCTCTTCGGAGGGGTCGGCAACCCCAGGGTGCAGGTCAAGGCGACCCGCCTCATCGACCTGCTCGCGCGCGCCACGGGGGCGGAGGCGGTCTTCTTCCCCTCACCGGCGGTGCTCGGCTCCGCGTCGGCGGCCGAGCAGCTCGCCGACGACGCCTCGGTGCAGCGCCTCCTGGACCTGCTCCCGACCGTCACGATCTCGCTGGTCGGCATCGGCAGCCTGAAGCCCTCCGCGCTGCTGCGCGAGTCGGGCAACATGACCGCTGCGGCGGACATGGCCGACCTCGGTGCGGCGGGTGCGGTCGGGGACGTGTGCCTGCGCTTCTTCGACACCGCGGGCGAGCCCGTGGCCAGCGACTACGACGCGCGCGTCGTGGGGGCGAGCGCCGAGCAGCTGCGCGCCATCCCCCGTCGTGTGGCGGCCGCGGGCGGCAGGCGCAAGCACGCGGCCATCCGCGGCGCCGTGCTCGGGAAGTGGGTCAACGTCCTGATCACCGACGTCCACACCGCTCGGGCGCTGCTCAGGAAGGAGCCGCGTCCCGCCTCCGGGCCTCGGGGAGCCGGGGCCCGACGTCGATCGGGGGCATGACGACCTGCTCCCGCCTCCGCGTCTCGGGGCCGGGGTGGGGCCTGCGAGGCGATCGCCGCTCCGGCCGGCACGCCTCCGCATCCCGGGGCCGGGGATCCCGTGGGAGGGGAGCCACCGACGGGACGCTCCCGGTGCACGACCATGACGCCCCCAGGGACCTCGCGCGAGGGGGCCACCGATAAATCGGCCCGCCTTCGCTGAGCCGTGCGCGTCACGATCTGGGACGCGTCCCGCGGCGGTGGGTCGCTTCCGGGGCGCGTGAGCCGTGCGTCGGAGGACCCTCGGCTGGAGCCGAGTTCGGCTGTCGCCCAGAGCGTCGCGCGGTCGTACGTGGGCTCGCGCGGTCGTACGTGGGCTCGCGCGGTCGTACCTTCCTGTGCCAGGTCGTACCTTGGGGGAGGTCCAAGGTACGACCGCGGGCATCCGGGTACGACCTGGCGAGTTGGGGTACGACCGCGGGCATCCGGGTATGACCGCGAGCGGGCCTCTCGCGCCGTCTCCCTGCAACCCGGGCGCCGCGCCCGTCGCGCCGTCTCGCGATCCCGCACGAAGGCGGAGGGCTCTGTCCGAGTGACACCGGGTTCGCCTGCGATGTACGCGATCCCGCACGAAGGCGGAGGTCCCGGAGGCGCATCAGGAGACGGCGAACGCTGGTGCTCCGATCCCGCACGAAGGCGTTGGACCCGGGCGCGCTCCCAACTCCCGACCGCGCGAAGAGGTCGTCGTCGGCTTCTCGTCCGCCCCGTCCTCCGGGCTTCGAGCCTCGTCCGGCCCGTCCTCCGGGCTTCGAGCCTCGTCCGCGACTGCCGCCTCTTCTGCGAGACCGTTCGGGGCGGGGAGCCACCGGGGTGCCTCGCCGACCGTTCCCGCTGACGACGCTCCCGGCGGATGTTCTCCGAATCCTTGACATGGGACGGGCTCTCAAGGATGATTGACACAAGATTCGTCATTGAATAAATATGCTAGCCGTGCGGGCTCCGCTCGGCCGCATCACTCGGAATCGCTCAGAGCAAGGAGGCTCTTGCAGTGGCACAGACACCTGCAGCGCGCCGCAGGCGCTCCCGGGGCATCATCGTGAGGGCCGTCGGAGCGGTGGCGATCGTCGCCGTGTGCTTCTTCGGCACGACCTTCATGTCCCCCGAGGACGCCGAGGCCGTGCTCAACGCGGGCAGCACGGATCCGGTGGCCTACGCGGAGGGCGCTTACGACTCGACCATCGCCTATGTCAAGAACAACGCCCTCGATCTGACAGGCCTCGTCACCGACCTCCGGACCGACGAGGAGGGGACCTCCCAGTCCAGGGGCGCCCGCGACGGCGAGGCCGCCTACACCTTCCCCGCCACCGTCACCGGCACCGTTGAGAAGGGCGGATTCGGCCAGGTCAACATGGCCGTTGACGGCATGCCCGGCGGCGTCGTCGTCTCCGTGCAGACCGGTCCGGCACTCACCGGCACCGCACTGCGCGACGTCACCGGCGAGACCACCTTCGACATGTTCGAGAATCAGATCGACTACGCCCAGGTCGGCCTGTCGCTGAACGAGCCGCTCAAGACCGGCGTGCTCGCCGAGAACGACCTGGCGTCCATGGTCGGCAGGAGGGTGACGGTCGTCGGCGCCTTCGCCTACTCCGATCCGTCCCACATCGTCATCACACCGGTGTCGGTCGAGGCCGCGTCATGACCGTGCGCGACAACGCCCCCGTCGTGCTCGCCGGCCGTGACATCACCAAGGCCTTCGGCGCGACCCACGCCCTGCGGGGCGTCGACTTCGAGATCCATGAGGGCGAGGTGATCGCTCTCGTCGGCGAGAACGGCGCCGGCAAGTCCACCCTCATGAAGATCCTCTCCGGTGTTCAGGGCCCCACCTCGGGAACCATCGAGCTGCGCGGCGAGCCCGTCGTCTTCGCCTCCCCCGCCGAGGCCGTCGCCCACGGCGTGGCCATCATCCACCAGGAGCTCAACCTCTGCCCCAACCTGTCCGTCGTCGACAACATCTTCCTGGGCCGGGAGATCACCGGCGCACGGGGCGTGGCCAAGGGGGAGGAGCGGGACATCGCCCGGGCGGTCCTGGAGCGTCTGGAGGAGGCCATCGATCCCGACGCCCTCGTCGGCGACCTGAGGCTGGGGCAGCAGCAGCTCGTCGAGATCGCGCGGGCGCTGGTCGAGGAGGCCCGCGTCCTCATCATGGACGAGCCCACCTCCGCGCTGTCGGCCTCCGAGGTCGAGGTCCTCTTCCGCATCATCCGCGAGCTGGCGGTCGATGGCGTCGCCATCGTCTACATCTCCCATCACATGGACGAGTGCCTCGAGATCGCCGACACCGCCGTCGTCCTGCGGGACGGGCGCATGGTCGCCACCGAGCCGATGAGTCGGGTCGACCTTCCCTGGATCGTCAGGACCATGGCCGGGCGGGACCAGTCGGACCTCTTCCCGCAGATCCTCACCGAGGTCGGCGATCCCGTCCTCCGGGTCGAGCACCTCGTGGTCCCCGACCCCGCCAACCCGGCGCGGATCGCCGTGGACGATGTCTCCCTGACCATCCACGAGGGAGAGGTCGTGGCCATCTACGGACTCATGGGAGCCGGCCGCACCGAGCTCCTCGAGACCCTCGCCGGCCGTCACCGGCCCGCCTCGGGGCGCATCCTCCTGGATGGGCGGGACGTGTCGCACGCCCCCATCGGCGAGCGCATCGCCGAGGGCATGATCCTCGCCCCGGAGGATCGTCAGGCCGACGGCCTGGTCCAGCTCATGAGCGTGGGCCGCAACATGTCGCTGGCGGCGCTGCGGGTGCTCACGCGGGCCGGGCGGGTCAGACGCGATCGGGAGGCCGACGAGGTGGCCAGGGGGATCGAGGAGGTGCGCGTCAAGACCGAGTCGGCGCGGATCGGCATCACCTCGCTGTCCGGCGGGAACCAGCAGAAGGTCGTGATCGCCAAGGCTCTGATGACGGCGCCGCGGATGGTGCTGCTCGACGAGCCCACACGCGGTATCGACATCGGGGCCAAGTCGGACATCTTCTCCACGATGGCGAAGGTCGCGGGCACCCGGGTCGGCATCCTCTTCGCGACCTCCGAGCTCGCCGAGGCCCTGGGGGCCTCCACGCGGCTGATCGTCATGGCCCGCGGACGCATCGTGGCGGACCTCGATCCGCGCACCACCACCCGCGATCGGGTCATGGCCGCCACCGGCGAGCAGGTCGGCACGGCGGGCGACCCGCAGGACCCGCACGACGTCGGGGCCGACGCGGAGGGCATGGACAGCGCGGACAGCGCGGGCGGCGCAAGCAGCGCAGATGACGCAGCAGACGACGCAGAAGACTCCGGACGACGTAAGGACCCTCACTCATGACCACCACCAGTACCGCCGGATCCGGGCTGCGGATCGGGAACCGGAGCATCGGCGAGTTCCTCATGGCGCAGCGCGCCTTCATCGCCCTGTTCGTTCTTATCATCATCTTCGCGTCCCTGTCCGACTCCTTCATGACCGGTACCAACCTGGTCACCATGACCAAGCACGTGGCCTACAACGCCCTGCTGTCGCTGGGCATGCTGCTGGTCATCCTCACCGGGGGGATCGATCTGTCCATCGGTTCGATCGTGGGACTGTCGGGCGTCGTCGCCGGCGTGATGCTCAAGGGCATGCACCTGTCGCTCTTCAACGTCAACGCCTACCCCTCCGTCCTGGTGGTCGTCGTCGTGGCCCTGCTGCTCGGCACGATCGTGGGGGCGATCAACGGCCTGCTCATCACCCGGTTCCGCGTCGCCCCCTTCATCGCCACCCTCGGCACCATGTACATGGCCCGCGGCGCGGGCCTGCTCATCTCCAAGGGCGCCACCTACCCCGACCTGGCCGGTGAGGAGGCCTTCGGCAACACCGGCTTCTCCTTCCTCGGAGTCGCCCGTCCCCTGGGCCTGCCGACGTCGGTGTGGCTCATGATCATCTTCGCCACCGTCGTGGCCCTCGTCGTCGCCCGCGCCCCCTTCGGCCGCTGGCTGTACGCGGTGGGCGGCAACGAGCGGGCGGCCGAGCTCTCCGGCGTGCCGGTCGGGCATGTGAAGATGCGGGTCTACATGGTCTCCGGCTTCTTCGCCGCCCTGGCCGGGCTCATCATCGCCTCCGAGCTGACCGCCGCCGCCCCCGCGGCGGGCGAGACCTACGAGATGAACGCGATCGCCGCCGTCGTCATCGGAGGCGCCTCACTGGCCGGCGGGCGCGGCGACGTCAAGGGCGCGCTCATCGGTGCCTTCGTCATCGGCTTCCTCAACGACGGGCTCGTGCTGGTGGGGGTTTCCTCCTTCTGGCAGACCTTCCTCAAGGGCCTTGTCATCGTCCTGGCCGTCATGCTCGACCAGGGGCAGCAGCGCCTGGAGCGCTCCCGTGCGGCCGCGCAGGCCGCCCAGAGCGTCAAGCGGGAGGCCGCCCGGGCGAATGCAGGACAGGGACCCGAGGGCGCCTCCGGCCCCGACGGCCCTGATGGCCCTGATGGCCCCGACGGCCCTGCGTCGGCCGACTCGGGCGCCGAGCCGCTCGCGGAGCCGGGCGCAGGACCGGGCACTGAGTCGGAAGCCGAGGCGACGACCGAACCGACGACCGAGTCGGTCGGCGGGCGGGCCCGAGCAGACAGGATCGGAGAAGCATCATGACCACCACCACCGTGCTCTCGCGCCGCAGTGCGCTGCTCACCGGAGCCCTCGGAGCGCTCGCACTGACCGCCCTGACGGGCACCGGAGCCTGCTCCAGGGGCGGGTCCGGCTCCAACTACATCGCGGTCATCACCCCCTCCCATGACAACCCCTTCTTCAAGACGGAGGCCGAGGCCGCCGTCGCCGCGGCGCAGGAGCTGGGGTACACCGCGAGCGCCTTCTCCCACGACGACGACGTCAACAAGCAGTCCGAGCTCATCGATACGGCGATCTCGAAGAACGCCGCGGCCATCATCGTCGACAACGCGGGCGCCGACTCCACCGAGGGCGCGGCCCGCAAGGCGGTCGAGGTCGGCATCCCCGTCTTCCTCATCGACCGCGAGATCAACGCCTCGGGCCTTGCGCAGGCCCAGATCGTCGCCAACAACTCCCAGGGCGCCGCCCTGGTCGCCGAGAAGCTGGCCGATGTGCTCCAGGGCAAGGGCCGCTACTACGAGCTCTTCGGGCGCGAGACCGACACGAACGCGCAGGTCCGCTCGACGGCCTTCCACTCGGTGCTCGATCAGTACCCGGGCCTCGAGCTGGTCGCCACGGAGACGGCCAACTGGGACCAGCAGGTCGGCTACCAGAAGGTCGAGACGCTCCTGCAGCGCGACGCCGAGGTCCAGGCCATCATCTGCGGCAACGACACCATGGCCGTGGGCGCCGTGGCGGCCGTGCAGCAGGCCGGCAAGACGGGAGACATCCTCGTCATCGGCTTCGACGGCTCCCCGGACGCCGTCAAGGCGATCCAGGACGGCTCCATGCTCGCCACCGGCATGCAGCCCGCCGTCCACATCTCCGAGCTCGCCGTCCAGCAGGCCGACGCGTACATCAGGACCGGCGAGACGGGGAAGAAGGAGAAGCAGCTGGTCGACTGCATTCTCATCGACAAGTCCAACGCCGATAAGTACACCCTGTTCGAGCTGGAGGAGTGAGCTCTGTGACCACTCCCTACGTGCTCGCCCTCGACGAGGGCACTACCAACGCCAAGGCCTTCGCCATCGCTCCCGACGGCGCCGTCCTCGCCTCCGGCTCCGCGCCGGTGCCCGTGTCGTATCCGCGATCCGGCTGGGTCGAGCAGGACGCCGACGCCGTCTGGAGCGCTCAGAGCGCCGCCATCGTGGCCTGTCTGGAAGGCGTCGAGGGGGCGCCGGAGGGCATCGCCATCTCCAATCAGCGCGAGTCCGTCGTGTGCTGGGACGCCCGCAGCGGCCGGGCGCTCGGTCCCGTGCTGGGCTGGCAGGACTCGCGCACGGCCGAGTTCTGCGACTGGCTGCGCTCGCCCGAGCGCGAGTTCGTCGTCTCCACGACCACCGGTCTGTCGCTGGACCCCATGTTCTCCGCTCCCAAGATGCGCTACCTGCTCGACCGGGTCGGCGCCGAGGCGTCCTCGGACCCCCGGCGCGTGCGCATCGGCACGATCGACTCCTGGCTCGTGGCCCGCCTGACCGGTCAGAGCTCCTACGTCATCGAGGCGGGCAATGCCTCGCGCACCCTCCTGCTGGACCTGACGACACTCCAGTGGTCGGACGAGATGTGCGCGCTCTTCGGAGTCCCGGTCGGGCGCCTGCCGCGGGTCGTGGCCTCCAACGCCGACTTCGGCGCCACCCGGGGACTGGGACTTCTGCCCGACGGCGTGCCGATCGTCGGGGTCCTCGGCGACTCCCACGCCGCGCTCTTCGGCCACGGCTGCCGCACCGCGTCGGAGGGCAAGGCGACCTATGGGACCGGCTCATCGGTCATGGTGCCCTCCGGGGCCGACCGCTCCGTGCGCCCGGGCGCGTCCACCACGCTGGCCTGGCTGACCGACGAGCCCACGTACGGGCACGAGGGCAACATCGTCGCCTCCGGCACCGCCATGGACTGGACGGCCCGGCTCCTGGGCGTCGGAGCGGGCCGGGAGCTCGACGAGCTCGCGGCCACCGTCGAGGACTCCGGCGGGGTCAGTCTCGTGCCGGCCTTCACGGGCCTGGGCGCCCCCTGGTGGGACCGCCGGGCCGTCGGCCTGGTCTCGGGGATCACCGCCGGGAGCACGCGGGGCCATCTCGCCCGCGCGGCCCTGGAGTCGGTCGCCCATCAGATCGCCGATGTCGTCGAGGCCCTGGGGTCCGGGGAACTGTCGGTCCTGCACGCCGACGGCGGCGCCACCGCCTCTCGCCTGCTCATGCAGACCCAGGCGGACCTGCTAGGGCGCGACGTCGTCGTGTCGGCCAACGCGGAGGTCTCCGCCCTGGGCGCCGCCCTCATGGGATTCACCCGGCTCGGATGGGACCCGCCCGAGCCGGAGGACGATGACGGCG
>ERZ772940.875-NODE-875-length-11676-cov-5.60115_pt1 | contig 11676 bp, 11 predicted proteins | sample MGYA00511682_ERZ772940 | MGnify/ENA primary metagenome ERZ772940 (study PRJEB29015, sample SAMEA2737922) | human oral metagenome | biome: human oral; feature: human-associated habitat; material: dental | place: China | collected 2031 ... | reverse complement strand
CTACCCACCGCCGCTTGACACACCACATAGGGGCACCCCCCGACGCGCCGGCGGGCGACTCGGAGACCCGGCGGCTCAACGTCCGGTCGCCGTCGGGGCGGCGCCACGGCGGCGGTGGGCGCGGCGCTGGGAGAGCCGCTGGGCCACCAGCAGCGCGGCGCACACGGCCAACCCCAGCAGGCCGAAGCCCCAGCCGGGTTCGGCCAGCACCAGGCGCCGCCCGGACCCGAGGAGCGCATCGGCCAGCAGAACCAGGCATAGCACCACGTTCCGCGCGATCACGGGCGGTCCGACCCGTGCGCGCAGAATGCTGCCGTAGCAGCCGCAGTCCGTCGTAATACCGCGGGACAGGACGCTGCCGGCCGCCCCGGCGAGGAGCGCCAGCAGCACCCCGGCCACGACCTCCGAGGCCGGTAAGAGGAGCCCGAGCACGAGGCAAGCCGCCAGCAGCATCTCCACGACGGGGAGCGCGAAGGCGATCGCCTCGGCGACGGGGCGCCTGACGATCCGGTATCCGAGCACGTCAGAGACTCCCGCGCCGTAGTCCTGGAGGAACTTGCCGTAGGCACTGACCGTCAGCAGCACCCCGGTGAGGATGCGCACGACGGCGAGCGCTGTCTCAATCACGACGTCCCGCCTCCCATCGTCTCAAACGCATGCCAGTGTCGAGTTCTCGCAGTGGTTCCACAGGCAGTAACTGCACCAAACCAGTCCGCATACAGGAGCGGCGGCACCAGCCCAAATGCATGCGCCACAGCATTCGAAGAAGCCCTTGTCAACCTTCGTGCACACCCACTGAGGACGAGTGAGCACAGGACAAGGAAACTCATCGCCATCTGCCCAGCCATTGGGGTCGGACCCCGCAGGTGCCATTGTCAATGAATCCGCAGATCGCCCAACCTCTTGCAACTCGATATAGCCACCATCCGCGCTGTCCGCCCAACGCATCACGCGCGAATCCACCACCTCTCCCCCGTCAGTGGAAAGTAACTGCAGAATCAAGGCATAACGACCATCATTCGCACCAACACCGACTCTCCGAACAACGCTGCCGTCATCGAGCGCACCCTGCGCAACTAAGAAAGATGTCGGAGTCAGACCACTGAGCGCTGACACCTCATCGCTCGTCAAAGCCGACGATACATCAATGAGTCGTTCTGACGGGATGTCCTGCTCCCACCACTCACCCGAACCTGTTGAGCGCTGCAAGGCTCGAGCCTCCGGAAACACAGTCACCAATGCCCCGAACATCGCAGCGCCGAGCCCGGCCTTCAACATATTACGTCGCTTCACCCATCGAACACCTCTCAGGGAATTGAATGCGGACACTCCACTCGGGCCCGCATTCGCCTCGTTCACCTCTACCACCTCTACGCGAACATGTCATTTATTATGATACTACCAAGTCGACCCATACGTCAATGAGTCGATCAACAATCGACGTCAATAAACGCACCCTGTGAGGGAAGTGGGAATTCGTATGGAATTAGGTGCATGATTCCATGGAAGAAGTTCGACGTTGCAGAAAAAGAGAAGAGAAGATGAGGATCTGCGAGGCGTCTCGAGCGGACCAGCCGCCGACCCTCCTGAACTCGACCGCCTCTCCCATGTCAGGAGGCCACGGATCCGGCACCCGACCGCCTCGCGGGCGCCCCACCCAGGTGCTCGCCGCCGTCCCCGCTGCGCGCCGGCGCGCGGCGCCGCCTCATCCCGTCGTTCGCCGTGGGCGCAGACCCTGCGCCCCGGGCGGAAACCGGGGCGTCGAAGTGCGACGTCCGCCCCTCGGCGTGATCTCATTGGATCCATGAACACGACAAGCACCCCCGTCACCGCCCCGGTGACTGCGCCGACCCCCACGGCCTCCCCCGCGAGGGGCTCGTCCGCCGCTGAGCGCGAGCTCACCACCGCCGACCGCTGCGACGCCTGCGGCGCCCAGGCCTTCGTGCGCGTCGTCCTCGCCTCGGGCGAGCTGCTCTTCTGCGGCCACCACGGCCACCGCAACATGACCGCCCTGGAGCGTCAGGCCCTGTTCATCCAGGACGAGACCTCGCGTCTGATCGCGACGGACTGACCGGGGGACGAGCTCCCCCGGGACGGGGCGCCCGCCCACGAGAGGGGCGGGCGCCCCGTCGCGTCCATCGAGGCCGGCCCCATATCCATCTCCATACCCATCGCGGGCCCCCGCCTAGACGGGCGAGCGCTCCATGCGCCAGGCGGCGTCCCAGAACATCCACTCATGACGGCAGGCCGTCGCGAACGACGCGTGCATGCGCTCGCGCTCGCCATCGCCGGCCGCCCGCGCCAGCCGGTCGGCGATGGAGCGCACCCGGTCGGTCGACCGCTCGAAGCCGGGATCGGCGTACGTGGCGATCCAGTCGCCGTACGGGTGGGCGCCCAGGTCGCCGGCCCGCGCGATCATCCCGGCGCCGACGTCCTGGTAGATCCAGAAGCAGGGCAGCACCGCGGCCACCGCCACGCCGTAGGACCCGAGAGCGCAGCGGGCGCGCAGGAAGTCGGTGTAGGCCCGGCACGTCGGCGAGGCGTCGGCACCCGCCGTCAGATCCACGTGCGCCGCATGCAGGGCGCGCTCGACGACGACCGCCTCCCGGGCCGCGTCGCACCAGAAGACGAACTCGTCGGGCTCGTCGCTCAGCGCCGCCACGCCGGCCAGCGCGCGCCCGTACTCGGCCAGGTACAGCGCGTCCTGGGCCATGTAGTAGTCGAAGCGATCCCTGGTCAGGGACCCGTCTCCCAGGCCCCGCACCAGGGGCAGCGCGTCGATGGCGTCGCGCACCGGCGCGGCGCGCTCCCAGGCCTCGGCGGTGAAGGAGGCGGTCGCCGATCCCGGCCGAGCCGGAGGGGCGGCCGAGCCATGCGCGGCATGCGCGTCACGCATGCCAGCCGTGTCGGTCGTGCCGGTCATGTCCCTCTCAGCTCCCTCAGTCCTCGTCATTCTGCGCCCACAGTCGGTGGAAGTGGTGGACGGGACCGTGCCCGTGCCCGACGCCCAGGGCGTCGGCGTGCTCGATGGCACCGGTGAGGTAGGCCTTGGCGTCGCGCACCGCCTCCAGCCAGGTCGCCCGGCGCGGCCGCAGCGAGGCGATCGCCGAGGACAGCGTGCAGCCCGTCCCATGAGTGTTCTTGGTCATCACGCGGCGCCCGCGCAGGAGGACGGTGGAGTCGGCATCGGCGTAGACGTCCACGGACTCCGGAGCATCCGCGGTGCCGGCCGTGCCAGCGGCGCTACCGGCACCGGCGGCGAAGTGGCCGCCCTTGACCAGCACCCGTTGAGCGCCCTGTTCCACCAGTCGCCGCGCCTGAGCGCGCAGCGTCCCCGTATCCGCCGCGGCCTCCTCCCCCAGCAGGACGGCCGCCTCGTGGAGGTTGGGAGTGATGAGATCGGCCACGCCGCACAGCCGGCGTACGGCGCCGACCGCCTCCTCATCCAGGAGACGATCGCCGGAGGTGGCGACCATGACCGGGTCGAGGACCGTGCGGGAGAGCCCGGGCAGGTACTCCCCCACGGCGTCGGCCAGCTCGGCGGTGGCGAGCATGCCGATCTTGGTGGCATCGGGGACGATGTCGTCCAGCAGCGTGTCCAGTTGCAGGCGGACGAAGTCGACGGGCACGGCGCGCACGCCCGTCACGCCGCGCGTCGACTGCGCGGTCAGGGCCGTGATGACGCTCATCCCGTAGGCGCCGAGCGCGCTCATGGCCTTCAGATCGGCCTGGACGCCGGCGCCTCCGCTGGGATCGGAGCCGGCGATGGTCAGGGCGGTGACGGTCCTCGATCGAGCCTCCGAGCGGGTCATCCCCGACCTCCCCCGTCCCAGGCGGCCCGTAGGCCGACGGCGGCCGCCCGCGGATCCTCGGCCGTGCAGATGGCCGAGACGACAGCGGCTCCGTCCAGGCCACCCGCGCGCAGGGCCGGCAGGTCGGCGGCGGTGATGCCGCCGATGGCCACGGAGGGCAGGTCGGTCAACGCGGCCATGCGAGCCACGCCGTCGGCACCGAGACCCCTCGGGGCATCAGTCTTGGTGGCGGTGTCGTGCACGACGCCGATGCCGACGTAGTCGCAGGCCCCCTCCGCCCGGGCGGCGCGCAGCTCGTCGGGGGTCGCAGCCGACAGCCCGATGCAGGCGTCGTCCCCGATGAGGGCGCGCACGACGCCGGCGGGAAGATCGGACTGGCCGACGTGGACGCCGGCCACCGGAGCGCCGAGGTCGCGCGCGGCCAGGAAGACGTCGACGCGGTCGTTGACGATGACGGGGACTCGATCGCCCACCGCTCCGGCCACGGCTCGGACCTGGGCCAGGAAGGGGCCGCCGTCGGTGTCCTTGGCGCGCAGCTGGACGCAGGTGACTCCGCCGTCGACGGCGGCCTCGACGGTCTGGAGGACGCTGCGCCCGCGCGAGCGGCACTGGCCCTCGTCGGTGACGAGGTAGACGGACAGGTTCGGCACGGCCCTCATGCCGGCTCCCGACCAACGGTGTCGGCGGCGCTGATGGTGATGGACCCCAGGTCGTCCGTCTCCAGGTCGTACAGGGCGTCGAGGAAGGCGGGCTGGAAGGAGCCAGGGCCCGCCGACCGGGCTTCGGCGCGCTTGGCCGCGGCGCTGTAGACCGCGTGGCAGGCGACCGTGCGGACGCGGGTCGTATCGGCCCCGGCGCACTTGCCACGGCTCCCCCCGACGTCGCGCGCCCGTCCCGCGGCGATGAAGGCGGCGATGAGGGCTCCCAGGGCGCAGCCGCCGCCGGTGACGCGGGTGAGCATCGGCGAGCCGCCGACGATGCGGGTCACGTGCGCCCCGTCCACGATCGCGTCGACCGGTCCGGAGACCGCCACGACGCATCCGAAGCGCTCGGAGACCGAGTGGGCGGCATCCATGGCGGCCTCGACGTCGGCGGCGGTCTCGGGCCCGCGCCCGCCGCCCGCGCCGAGCAGCGCCATGATCTCCGAGGCGTTCCCGCGCACGACCGCGGGCCCCATGGCGATCAGCTCGCGGGCCAGGGCCGTGCGGTGGGCGAGCGAGCCGATGGCGACCGGGTCCAGCACCCAGGGGGTGCCCGCCTCCCCGGCCGCCGTCGCGGCCTCCAGGGCGGCGGCGCGCTGCTCGGGCTGAGGCGTGCCGAGGTTGATCAGCAGCCCGGAGGCCGCGGCGGCGAAGGGCCCGGCCTCACCGGTGATGTCGACCATGGCGGGGGCCGCTCCGACGGCGAGCAGGACGTTGGCGGTGATATTGGCGGCCACCGAGTTGGTGATGCAGGAGACAAGGGGGCCCGTCTCGCGGACGGTCTGGAGGATGGAGTGGGCGCGAACGCGCTGCGTCATGCGACATCCCTTCGTCAGCATTGTCTGAACAGGTTCAACGGGTGTGTTCTCAGCCTCGTGGGCACCCCGTGTCGATGACCGACCGTAGCACGACGGCGGCCCCGGGGCACCAGGGACCCGGGGCCGCCGCCCGAGCGATCGTCAGTCCAGGTAGTCGCGCAGCACCTGGCTGCGCGAGGGGTGGCGCAGCTTGGACATGGTCTTGGACTCTATCTGCCGGATGCGCTCACGGGTGACCCCGTAGACCTTGCCGATCTCGTCCAGCGTCTTGGGCTGTCCGTCGGTCAGGCCGAAGCGCATGGAGACCACGCCCGCCTCGCGCTCCGAGAGCGTGTCGAGCACGGCGTGCAGCTGCTCCTGCAGGAGTGTGAAGCTGACGGCGTCCGCCGGGACGACGGCCTCGGAGTCCTCGATGAGATCGCCGAACTCTGAGTCGCCGTCCTCGCCCAGCGGCGTGTGCAGGCTGATGGGCTCCCGGCCGTACTTCTGGACCTCGACGACCTTCTCCGGGGTCATGTCCAGCTCGACCGCCAGCTCCTCGGGCGTGGGCTCGCGGCCCAGGTCCTGGAGCATCTGGCGCTGCACGCGCGCGAGCTTGTTGATGACCTCGACCATGTGGACGGGGATGCGGATGGTGCGCGCCTGGTCGGCCATGGCGCGGGTGATCGCCTGGCGGATCCACCAGGTGGCGTAGGTGGAGAACTTGTATCCCTTGGTGTAGTCGAACTTCTCCACCGCGCGGATCAGGCCCAGGTTGCCCTCCTGGATGAGATCGAGGAAGAGCATGCCGCGCCCGGTGTAGCGCTTGGCCAATGACACCACCAGGCGCAGGTTGGCCTCGAGCAGATGGTTCTTGGCGCGCTGGCCGTCCTGAGCGATCCGGTGCAGCTCGCGGCGGTACTTCGCCTCCAGATCGTTGCCCTGCGTTCCCAGCAGGTGCTCGGCGTACAGGCCGGCCTCGATGCGCTTGGCGAGCTCGACCTCCTGGGCGGCGTTGAGCAGCGCCACCTTGCCGATCTGCTTGAGGTAGTCCTTGACCGGGTCCGCGGTGGCCCCGGCGGTGACGACCTTCTGGGCCGGCTCGTCGGCCTCGTCGGAGTCGGAGACCGTGAAGGAGCCGTCCTTGTCCCTCTCGGAGCGAGACTTCCTCCCGGACTTCTTGCCCGCCGCCTTCTCCGCCTGCTCGCGCCGGATGCGATCGAGCTCACCGGTCAGGGCGGCGATGGACGGGCTCATCTTGATGCCCTTGATGATCCAGCCGCGGAAGATGAAGCCGTTGCTCGTCAGGAACTCGCGGGCGACGACGGGGCGCTCCTCCTCGGGGATCACGAAGCGGGGCACGGGGCCGTGGCCGTAGGGGGCCAGGGTGATCGGGTCCTCGAGCGTGCCGTTGCCCGAGAGCTCAAGGCCCTCGACGGTAGTGCGGCTGCGCACGTACAGGGTCGCGCCGGGGGCGAGCTTGACCCCCTTGAGAGCGGCGGCGGTGTTGAAGGGGTTGCGCTTGGTGCCGTCGCCGTTCTCCTCCAGGCTCACGTCGAGGTAGTAGTCCCGCAGCTCGGGAGCGGGGTCGTCGTCCTCCTGCGCGACGGCGTCGTCCTCGCCCTCCTCCTCGGCGCCCGAGCCGTCGTAGTCGTCATCCTCGGAATCCTCGACGTCCTCGGAATCGTCATCGGCGTCATCATCAAGATCGTCGAGATCGAGGTCCTCGTCGTCCTCGGGGATCTCATCGACGTCATCAGCGCGCTGGGTGCGCTTCCGCGTGAGTGTGGAAGAAGGCACGGAGTTCCTTTCGCGTGGGCGGACCGATCGGGGTGAGGCGGGTGCCGGTCGGCGGGGGGCTCGATGGCGCACTCACGGCCGACGCAGCAGGAACCTCTCAACTATAGCGTTTATTCCCACCTCTTCGCTCCGGGGTCGGGACCCGCGCGCCGCTGAACCGACCTCCGCCCCGTTACGCTGATCCGCATGACCGTTCTTCCCCCCGCACTACGGGCAGTGCGCACCGTGGTCGGCACCAGGCTCGCCCACGTACTGGGCGTCCACCGGGCCCGGTGGGCCGACGCGTCCCCGGCCTCCGACGACCTGCTCGACGCCGCCGAGGCCCTGGTGTCCTCGGGCAAGCGGATGCGGGCGGTCCTCGGCGCCGTCGGGCTGGCGCTGGGCACGCCGGGCGCGGGGGCTCCGGAGCGGGACGGGCTCATGACGGGCGTCACCGCCGCACGTCTCGGGGCGGCGCTCGAGCTCTATCAGGCCAGCGCCCTGGTTCACGACGACGTCATCGACGCGGCCCTCACACGCAGAGGCCTCCCCGCGGCGCATCGGCGATACGCCGCCCAGCACGCCGCCTCCAGCTGGCGCGGCGACGCGACGACCTACGGCGGCAGCGCCGCGATACTCCTGGGGGACCTGCTCATGTCGCTGGCCGGCGCCGAGATGGGCGCCGCCGTCGAGTCGCTCGCCGGCGGGGCGCGAGCGGCCCCCGCCCGGGACGCCTTCGACGCCATGACCGCGGAGGTCGCCGTCGGGCAGTTCCTCGACGTGCGCAGCGAGGTGACCCCCCTGCCCGCCCCCGACGACGATCCACACGTCGCGGGTCGGGCCATGCTCGACTCGGCACTGGCCGTCGTACGGCGCAAGTCCGCGCGCTACTCGGTCATGCACCCCCTGCTCATCGGCGCGCTCCTGGGGGGCGCGACCACCGACTCGCCCCTGTACGCCGCGCTCCGGACCTTCGGGGAGGAGGTGGGCATCGCCTTCCAGCTGCGCGACGACGTCCTCGGCGTCTACGGGGATCCCGACCAGACCGGCAAGCCGGCCGGTGACGACCTGCGCGAGGGCAAGCGAACCGTCCTGCTGGCCATGGCGTGGCGGCGGACCGACCGGAGCGGCCGGGTCCTGCTGTCCCGGGTCCTGGCCAACCGGGACGCGTCATCCGGCATGATCGCGGCCGCCTCCGACCTCATCCGCGACTGCGGCGCCCTGGCCGCTCACGAGGAGGAGATCGCCGCCCGCGCCCGGACCGGTCTGCGCGCCCTGGACGACGCTCCCCCCGGAGCGCTCGACGAGGTCGGCCGCGCCGATCTCTCGGCCCTGGCACGGGCTCTGACGGCGCGCGACGCCTGAGCGCCGCTCCGCGGACCGGACGGGCCCGCCGGGTCCTGACCCGCCTCGCCCCGTCGGAGCCTTAGAATCGATCCGTGGTCAAGGATCCTCTCACCGGTCGCCTGGTCGACTCCCGCTACGAGATCGTCGACCGTGTGGCGCGTGGCGGAATGGCGACCGTCTACCGGGCGCATGATCGCCGGCTCGACCGCGTCGTCGGGCTCAAGCTCATGCACGCCCACTTGGCCGACTCCCCCGATTTCGTGGCCCGTTTCCGGCGCGAGGCACGGGCCGCGGCGCGCCTGTCGAACCCGGGTGTGGTCGCCGTCTACGACCAGGGCAGCCTCGACGGCGTCGCCTACCTGATCATGGAGTACGTCGAGGGCCCGAACCTGCGCGACCTCATGGCCGCCGGTCCCCTGTCGGTGCGCGAGGCCCTGGGCCTGACCGCCCAGATCCTGCGCCCGCTGGGCGCCGCGCACCGTGCGGGCCTGGTCCACCGCGACGTCAAGCCCGAGAACGTCCTGCTGCCCGCGGACGGCTCGGTCGCCAAGGTCGCCGATTTCGGGCTGGCCCGCGCGGTCACCGAGGCGACGCAGACCACCACCGGCAACGTCCTGGGAACCGTCGCCTACCTCGCCCCCGAGCTCATCACCTCGGGATCCACCAGCCCGCGCGCCGACGTGTTCTCCGTGGGCGTCATCGTCTACGAACTGCTCACCGGCGAGCAGCCGTTCGCCGCCGACGCCCCCGTCCAGATCGCCTTCCGCAACGTCCACGAGGACATCCCCCCGCCCTCGGCCATGGTCCCGGACCTGCCCGCCGAGGTGGATGAGCTCGTGTCCACCATGACACGGCGCGATCCGGAGCTGCGCCTCCAGAACGCCGACGAGGCGCTGGCCCTGCTGCGCGCGGCTGCCGCGACCCTGACCGAGGAGCAGCTGCTGGTCAAGCGCGGCGGCGGAGCCGGGTCGGTGCGCACGCAAGAGGTCCTCGCCGCCAACGCCGAGGCCGCCCGCACCGCCATGGGGGCCCAGTCCCCCGAGGAGCCCGCGGACCGGAAGGATGCGGGCCAGGAGGAACAGGATGCGGCGCCGGGGGCCGGACTGCGCACGGTCTCCCTCCCGATCGGCTCGATCGGGCCGGACGCCGAGGGCACCGGTGAGGGAGGCACCCGGCGCCTGGCGCGCGAGGAGCTGTCGAAGGCCGACGACCAGAGCACGATCGCGGTGCCGCGCAGGGACTCGCGTCGCATCCGGCGCCGCGTTCTCCTCGGGGGAGCCGCGACCCTGCTGCTCGGCGGCGCCGCCGTCGGAGGCTGGTACGCCTGGTACGTCCTCAAGGGGCCCGGCCGCTCCATCCCCGTTCCCGAGATCGTCGGTCGGACCGCCGAGGAGGCTCAGGAGGCGGTGGAGGGCGCGGGGCTGACCTGGGCACCACCCGATCGCGACTTCTCCGACACGGTTCCCGCGGGCTCGGTGATCTCCTCCAGTCCGAGCCCGGGCGACGGCGCGCGCATCAACCAGGCGGTCAAGGCCGTCATCTCCCGCGGCGTGGAGCAGAAGAGGGTTCCCGATGTCGTGGGCAAGACCCAGGACGAGGCCACCGGGGCCCTCGCCGATGCCGGTCTGAGCGTGGGCGCGATCACCCAGGAGTACTCCAGCACCGTGGCCTCCGGCCAGGTCGTCTCCTCAGACCCCAAGGCGGGGACGAATGTCGATCACTCCTCGGCAGTGGCGCTCGTCGTCTCCAGGGGGCGTCAGGCCGCGACGGTGCCCGACGTGACCGGTATGACCGTGGACCAGGCCAGAACGACCCTGGAGGCCGCCGGCCTCAGGCTCGGCGCCCAGACGCAGGCGTTCTCCGACTCGGCGGCCTCCGGCCTGGTCATCTCCTCCAGCCCGGCGGCCGGCGCCACCAGCGCCTATCAGGGGGACTCGGTCGCCGTCACGGTCTCGAAGGGGCCGGAGATGATCACGGTTCCCGACGTGAGCGGGAAGTCCCAGGCCGAGGCCAGAAGGACCCTGGAGGACCTGGGGCTCACGGTGGAGGTCAATAAGCGCCTCGGCGCCCCCTTCGACACCGTTCGGTCCTCGGACCCGGGCGCCGGCACCAGCGTCAAGGCGGGATCCAGCGTCAAGATCAATATCTTCTGAGTCCTCCGAATCCCCCGATGGATCCTCTTCCTCCGGGTCCTGCGGACTCAGCCGCACAGCATCTCGGCGACTTCGAAGGCCATCTCCAGGGACTGCTGATGGTTCAGGCGCGGATCGACGAGCGTCTCGTAGCGTTCGGCCAGGGTATCCTCGTTGATGCGCTCCCCCCCGCCGAGGACCTCGGTGACGTCGTCTCCGGTGAGCTCGACGTGAATGCCCCCGGGCACCGTGCCGAGCGCACGATGGACCTCGAAGAAGCCGCGGACCTCGTCCATGACGGTGTCGAAGCGACGGGTCTTGTACCCGTTGTCGGAGGTGATGGTGTTGCCGTGCATCGGATCGGCGACCCAGGTGACCGGGCGGCCGTCGTCCATGACGGCCTCGACGAGAGCCGGCAGGACCTCGCGGACACGGCCGGCGCCCATGCGAGTGATGATCGTCAGGCGCCCGGCGTCACCGCGGGGATTGAGATGGTCGATGAGCGCGACGAGCTCGGCGGGCGTCGTCGTCGGCCCCACCTTGACCCCCACCGGGTTGTGAACGCTCTCCAGAAGGGCGACGTGGGCGTCCTCGACGCCGCGCGTGCGCTCCCCCGCCCACAGGAAGTGGGCGGAGGTGTCGTACAGGCGCCCCGAGCGCGAGTCCTCGCGGATCATGGCGTCCTCGTACTCCAGGAGCAGGGCCTCATGAGCGGCGTAGAAATCGACTTGGCGCAGGGCGTCGAAATCGACCCCGGCGGCCTCCATGAAACGCATGGCGCGGTCGATCTCCTCGGCGAAGGACTCGAAGCGCTTGTAGGCGGGATTCGCGGTGAACCCGCGGTTCCAGGAGTGCACCTCGCGCAGGTCCGCGTAGCCGCCCATGGTGAAGGAGCGGATGAGGTTGAGGGTGGTGCCGGCGCGCAGGTAGGCGTCGAGCATGCGCCGGGGGTCGGGGGTGCGGGCACGGGGCGTGAAGGCGTGGTCGTTGACGGAGTCGCCGCGGTAGGAGGGAAGGGTCACCCCGTCGCGGGTCTCGTCGGCGCGGCTGCGCGGCTTGGCGTACTGGCCGGCCATGCGGCCGATCTTGACCACGGGCGTGGAGGCGC
>ERZ772940.874-NODE-874-length-11686-cov-3.65016_pt1 | contig 11686 bp, 10 predicted proteins | sample MGYA00511682_ERZ772940 | MGnify/ENA primary metagenome ERZ772940 (study PRJEB29015, sample SAMEA2737922) | human oral metagenome | biome: human oral; feature: human-associated habitat; material: dental | place: China | collected 2031 ... | reverse complement strand
AGGGATAATCAACACGTGGCATTTACTCGGGTTGAACGTTTAAGTATTTTGCTGTAGCGTTTGACACAATGTGGTAAGTCTTTCGCCATTTGCCGAGATGTTTACGGAGGTTATGTGAGGCGGAACGTGATAAATCACGCCACTACGCCTGCCGGATTGCCTGTTCCCCAGAGGTTTGCGGAACGTGATAAATCACGCTCCTACGCCGGCTCGTGGAAGACATAAAACTAAAAGGATTGTTTTTAGTAACGTTCACTATTTTTGGCAAAAAGTAAGCCCCTATTGGCTATACATGCCTGTAGCGCCGATAAATAAAGGTTTGCAGAACTTTCATTCAGTTTTTACCCGACACCAATTCTTTCTTTCTTAACGCTCAGCATCATTTAGCCATAGGCTTTGCAGAGAATTAAATCTTCTATTTCTTTGGTGATTTCGACAGATTACTGTACTTTTGCAGGAAAAATAAAACTATGGTTCTCAATTATATCTGGATAGCATTCTTCGTCGTTGCTTTCGTCGTGGGGCTGTTCCGACTTGTTTTCATGGGCGACACGGAGGTGTTTCCTGCCATGACCAACTCCACGTTTGAGGCGTCGAAGACGGCTTTCGAGATTAGTCTCGGACTGACGGGAGTGCTGTCGTTATGGCTCGGAATAATGAAAATCGGCGAAAAAGGCGGTGTCGTGAATGCCATTGCACGTCTGTTGTCGCCGGTGTTCGTGCGGCTCTTCCCCGACATCCCCAAGGATCATCCGGTGACGGGAAGCATATTCATGAACATTGCTGCCAACATGCTGGGGCTCGACAACGCCGCCACACCGCTCGGACTGAAAGCCATGGAGCAGATGCAGACGCTGAAAATGGAAACGCTGGACACAAGGAGTGAGAGCCTGGCGATGCCCGAGGCTGACTATGAAAGGGCGAGACTCTCGGCAAGTAACCCGATGATTATGTTCCTCGTGCTCAACACTTCGGGGCTGACACTCATCCCGGTAAGTATAATGACCTACCGTGCACAGATGGGAGCGCAACAGCCGACGGATATATTCATACCTATTCTGCTCGCAACGTTCGTATCGACGATATTCGGAATCATAATCACGAGCATCTATCAGCGCATCAATCTCTTCAACCGAACCCTCATGCTGACCCTCGGCGGAGCATGCGCTGTGGTGGGAGCATTGATATGGGGCTTCCGCCAGATGGACTCGCAGACGATGAACACCGTCAGCAACACCGTCGCAACGCTGCTGCTCATGAGCATCATCGTAGGTTTCATCATAGCAGGAGTACGCAAGAAGGTGAACGTCTACGACACATTCATCGAAGGAGCCAAAGACGGTTTCCTGACTGCCGTGCGCATCATACCTTACCTCATTGCTATCCTTGTGGCTATCGGAGTCTTCCGCGCCTCGGGAGCAATGGATGCCTTGATATACGGCATGAAATGGTGTGTCGGTGTATGTGGCATCGACACCACCTTCGTTGATGCCCTCCCTACTGCCATTATGAAACCCCTTTCGGGCAGTGGGGCACGTGGAATGATGGTCGACTCAATGGCTACGTTTGGTGCCGACTCGTTCGTCGGTCGCCTTGCCTGCATCTTCCAAGGCTCCACTGACACTACGTTCTATATCCTCGCCGTTTATTTCGGCAGTGTCGGCGTGCGCTATACTCGTCATGCAGTAGCCTGCGGACTGCTTGCCGATCTGGCTGGCGTCGTGGCAGCAATAGGCGTGGCATATCTATTTTTCAGATAAAGACAAGAACATACAACAATTATCAGATGTCAAACATTAAATCGCTTGTGAAGGACACTGCTATCTATGGCATCAGCAGTATCGCCGGCAAGTTCATCAACTACCTGCTCGTTCCCATTCAGACGGCGGCGTTTGCTGCTGCCGGCGGTGAGTATGGCGTGGTGACAAACATATATGCCTACACCGCATTGCTGATGGTAATACTCACCTACGGCATGGAGACGGCTTTCTTCCGCTTTGCCAACAAGACAGAAGAAGACGTGCGGAAAGTTTATTCAACGACACTCGTCTCGGTAGGTTCGACGGCATTGCTGTTCATTGCCGTGGTGCTGTTGCTGCTGCCGCAGATAGCGGGTTTCATGAAATACAGCGACCATCCTGACTGGGTGGCAGTGATGTTCGCCTGTGTGGCAATCGACGCGTTCAAATGTATCCCCTTTGCCTACCTCCGCTATCAGAAGCGCCCGGTGAAGTTTGCCACACTCCAGATAGTAAACATCACACTGAACATCGTTTTCAACCTGATATATCTCATCGTACTGCCGGCATGGAAGATAAATCTTTTCGGACTGTACGACGAGCAGTTCACACTGAACGTGGGCATGGTGTTCTACATCAATCTTGTCTGCACAGTCATCGTCTTGCTGTGCTTCAAGGCAGAACTGACGGGGTTCCGCTATACCTTCGACAAGGCATTGTGGCGCCGGATGATACGATATGCGTGGCCGCTGCTCATTCTCGGCATTGCCGGCATACTCAACCAGACGCTCGACAAGATTATATTCCCATATCTCTATAGCGGTGTTGACGAAAAGGCGCAGCTTGGAATCTACGGCGCAGCAACGAAGATTGCCATGATTATGGCGATGATAACACAGGCTTTCCGTTATGCCTACGAGCCGTTCGTCTTCGGCAACGCAAAGGAGAATGACAACCGCGAGACCTACGCCAAGGCAATGAAATACTTCATCATATTCACCCTTCTGGCATTTCTCGTCGTAATAGGCTATATGGATGTGCTCAAATACATCATCCGCAATCACGACTACTGGCAGGGACTGCGTGTAGTGCCTATCGTCATGGTGGCAGAGATAATGATGGGTGTATACTTCAATCTCTCGTTCTGGTATAAGCTAATCGACAAGACCATCTATGGAGCGTGGTTCTCGGGCATAGGATGTCTGGTGCTTGTGACGGTGAATGTCATCTTCGTGCCCACCTACAGTTATATGGCGTGCGCCTGGGGAGGGGTGGCAGGATACGGTACGGCAATGCTTCTGTCTTACTTCGTAGGGCAGAAGAAATACCCTATCGACTACCCGATAAAAAGCATTTTCGTCTATGTGGCAATAACGGCACTGTTCTTCGTTATCATGACACTGATGCCGGAGACATTGCCGCAGGTAGTGCGTCTGGCGGTAAACACGGCTCTCATCATCGCCTTTCTTTCGCATATCGTCTATCACGACATGCCGTTGCGCTCTATACCGCTCATTGGAAAATACTTCAGATAAGCAGGATAAATACAGATTCTGCATATTCCTTTCTTCTTTGAATGTATGGAATCGACATTCTGACAATAAAGCAAAACAATAATACAAATGAAAAAGTTATTCTTATTTCTTCTCACTCTCCCATTCTCACTTGGCGTTATGGCTGATGAGGGCATGTGGACGCTGGTGAATCTGCCTAAGACAGTGTATGACAAAATGGTCGAGGAAGGTTATCAACTCGACTACGACAAACTCTATAACGCCGACGATGCGATATATCATGCAGTGGTCAACTTTGGCGGTTACTGCTCTGGTGTGGTCGTATCAGCCGACGGCTTGGTGTTCACAAACCACCACTGCGGTTTCGAGGCAATACGTTCTCAATCAACCGTAGAACACGACTATATGCTCAACGGCTTCAGTGCACAGTCGTTTGCCGAGGAATTGCCCAACGAAGACCTGTTCGTCGGTTTCATGGTAGCACAGAAGGACGTGACTGCACTCGTCGAGGAGCAGGGATTTCGCAGCCTCAGCGCCGAGAAGCGCGAACAGATACTCAGCGCTATAGAGGAAATGGAGAACAAGCGCGTGAAGATAATTGACCCTACACTGCGTGCCGAGATGAAGCCTTATTACGAGGGCAACCGTTTCTATGTCGACATCTACCGCGACTTCCGCGACGTGCGCCTTGTGTTCACCGTGCCAAAGTCTATGGGCAAGTTCGGCGGCGAGACCGACAACTGGATGTGGCCACGACAGACATGCGACTTCTCTGTGTTCCGCATATATGCCGACCCGGAGACCAACGGACCTGCCGAATACAACGAGAAAAACGTGCCTTATCACCCAAAGAAATGGGCACAGGTGTCGCTGCAAGGCTATAAAGACGGCGATTTCGCCATGACAATGGGCTATCCGGGCAGCACAAACCGTTACCTGTCAAGTTTCGGCATAAAGGAGATGCGCGACGCTAAGAACATCACACGCTGGCAGACCCGCGAGGTGAAACAGAAGGTGATGCTGCGCCATATGCGTGCCGACGAGGCTGTGCGTATCAAATATGACTCAAAGTATGCGCAGAGCGCCAACTACTGGAAGAACGCTATCGGTATGAACAAGAGCATCGACTCGCTGAACATCATCACACTGAAACAGCAGCATGAGGCTGCCATAAAGGCTTACGTAGACTCTACCGGCTATCTGAAAGACAAACTCGACTTCGCACTGCTCGACTCTCTCTACCGGAAGCGCTTCAACGCGATGCGCGCACTGATACTCTTCTCAGAGACATTCCGCACCGACGAGCTGTCAAGTCGCGCACGCAGCTACACCAACGGAGGCATGGAGATGAAGGGTCCGGAAGAAAAGCCTGACAAGCAGTATGTGGAGTTTGAGGACAACTCCGACACGTATGATGCAGCTACCGACATGGAGATGCAGACCGTGCTCCTACAGAACTATGCGGCAAAGGCTGACAAGAAATACATGCCTGCCTTCTTTGAGACAATAGAGAACGACTTCGGTGGCGACTACTCAAAGTACGTCGGATATCTGTGGAAGAACTCTATGCTCATGAAGAAAGGTAAAAAGATTTTCGACAACAAGAAGACCATGAAGGACTGTGGCGTAGTGTATGGACTCGACCTGAGCGAGACTATGATGAACATATACAACGACTACAACGCCGACGAGGAAGCGATTGCCGAACAGGAGCGTTACCTCTGCGATGCGAAGATGCGCATGGAACAGGACATGCCTCACTATTCTGACGCCAACTTCACACTCCGTATGAGCTACGGTCAGGTGGGCGGATATGACATGTACGGCAAACCTTCGGGTTACTATACCACTCCGGAGTCTATCTACAAGAAGATGCTCAAAGGCGACAAGGCTACTGCCGGCGACGGATACAACTTCGAGTATTTCGCCGAACCGGTGATGCACGAACTGTTCTCGGCAAAGGATTTCGGACAGTATAGCGACGCGGTGAGCGGTACGATGAACCTTTGTTTCCTCACAAGCAACGATATCACCGGCGGAAACTCCGGCTCACCGGTGTTCAACGGAAAGAACGAACTGATTGGTCTCGCATTCGACGGCAACTGGGAGAGCCTCTCGGCTGATATATTCTTCGACAATCGTCTGGCTCGCTGCATCTGTGTGGACATACGCTACATGCTGTTCATGATGGACAAATGGGGCAAGGCTGACCGGCTGATACGCGAAATCAATGCAAAATAATAACACCATGCGACGCGTAATAGGAATTGGAGAGACGGTGTTCGACATCGTCTTCAAGGACGATAAGCCAATAGGTGCCATACCGGGAGGGTCGGTACTGAACGCCATGGTATCGCTCGGACGGTGTGGCGTGGACAGCACGTTCATCTCCGAGGTGGGCAACGACCGCGTGGGGAAAATGACCGTCTCCTTTCTGAAAGACAACGGCATCAACACCGACCATATATCGATGCCTGAGGGAAACAAGTCATCCGTCTCGCTTGCCTTTCTCGATGAGAATAACGATGCCCACTATCTCTTCTACAAAAACAAGTCAGGCGACCGTTTCGACGTCGCCAGTCCGCAGATTCGACGCGACGACATAGTGCTCGTAGGCTCGTTCTATGCTGTCGACCCTGACACTCGCCGGCAGGTGTTCGCGCTGCTGGAGCAGGCACGCGAAGCTGGCGCAATAATATATTATGATGTGAACTTCCGCGCCGCTCACCGCAACGACGTGATAAAGATAAAGCCCAACCTGATAGAAAACCTTGAGTTTGCCGACATAGTGCGTGGCAGCAGCGAGGATTTCGAGGAGCTTTATAACATGAGCGACGCAGAAAAGGTGTATCGCTCGGAGCTTTCGTTCCATTGTCGGAAGTTCATCTTCACGAATGGTTCCAAGCCTGCACGCCTGTTCACAGAGAGCGATGACGGCAAGGAATATGCCGTTGACGCGGTTCCGGCGGTGTCGACTATCGGCGCAGGAGATAACTTCAACGCCGGACTGATATACGGACTGATAAAGAACGGCATCGGACATGACGACATCGACAACGGCTTGAAACCTGAACAGTGGGACAGCATCATCGCAACAGCCCAAATGTTCGCCGCCGAGTGCTGTAAAAACATAAGCAACTCCGTATCGGTGGAGTTCGGAAAGGAAATGAAACTATGAAGATAGGAGTTTTCTGTTCAGCCAACGATAACATCTGTCCTGAGTATTTCAATCTCACCGAGGAGCTTGGCAGATGGATGGGCGAGAACGGTCATACCGTCGTTTACGGCGGATGCGACTTCGGACTGATGCGCACAATAGGTCACAGCGTGCACGACGCAGGAGGACGTTGCATCGGTGTGGTGCCGCGTATAGTAGAGCAGCGCGGGCAGACAGCGACGTGTCTGGATGTGGAGATTCCATGCGACAATCTGTCGGACAGGAAGGACATCATGCTCATGCACAGCGATATCGTCGTAGCGCTGCCTGGTGGCATCGGCACGCTCGACGAGGTGTTTACCGTGGCTGCTGCAAAGACCATCGGCTATCACGACAAACAAGTGATACTATATAACATGAACGGCTTTTGGGATTCAACCATTGCACTGCTTGAAGACTTGCAGGCGCGAGGCATGATTCGCGGCAACTATAGGTCGATGATAACCGCAGCAAACAGTCTTGAGGAACTGAAGCAGTTACTGAAATAAATAAAACCAAATCGGTCATTAGACCGCATGTGCTTAGATTTGTTATTACCGTCATGCTTCCTTACTGCTTTCGTCCACTTGCCGACATCTGCGCTGTCATTTCATCTCGCCGTAGCCCGCTACGCCTTCGATGAAACATCAGCACATCTGCTCAACAATCGAACAAAATCAGCCAAGGGCTCTAATGACCGGTTTGGGATAAAGGAGCCACAGCGCTCCTTTATTTTTTCACCTCAAATCAAGCAATTGTATTTTCCTTTACAATTTTTAATTTTTCCATGCAAAGTGTTTTCTGTCATCGTAATGCAAACATGGGAAAATTGCCATTTGTAACTATCTGATTTACAACGCGTTGCAAGAACCTCCGTTTTCAGTTTCAAGAACCGCCGTTTCTTGCGCCTAAAACCGTCGGTTCTTGCCTCTCATTTCAGCGGTTCTTGAGCCAAGAAACGGCGGTTCTTGAAATAAGTAGTGGCAGAATGATGAGACAGTATATGAAATTTAAGGACAAAAAATCGGCACATACAAAGAGAAAATCTTAGCTGTGTGCCAATTCAATCAGGCTCCGATCTTAGATAGAAACTTTGCCACTACCACTAATCAGCGAGTTTTTTTGTCTACCGTCCCTTTTATATTGATAAAATATTAAAAACATTGCACTACACAAAAATAATCAAACTGTCTTTTGGAGAAATCAAAATAAAAGACTATCTTTGTAATGTGTTGATTATTAATCATTATATATTTTAAGGGGGCTTCTATTATGTGTATATTAAAAAGAATGCAGGAATTTGCTGCTAACGGTGCACGTGTCTTCGGTAAAGCTTCTAAAAGACAATATCATTTCGAATCTGATGCGGTGAAAAGCATAAAGAAAGAGATGATGTCCGGCACATCAGGTCGTCACACTGATATTGAAAATCGCATGAATGACAGGCGCAAAGTTGATGCTGATGTGCGTCGAAGTTTTAATAAACTTATTTTAAAGAATGGCTAAGCAATCCATTAGCAGAAGAGAAACACAAGTCTCTATGGGAGATTCCATAGGGAAACAATTAGAACAGACCGTTTCAGTTGATGGCAATTCTCTGCCGTCACCTCAGGAGTTGTAGGAATACCAGAAGATAGATCCTAATATTATTCCTTTCTTGATTCAAACCTCCATAAAAGAACAGAATCATCGGCATAATATGGATACCGAAAAAATGAAAATACTCAATCACTCCGAACGTAAAAACTGGAGGATGAACTGGTGGGGAATGTTCTTTGCTTTTCTTTCTCTAATACTTTTCATAGGACTCGCAGCTTTAGCCTTGTATCTTGACAAACAATGGTTTGCTGGTATTTTTGGAGTTGCGTCTATCCTGTCTGTTGTCTCTATATTCGTTGAAGCAGGCAAAGATTCTTCCAAAGAAAAGAAGTAAAACCAAAGGTTGACTGTTTAGTTTGCTTTTCACCATACACACAAAAACAATTGTATTTTCTATTGGCGGTTACAAAATCAGTCTCTTTCTTGTAACCGTTAAACCCAGTGTAGTAATACCCAAAACAAAAGGCGCACCGAAAGTTTCAGCCAAGGAAATCATAGAAAGATGCTATGAAACTCCGCTTTTACCACTTCTGCATATATAAATCAAGAAGCATTGCTTTTGTTGAAGTTTTTTATGTCGATGTGATACGTTTCGTGTTTTATTGCGTAACTTTGCAAACGAACATAAAGATATATATATGACATTTAAAGAACTTGGTGTATCCGAAGAGATACTAAACGCGATTGATGAACTCGGATTTGCCTATCCGATGCCAATCCAGGAGGCTGTGATTCCTTTCCTCCTTGAGAAGAAAGATAACCTTATAGCCTTGGCACAGACAGGAACGGGGAAGACTGCCGCGTATGGTATCCCGACCCTTCAGGGACTGGAGAACATCTGTGATGCGCCTTCAGCACTGATCCTTTCACCAACACGAGAACTCTGTCTGCAGATTGCCGACGATCTCTCAGGATTCTCAAAATATATGCATGGCATACACGTGGTGCCTGTATATGGCGGTACCGGCATAGACCAGCAGATACGTGCGCTGCGTCGTGGATGCCAGATTATCGTCGCTACGCCGGGTCGTCTCATCGACCTGAAGAACCGCGGCTTCGCAAACTTAGAGAATGTGCGTACTATTGTGCTCGACGAAGCCGACGAGATGCTCAACATGGGATTTCAGGAGAGCATCACCGAAATTATGGAGTCACTACATACCGACTGCCGTAAGCTATTGTTCTCAGCTACTATGGGACGTGAAGTCGAGAAGGTGGCAAAGAACTATATCAGCGATCATGAAGAAATTGTAGTAGGCTCACGCAACGAAGGTGCGGAGAATGTGAACCATGTCTACTACCTCGTTCATGCCAAGGATAAATACCTCGCACTGAAACGTATTGTTGATTTCTATCCGAAAATCTACGGAATAGTGTTCTGCCGCACCAAACTTGAGACACAGGAGGTGGCAGACAAACTCATAAAGGACGGCTATAATGCCGAGTCGCTCCACGGTGACCTGTCGCAACCACAGCGCGACCAGACGATGCAGAAGTTCCGCCGTCACACCATACAATTGCTCGTTGCTACTGACGTTGCGGCACGCGGACTCGATGTGAACGACCTCACTCACGTGATCAACTACGGTATGCCTGACGACACGGAGTCGTATACTCACCGTTCGGGACGTACCGGTCGCGCAGGAAAGAAAGGGACATCGATCTCTATCATACACACGAAAGAGAAGTTTAAGGTGCATAATGTAGAGAAGATAATAGGAAAGAAATTCGTCGACGGAGACCTTCCTACTCCTCAGGAGATATGTACCAAGCAATTGTACAAAAGCATGGACGACATCATGAAAATGGATGTCGATGAAGAGCAGATAGCTCCGTTCATGGACGAGATATCTCGCCACTTTGAATATGCAGACAAGGAAGACATCATAAAGAAAATTGTCAGCATGACATTCGGGCGTTTCCTCGATTACTATGCTAAGGCGCCTGTCATCGAGAAGCCTAAGACCGGGCGTGCGGAGCGCAGTGGCGGTCGTGGAGAAAAGAAGTCGGCACGCTCTGTGGAGGCTGGCTACGAGCGGCTGTTCATCAACCTTGGAAAGGACAACGGTTTCTATCCGGGCGAGGTGATGCAGTTTCTCAACAAGCACCTCGGCGGACGCCAGAGAGTGGGGCATATCGACCTATACGGCAAATTTGCATATATAGAGATACCGAAAGACGATGCTGAGAACGTGATGGCGTCGATCAACGGGACATTCTACCGTGGTATAGAGGTACGTTGCAACCCAAGTGAGGACAAGTCTGCTGCCCCGGAGAAAGCATCGCGACGCTCATGTTCCGACGAAAGAGGCGGCGGACGTCAGTCGAGAGGCAGCGGACGCAGTAAGCGCGAGGAGCGTTATGAGGGTTCCGACAAACGTCGTGCGGCATTCTCCGCTATGGCTGATGCTACATCGGCACGTCGCGGACGCCGTGGTGCTGCCCGTCAGGAGAAACAGGAAGACAGCGGCGACTGGCGACAATTCTTCCGTGGAAGTGAACCGGACTTCACCGAAGAGGGTTGGGCACGCCGCAAGCCAAAGAAGAAATAAGGAATAGCAGTTGCCGTAGCAGGAATTATTATTTGTAAGCAGAGAAGAAAATGTATAAGTTGCTTTTAGCAATACTCGGGTACTACCTCTCAAATAGTTTCTGGGGAGCGATAGTAGGATTCTTGATTGGTTATATGCTTGACGAACGTTCCGGCAGTGACAACGCCAAGCAGGACACCGATTCTGCTCAGCGTGGCTATGCCTACAACCGTAAGAAGAGCGGTGAAGCCTATCAGAATCAGGGCAGACTGATGTTTCTCGATGCATTGCTCGAACTGTCGGCACATATCATTCAGGCTGACGGAAGGATAATGCACTCGGAGATGGAGACCGTGCGTGAATTTCTGCGACAGTCGTTCGGACCACAGACAATGGAGGCGTGCAACAAGCGATTGCTCACAATATTCCAAGAGCGCAAGAGCTTGTCGGAGAGACAGTCGTGGCAGCGAGTATACAATTCCTGCCAGACGCTGCGAATGTCGATGAACCAAGAGACCTGCCTACAGCTAATGGCTTACCTTGCCGAGATAGCCAAGGCGGACGGAAAGATAGGCAATGAGGAGATGACGGCTATGCTCAACATAGCCTCTGCGCTTGGACTAAGTCCGTCGGTGGTCGACCAGTTGCTGTCGTTGGGTGGCAAGTCGATGGAAGACGCTTACAGAGTGCTTGGCATCAGACCTGATGCGAGTGACGACGAGGTGCGTCGTGCCTATCGTAAAATGGCACTGCAGTATCATCCCGACCGCGTGGCAATGCTCGGCGACGACATCCACGAGTCAGCCACAAGGAAGTTTCAGGAGATAAACGACGCAAAGGAGAGGATATTCAAGCAGCGCGGACTATGACGACCACTGCTGTATCTATATGATATATATAAGGTATATAAAAGCAATAATCCCCGGACAGAAGACCGTCCGGGGATTGTTGTTTTGCATAACCCCAAAACGGTCAATAGACCGCGGTGTCGTTTTATTATCAAAGAAGCAAGAGCTTTCCTACTGCTTTCGCCCGCTTGTGTGGCATATTAGCAGCCTTATTACCTTGACGTAGCCCGCTACGCCCGCGGTAACAAGACTGCTAATC
>ERZ772940.872-NODE-872-length-11711-cov-2.85072_pt1 | contig 11711 bp, 10 predicted proteins | sample MGYA00511682_ERZ772940 | MGnify/ENA primary metagenome ERZ772940 (study PRJEB29015, sample SAMEA2737922) | human oral metagenome | biome: human oral; feature: human-associated habitat; material: dental | place: China | collected 2031 ... | reverse complement strand
CTTGGAGTAATGGTTTTAATTTTATTTATATTCGTTCCATTAGCAGTTTTAGTAAATGTAACAACAACTTGGATATTCTCACCGCTTGCATTTATATTTGGGTTGCCGTTTTTAGCATACATATCTAATACAAGGATTGCTTCATCAGGAACTGCTTGTTGTGAACGCCCATTATAATTCTTGAATACAGCAACTGGATTTGCTATTTTTTTAGGCAATAATTTAATCTCATCAATTGATATTTGATTAGCGTGTTTCCCAGTAATTACTTTATGAATTATGCTCGGATCAATCATAACATCGCCGTCAAATCCTAACATTTGTAATACGAGTGGGGAATCCATTATTTGAACAGTTCGATTAATTTGTTTTCCACTTATTTGATCATCAACAACTTGTCCCCAATTCTTTATAGCTGCTTCGATTTTTTGCTGCATTTGTACTGGTTGTGCATACCCATTATTATATGTACCGCCGTTCATTTGTACACGAACAGTATTGAAATAATCCATGGCCGTATAGTTACCACGTCCTGCACGTCGCATAATATCCGCCATAACATCAGCATGTTGGGCCATAAGTAATGAATTAGCTTCAGCCGTATCACGTTGTTTGCGGTCTACTGATTCATCACTCATTATCGACTTTAAGGACTGATACACCTCATAACCGGATTTGGATAATTGCATACGTAAAGCGATGCCATTATCTGCAAGTTCAAATAGCTTATCTCGCATAGATTCTAGCGATTCAATTTGTTTAAGCATATGTTCCATATCAGCATAATGGGCACCTGCCTGATTAAGTGCTTCAGGATTATCCGCCAATGCATTTTGTGTACGAGCAAGGCTAGATTGATAAGCCATTCGTCTACGCTCCGAATTAGAACGTGGTGGCTTGTTTTCACCTAGCCATGTAGGATTTACACCGCTAGTACGTGCGGTTTCTAAATCGGTATCCATAGCATCGAAATCGCTTGTATATTGCTCCCTGTATTGCTCAGTGAGTTCCTTATACACATTGTTAAATGTTTGTTTAATGTGTGTTGGATCCGCAAGAACCACATCAAGCATTTCTTTATCTACATCGGATGTTTCATCAAAGTAGGAACGAATAATATCATTCTTAACACGCTCTGCACGTTTTTCAGTATCATCCTTAATAAGGTCTTTCATGGCATGAACTTCTTCTTTTGCACGTTCAAGCGTTTTCATGGAAAGACCACCACGAGTAAAGTAAGAGGATTCTTCCAATGCCTTAACGGTTTCTTCAGACAACCCACCGCTTAATTGTGCATACGAGCCAATCGGAATTTCAATTGGAGCATCAGCAGTAATTGCCTTGGATACGTCCTCTTGTGTTACCAATCCTGCGTCTACCATATTTCGGATAGCCGCTTGACCTTCCGTAGTTTCAGCCATTTCATTTACATTTACATAAGCCGTAGACACGCCTATATTATCACCCTGTGCTTGTACGATTTTTCCGTATAACTCAGGGTTTTCTTTTGCCAAATTATTTGCTGCAGCATCGTTCTTTAAATTCTGCATGATAACATGACCGTTACGGTTCTGCTCTTCCATAACAGCCATATGTTGTTCTTCCGGTGATAATTTTTGAAAGTCTTTAAAAGCTTTCATGGTGCGAACACCGCTAATACCGCCGCCAATCATACCGAGACCCACTACAGCAGGTAATGCTTGCCACATTGCCTCGCCGGCCCCGACGAACATATCTCCTATAGAATAGTTACCTTCCGGATCATTCGATTTGCGATATAAGTTATGTTGTAGTTTTTCATTAACGTCCTGTAGACCTTCTTCGAATAGTTCCGGTGCGCCCGCTTTAATGGAAGATTTAGCAACCTGTGCAACGGTTACCCCAATTCCACGATTGAATGTTTCGGCCGCATTGACAGTCCCTCTCGAAATAGCACTAGCAAGCGTCGATTTAGGAGCGATTTTAGTTGCCGCTTTGCCAATGGCCCGAGTGGCTACAAATTCAATGCCGGCATCAACAGCAGCGAACGACATAGCGTATTTCTTTGCTTCATCATCAGAATATACTCGGTTCCCGTTTTGGTCCCTCTTACTAATCAATTCAAGATACTTATTACCAAACGACATTTGGTACATTTGTTCTGCCATACCAATTTGGGAACCTGTACTTAGACCAACAAGGCCATTAGCGATTGCTGCAGGCACAGCGCCTACGCCACCAACAGCGGACCCGGCTACTGCACCAGTCGCCATGCCTAATGCCATACCTTCAGCCGCCCTATCGGAACCTTTAATAGCGTGTACGGCCATCATATAGCCTTGCGCCGCAGTTTCTCCAATGACCGATTCTAAAATGCTACTGCCATCTGATTGTCTATATTTAGATAGGTTTTCATCTAACCGATTAATTTCGGCCGTTAATTCAGCAATTTTATTAGGGTCATTTTCTTGAGATAATTTATACCCGGCTTGGGCACGTAAGATTTGGTCATTCATAGACCAAACATTTTGTTGAACCGCATCAAAAACACCATGAGTATTATTGATAGATTCAAGATTTCGTAAAGCAGTAATAGCTTCAGCAGAACTTTTATAATTTATGGTATTTAGTTCCGGATACATATCACGGATCTCTTGAATGGTTTTACCTCTATCCATTTGTGCAGCAGCTAGTTCAGCACGTCTGATGCCTTCTTGACCACTTGCCATAATTAAATCCGGATTAATACCTAGTTTTTCACCGCTATCAATAGCAGACCGGCTCCAGTCTTCCTTATTCCATAGATAGATTTGTTCAGCACGATGCATAGCAGGTTGTAAGATTTCACCAGCTTTATTTACAAAGTTTTCGCTTTGCTCAGGTGTTACATCTGTTTGTGCCAATGCATTTAAGCTATCAGTATCTACAGTAGCTTGCGACGGGTCCTTATGTAACCAATCATTAAAACCACTAGCGGCATTACTTATAGCTTTACCATACGAATTATCTGTGGTTTCTTGTTGTACTGCACCTTCAAACGGTGTATGCGCTTTGGACTGAATGCCAAAGGTACCATTCGTCGCTTGTTCAGGTGTAATTTTATAGTCACCCATTATTGCCCTAACCTTTCTGCCAATTCTTCCGGTGTAATTGTATGTGTCTCTCCGCTGCTGTCTTTATAAACATAATAAGGTTGCCCATCATCGCCTGTAGTATTGTACAACCCATACATACCATTCGCCGCCAATTGGGCGTTTGTATATGTAACGGCAGATCCTTTACCGCCAAAGAAATTTGCCATCTTCCCGGCACCCCAGAACTCACCTGTTTTAGTAGATGCAATTGCCTGTTGCGCTACTTCCTCAGCGCCCCATTGTGCCATCTGAGCCGGCGACGGATCATATCCGTTCTTTTCTCTGAACTCTTGAACCTTTGGATATACTGCGGCAGATACGCCTTGCCATTCAACCCCATCAATTTTCCTACCGGCTAGACTTTCTATACTACTCTTCATACCTTTCATATTAGGAGAGTATTTGCCAGTACCATTAGCGTACTCATCAAATTCCTTATTAATTTGCGATAATTGTTGAGGGTTAAAATATACCCCCATTTGACCGATAAAATCATTTAGGTCATCCAGGCTTTTAAATTGACCATTAGCAATGGCAGTCTTCACACCTAGTACATTTACCTCTTTAGCTTGTAGCGCTTTCGCTGCCGCTTTATTAACTGCTATTTGCGCTTGATTCAATTGCCCTTGCATGGCTCTTGCATATTCAGGATGAGTAGCAGCATAATCTTGTCTAATCTTCAACGCCGTTACATCGGTCCCGCCATTTTTAGCATCGGCAGCAACCATTTGTTCTACCTCGGCTTTTTGGTTTTCCAATGCCACAGCACGGCTATGTGCAATTTGTTGCAACTGCGTAGCAACATTACGCTGTATCATTTCTTTACGCTGTTGAGCCTGTGCAGGTGTTTCTTCCTGCACTTGTCCATTAAATAGACGTGCTTTAACTTGTTGTATATATTGTCGTACGCTAGGTTCATCTCCGTTACCTTGTGGCGCATCCCATGAATAATGGTTTCCATCACCATCAATGGCATCAGGCGCGCCGTCTTTCCAACGTTGCCCATTACCTGGTCCCGCATACCATGCAGCGAAGGCGCCTTCAACGCCATATTTTTGTGCATACTCACCTAGCTTAAATGCGGCAACCTTCTTTTGTGCTTCCGGATCTGACATATCGGCTCCCGGAATACCTGCTTGTGCGCTCCATTCAGGCCAATTACGTGGCAAGATTTGAAATAATCCATAAGCACCTGTCCGACCATTAACAGCGCTAGCATCACCGCCGCTTTCCTGTCCCATAATAGCTGCTTTCAAATTCTCGACAGTAGCTTCACCAGTGCTCCCCGCAACTTTGCCAAATCCACTTTCAAATAATTTATTGGTAACTTTGTTTAAAAGGTCCGGATCATATGGGTCAAATTCACCAATAACATCCCGAATCGTCTTTTCATTACCTGTCGCCAATACCATACTTGCTTTTCGTACCTTTTGCCGGTACCCCATGATTTCCTTTTCGTCAATCAATCCGGATTCAGCGGCGGCATTAATCATCTTATTTGCACCGTCTAAATCGTCATCAGAGATTTTCTTTTCAATCATGGTAACAGCAGTATCTTGTTGTGCCTTTTTAACTTGTAAATTAATCGTGTTATCGTCATATCCTAAATTAGCAAGTTGAGCATGAACACTGCCGCTTATTTGTTGCATAGTTTGTCCAAATGAATCAGGGTTGCTATTCACAACGCCGTTATTAGCGATATTTTGAATATTCATGTTCAACGCTTTCATAGCGCTATCTTCATATTGACCTCGAACGTATCGATTGATTGTATTAATCGTATTTGTTCTGTCGTTATCAACAACTTTATTAAACGCATTAATCGAATCGGTCATTTTAAAACCATATTTTCGCATGATTTCATTTCGTTTAACGGATTCAATCTCGCTATAATCAGTAGGAATATTTAATGCGTTTTCACCTTTACGATTCATAAGGCCGTTATCGGGGTCATACATAGCTTGATTCATAGCTTCGGTGTATTCATTAGTCGCATTTACTACGTCTACCAATTCTTTTTGCTTTTGAATTTGTAGCATAGTTGAGCCTAAATCACCAATAGCTTTGCCTAAATTTGACAATCCTTGTTGGTTACCGCCATATGCCATTTCATTTCCGGAAGCTTGGGTCCCACCTTGAATCGTATTCAGCTTTTGCGTCGGATCATAATTAACTAATTTCATATCCTACCTCATTCTGTAATCGCGTTTAACCGTTACCACAGGTCCCCTATCTGTATAACCAGTAGGGTCACCGCCGTATGTGGTTTTCATTTTTGAACCAGCATATTGCTGTTTGAGACTATACATGGATGATGCGGCTCCAAGAATACTACCTAGCATTGCCATATTCCCTTGACGTCGTGCATTTTTAGCGGAAGCACGTGCGGCATTAGCCTCATTTTGATAGTTCATGCCATTCAAATATTCGTTGTAAATAGCATTATTCTTATTCTGTTCCCAGTTATTTACATCTTGTTGGTACTGATCATAGCTAGACGCCATTAATTGTAATGGGGACCCGGCCATTTGCAATCCGCCCGCCCCTGCTTCAGCTGCATTCGTTCCGGCTACAAGTTTCATGCGATTGTCCATCTTGTCACGCTCTTGCAACTGTTGCATCGCAATTTGCTCTTGCTTGCGGTCCGATATTCGTTTATTGACATCCGCCGCTTGTGCCTGTGCATTATACATAGCAGCTTGCGCTTTCGTTTGTTGGTTCTGAGCAATCAGTCCAACGCCAGTACTAACTGCGGTTAAGATTGCTGCTGCGGGTAAGCACATATAAAATCTTCCTTTCTTAATGTAAATAATTCTAAATCACCGACTTTTACAGTCGGATGAATGACAGCCCCGATAGATTCGAGCCATCGTTTCGTTTTAATGTTTGTTGTATGAACATAATTGAATAGCCATTCACGAGTTTTGAGCCATTCAGCAATGACTTGATTACTTAACTTGATAAACCGCATTTGCCAGCGCATATCATCTTCTAATACTTTATTGCCAAGAAAATATATCCCATACATTCCGTTAACTGGTTCTTTTGCAATCCCATACACACAAATAGACACATCGTCTTCTACAACAACATGGCTATCATAATCAGATTTACAAATCTCGGAACAAAAATCCTTGAAAGGGTATAAACGATTCACTTCTTGAACTTCTACGGCATCCATTGCCCTTAGGTTGGTTTCTAGGTCGTGAATTAATTTATCTCGCCGTACAGGCTCAATTTCGTCAATTTTATAGTCCTGGAACATCTTTTAACCCTCCCCCAATTTCAACAACACGAGTAACCGATAATAAATTGAGCGGGAACGGATCTCCATGTTCAATACATATTGATGTATCTGTTGAATAATTCATTCCCATCTTACCCATCTTAGGCAATATTACAGGTTTGTCGCCTGTAAACAATTCATTCGGCGGCAATGTAATATCATCCATCCTGTCAAACGTACGTCCAACTCTGCCACCAAATGATTTATACATCCGTAATATCACTCTTGATACAGTAGCGACACGACCTTGTAGGGTACCATCTTGCATTTGCATTTCGACAGATGGTACACGGATTTTAGATGTGAAAGGCAATCCAACTTTGATGTTGGTACCACTTATATTCAATGGCAATAATCCATCTTGCGGAACAGTTATATTAGGCTGTTGTTTGCCATCTACAATGACTTGTACCGCCTGTCCGCTTAAATACGGAACGTTGATACTATCAATTGCGTTATCTGATTTGAATTCGGAATAGCAATCAAGGAAAACATTCGTATTGTCATCAGAATACAAAGGAACCATACGTTCGATACATTTGACCTTGTTACCATTTAATGTGCGTTCAACAAGCGTATACAGGCTATCCTGTTCACCTTCCGATATGGATTCACAATATAGATATTTGCCATTGGTTACAAAATGAGACCAGCCATATACCTTTTGTTCCGGGATGTAGGTTAAACAATTAATCTGTCCATCACTTCGGATGTAGTAAATAATACTGTCCGGGTCCTGTGCATAAGCACTTGTGATAGTTAAATATCCTCTAACACGGGTTTTAACGAATAGCGTCAAATCTTGCCCTGTATAGTTATCGGATTCATAGCTATACCCCATATCACGAACGGTACCGCCACGTTCCTGTACGAATACGCAACGGTTGCCTATGAACTGCGGTTCACACGATAAGGCCCCTCGTTGCGTCTGTGTCTTTAGATTACAGTTAGTAGGGGTAATCGTCTTATCGCCACTAACAATCCATTCATTACCGCTTGTAAGAATGATTAGATCGTTCGCAGGTACAAGATGACGAATCTCGTACATTTTACGATTAATCACAGGTAACGTAATCGAGCTATCATCTGTGATAGTCCCCTCTACCTTTTCAACGCCAAAGTTTGGATAATCTCCAGTCCGGCTCATCCAAATATAATTAGGGTTCTTATTGGTAGCCGCCACTACAAAGCGATCTTGATAGAATGTGCATAGTTTAGGATAACCGTTACTACGGCCCCAACTTCCCATCTTCCATTTTGAAGTGGCTTCATTTTCAACCACGCCATTTAAGATGTTAACCTTCATGGTTTTACTGTCGACGAATTCTTTCAATTCGATAATGCCCCACGTAGTGTATGGCAATATGGATAAATCCACATTACAACTGCCGTTTGTAATATCCGATTGGATCCGCAGTTTAGAATTTGGCTCAATCTTACCGGCATCGGTTACGTTATAATCGTTGTTAGATGAATACGTGCGATAATCTTTCCATGTAGCCCCGTTATTGGTAGTAATTTGTAGCCTTACGGTGCCAGTCCATATACCATGCGTGGTGAATTTCCACGATAGGTCTTGATCCGTGGAATACGATTCCACATTGTAATTAATGTTATTGTATTCCTTCCATCTATGAGCACCGCCATTATGTGTGCGTTTTTCTTTCTTCTCAACTACTTCACCGGTGTTTTTAGTGTGAACTGCCGAAACAAAATAACCAAGTTGCATAACCATGCCGACCATATCCGCATTGAATATATCGCCACTAGATCGTACCGTATCACCCGTTACGGTTACGGTAGAGTTAACATCTGTATTGATTGTGTCATACGGTTGTTCAGTCAGCTTGTATGCTTCAAGTCGCCAATCTGTATCACTATATCGTGATAATGTCTGTATAGGATATCTACCACTACAGATGAACATAACGTCGCCAGATTGGCTACAATTCAAGTCAAACAAGATATCACTATCAAATGGTGTGGCAACTTCAATGCCGGTGTAAACGCCATAATTCCATATACGGATATATTTATGACCAAATTCAAGCATGAATGAACTTGTTGTATTGGTCGTAAATTCAAATAATCGTGTCGGCTTATCATTATATTTAACTTGCCCTACATATTGGCTGCCTTGACGTTTGGCAACGGCCCCATACGGGCGAATAACCACATTCTCCGCTTCCAATAAGGCGCTTTTGTATTGCTCCAAATCAAAGCGGCTCGACACATCCGGTGAGACCTCACCAGTTGTAAATGCCAATTGTGAAATATAGACAGGATTACCCATTACCAATCCCTCGCCTTCACGTAATTAGATAAATACAGTGTATCTTGCTTACGTTCCTTGGCGTTCATACCTTTTGCCTCTTGAACGGCAGCTTGATACAGTTTATATGATTGGTCGAACAATCCTCTGTCGCCAGTTAATGGCATAGCTAATGCACTAGCCAATTTACATTGCAACATATACAAGGATATAGAATCCCAAACATCTAAATCCGTCACATCATATATATAATCAATGAATGCTAGCGGCTCATTGCTCACTAGGCATTTCTTATTATTTCCAATATTGAATACGTCATATTCCGGCTGTGATTCCGCATGAAATCGATTGCCTTTCGGAATAATCCCTAATACCCGAATACAGCGTTCGGGATACGCATATACATAAGCCCATCCGTTAATCTTATGAGCGGATAATACCAACTCTTCACGTTTACGGGCGAAATTCCATTCAAATTGCCGTAATACCAATTGTCTTGTTGCATCATACTGCATACGACATTGACGGCCTTGTTCTGTTTCTTCTTCAAGCGAATACAGTAGTCCTGCGTTAATTAATGCAAGTGCTTGATTACAAATATCAGTAGGTGTCATGGTTCCCCCTATATGGTAATAGAGGGATGCATAAGCACCCCTCATATTGTCACTTATTCTTCCGTAGTATCGGTTTTCTTTTTACTTACTTTCTTAGCATCTACAGTTTCATCAACGGATTCTGCTGCAGGTTCTGTAACGGCAGATTCAACCTTACCTACAAATTCAAAGCAGTCTTTTCCGAAATCATTAATCACATCTTCCGGAATATCAATTGTTTCGCCCTTATCAACAAGGCCGTGCATCGTTAGATACATTTTTTGTTTAGTTGTTACTAACATAATTACACCACCTTATCGAACAAGATTCGTATCAAATGTAAGGAATGCAGTAATTGTACCCGCAGTCATGTTGTTAGCGTTGATGCGGATAAACTTTTTAGCGCCGCCCGGCAAACGCATTACACGTTCTTCTCCTGCTTTAGCATTAGCAGGTAATGTAACACCGGTCAACAATTTAGCATCGGCCATATTTTCCTTATCGGAAGTATACACATTAAATAAACCTGTGCCGGTTACATCTGCATCAATACGAATGACAAGCCAAGGAGCGACAACTGCGTCGCCACCCTCGCCATTCATTACTACTTCAGAGTTTGTGTTAGCTGTTATAGCTTTTTTCCAAAAGAATACATTTTCTTTATCAATCATCATAGTTTGGTTACCCCCTTTTATTTAACTTGTTGTTCGCCAATGATCAACGCATCAGTACGACGCACAGGAATGCCATTAAAGTCAACAACAATTTTGCCAGGTTCCTGACCTGCTGCAGTTTGGTATTGATGACCTTTGTTAAGCTGTTTACGTAAGAATCCGCGAACCGTTTTATTCATGTACCATACTGGACGGCCCATGCCAAGGTTAGGAACCTTTTCTTCCGCATCAATCATCAAGTTGATAAGATCGGCACCGGCAGATGCATCTTTTGTAAGTTTGGATACATCAATGTTCGCAATACGAACTGCATAACGCCAATCGCGTACAGTCAAACCTAAATCCCAAGAATAGTGAGTTTGGTATGCTTTGTACTTCTTACCTTCACTGTCAAGCGCATCAACTACATCGTCATTTTCCATTGTGAAACCAGCTTTGCCGCCTTTAGGATAGAAGCCATACATAGTATTAGGGCCCCATACGCAAAGCCAAATGGAAGTTAATTGGTTACCGGTACCGCCTGCATCGATAAGATTTTCCGCGGAGCGAGCAGTCTTATCGTTATAACGTGGCGCCAAGCCAATAAACTTTTCAGGTTCAGATTTAGAACCGTAGAACAAAGTAGATGCCATTTCTTGGTTCATAGATTCCAAGAATGCGCGATCTTCTTGTAAACGGAATTCAGCAGCATTATTTGCAATGTCTACCAATTTACGGTCAACAACCGCATACGCTTCAAGCATACCGCAAGCATCTGTAATTTGTGCTGTTTTGGATTTGTCTTGATTTACACCGCTGTTGAATAAACGCCAAGTTGCTTTTGGTAAACCAGTACGAATAGTAGTCATATTGCCAGTTGCAAGGTTACCTTCAAGCATTGTCATATCAGTCAATATTTCATTGGTTTGGTTCATCATTTCGACAATTTTGTCGAGATGACCATCGCCTTTTACACGTTGTGCTACATCAAGTAGAGTAGGATTTAATGTTCCAATTGCCATTTAATTTCTCCTTATTTCTTCATATCACCATAAATAGATTCGGCCAATTGTTGTTCGTTTGTAATTTCATGGCCGCCTTTAGGATTACCTGCACCCGGATCTTCCTGAACCATTTCACCAACAGCAGCAAATACCTTAATCATGTTGATATTGTTATCGATATGACTATCAACAAGTAATTGACGTAATTCCGGTACCGCTTTAGTAAGTGCTTCAATGCCTTTACCTGCGAGGGCTACAGTTTCATCGAATTTACCGCCTAATTCCTTTTTGGCGTTTTCATAATCCGCTTGTTGCTTTTCAACGATCGCTTGTTCTTGCTGCTCTTGATAAGCAGTCAAGATGTTTTGTGCGTATTGACTGCCGAACTTGGCTAGTTCAACCGCTTGTTCCTGTGTTGCACCAACTTGGTTAAGCAATTTGCTAAAGTCAGCAGATACAGTTTCATCAAGATTTGAAGTCATAGACCGTTGGTTCAGTAGATGGCGTATTATCACCGCCTAGTACAGATGGATTACTACCTTCACCATTTGGATTAGCAGGTGGTTCAGTAGGTGGCGTAGGATTGTTTAGGTCCGGATTTGCGCCCGGTTCATTGCCAGTCATGTTATTGTTAGCACCCATAGTTTCTTCAGCCATTTTGTTTCTCCTTATCGACTAAATTATTAAAATATTCTTGTTGCCCGATATATTCGAGCTGTGCTTGGTGGTACTGCTTAACTCCATTGACACCTAATTTGTTTAGGTCACCATGGAATAACAGCCCCACCTT
>ERZ772940.871-NODE-871-length-11712-cov-4.20906_pt1 | contig 11712 bp, 8 predicted proteins | sample MGYA00511682_ERZ772940 | MGnify/ENA primary metagenome ERZ772940 (study PRJEB29015, sample SAMEA2737922) | human oral metagenome | biome: human oral; feature: human-associated habitat; material: dental | place: China | collected 2031 ... | reverse complement strand
CTCGGGGCCGACTGGCAGTGTGACTCGCACTGCCAGTCGATGGTGAACGTACCACGCATCGCGTTCAGGGCCGAGTGGCAGTGCAAACGGTACGATCGATGCCGAGTGGCAGTGCAATTGGTACGCTCGGGGCCGACTGGCAGTGTGAGTCGCACTGCCACTCGATGGTGAACGTACCACGCGTCGCGTTCAAGGCCGAGTGGCAGTGCAATTGGTACGCTCGGGGCCGAGCGGCAGTGCGGCTCACACTGCCACTCGATGGTGAACGTACCACGCGTCGCGTTCAGGGCCGAGTGGCAGTGCAAACTCACAGGTCCAGCCGTTCAAACGCCCGAGAAACCGCTCCAGCCCTTGGGACCTCGACATCGTCACTCCCCAGTCACTCCGTGATCTGCCTCAGGATCTCTGGGTCCTTGATCTTCTGGTCACGAGCGAGCAGCAGGACCTTCGAGAGTACCTCGGCGGTCTTGGGATCCTCATCCGCAAAGGGCAAGAACAGGCGACCGCGCGTCTGGGAGTGTACGGGAAGCATGCAGATCATGCCCGTGCCCATCTTGTGCACCACGCCCGACCCCAGGTGGATTGAGTAGTTGCCCAGGGTGCCGTGGACCTTTGCATGCGAGCCGTCCACGTCCACGTTCCTCACCTTCAAAAGATCGAGCAGCTGCCCGAGAATCGCACGGCGCATCTCGATCGTCGAGGAGCTGGTCTCGGGGTCGACGGCGCCCGCGTGGGCGACACTCACCACCAAATCAACATCACGCATCGTCTCGGAGAACACGATGGGAGCAATCTCCTCGAGCGGCACGGCCTTCCATGTGCCGCGCCCGAAGAAGTTGACCTCCTCGATCACAGGTGGCTCGATGTCAGCGGGAGAGAACCAGTCGGCGTAGGACACCATGCATGCCACGAGGTCTTGGTCGTACCAGACCTTCTGCAGGCCAGCCTCGTAGTCAACGGTCCACCCGCGCGACTTGAGTAGGGTGGCGGCCTTCTGCGGCTGGATCTGGTTGCCAGCGTAGCGCCGCGAGATGGTGCGCTCCTGTCGCTCGTCGGCAGTGAGAAGATAGAGCTCACGAAATACCTGCTTGAACGGCTGCACCACCGCGCGCTCGAAGACCTCGCCCATGAGGCGGGACCAGACGCCCTGCTGCTTGAGGTCAAAGGGATGGGCAATGCGCAGGACACCGGCGTCCAGATCCCCGAAGTTCCGTGCCCAGACACTGTGCGTGCCGTCGGTAAGCACGAGCCTCTCCATCATGGCTCCAATAACGGGATTCGCAAGGATGCCAGGAAGCTCATCGGCAGTGAAGCCGCTCTGCTCGACCATCGCTCTCTCCAGGATGGCACGGCCGCGCTTCTGCTGGGCACGCAGATCCTTCACCTGACTCTTAAGACCCACGACATAGGGATCCCTGGCAATGGCCCTGGGCACGCTCCTCAGGAGGCGCTCGCCCTTGCGCACCGCAAGTGAGGCACACCCCGTATCATCGAACGCGATCCAGACCTCATAGTCTTTCACGACATGGGGCTCGAAGCTCTCGCGCATGCCCTCGATCTGGGTGCCTTCCATGCGCCAGACGAGGCGATCGACGTCCGAGAACCCAGCACAGCGCGCCAGATTGGCAAGGGCAGCCTCAACCGCGCGCTTCTCGCTGCTTTTGCGCATCGCCCCGAACTGCGCGCTTCCCGCCTCGAAGTGACGGATGAACTGGTAGCGATGGAGCGTCTCCTGCGGGGTACCCTCGTACGGGATGAGCGGATAGCTGCGCAGCTTGTCCTGGTTGCGCTTCTGCTCGATTTCCTCCTCCAGCGCCTTCTCGTCGACCCTTCCCAGTGCCGCATCGACGAACAGCCGCGAGCGTCGATGGAGGCTATTGCCAATCGAGAGGTACTTGGCCGCACGATAGAGCACCTTGAAGCGCGCATCTCCCAAACGCTGGTACACGTCCAAAAACCACTCGCGGTCGAACTGGCCGTCATTGAACAGCTGGGGCAAGATGGACGAGTAGCGCGCGACCTCGGTCTCCTTTGCGGCCGAGAAGTCCTCGCTGACATGCGCATGAAAGAACCAGATACCCGATTTCAGGGCGTCCCAGCCGCTGACCTGCTCCGCGAGCCCGGCCCACTGGGGCGCGAGCATCGTCGCCTGCACGAGGCGCTCATCGCTGATGCCGGCGGATCTCAGCAGCACAGAGAGGCTCGTTGCCGTATCCTCCGGAGCGGGCTGACAGGCCTCGAGCAGGTCGATAAGCATGTCTCGCTTCGAGCAACTGCAGTCTCGGGTAAGCGTGTCGTTGCCTAGCGCCTTGAGCAGGTTGCAGAAATGACGTGCCCCGTCATGCTGTACCCGCACGATACGGAAGGCCAACTTCGAGACAGGCGTTTCCAGCTCCCCGCGCCGCTCCTCAACGTCGACGATACGCGATATGGCGCGATCGCACAGGTCCTGGACGAAGGGATAGCGCTCTACCATGCGTGCCCGCTCACGACGGGCCTGACTGGTCCTCGGGGCCACATGCTTCCATGCAACAGCGGGAGCAGTGAAGACAAAGCGATAGAAGGCACCCTCGCCGATCATCGACTGCCCCAGGGCACGCGCATAGTCCTCAAGGTCAAGGCCAAACTCGATGTCACATGCGCTCCCGTTTGCCCTCTCCACGCAATACTCCAGCTCGAACCAGCGTCTATACTGCTCATCTGTGAGCTCCAGCCGACGTATGACCATACGCCAGAACCGCAGCCATCGCGCGTTGATGGGATAGAAGTCCGAGCTGCCATAGTCATAGCACGACATCTGAGAGACCCGTCGCAGACAGTTCTCGAAGGCGCAGCGACCATACATGCGCAGGAAGCTTCGGTACAGGCGCAGGACCTCCCCCACGAGCTCGTCCTGGTCAACCTCGAAGAGCGAGAGCCACAGGACCTGCTCGGCCTGAAGTGCGCGGCCTTTTCCCAACTGATCTATCTCCCACGGCCAGATCGTCTTGTCGTACGTCTCCTTCAGCGAGAGCATCCGCCCAACGAACTGATAGCGCGTGCTGGGAGGCTCATCGCGATCCAGCGTGGCACTCACGACGCGCAGTACCTGCGCCGCGCCCGTGGTGACAGGAGCGATTGCCTCCCTGAACTCGTCGGCAAAGGGCAGCATGCCAAGGCGGGCGTCCTTATCCGCCGCACATCGTGCCTTGCAGCCCACGGGCAGGGAAACATAGTCGCCAGTTGAGCCAAGCAGCTGCGTCTCGCGTGCGCCGTTCCAGCCCTCGACCTCGTACTCATAGTCCTCGTGTCGCTCGATGACGCCCGCGATACGCAAAAGCGCGTCGGCCGCACCCTCATAGTCGGCGTAGTCCTTGAGCCTGGTGGGTGTGAGCAAGTGGGTGCCGTCTTGGGTGACGAGCTCTCGCGCTGCGCCGACCGGGCCCTTTGCCTTTGGTTCTCCATCAGCAACTGAGTCTCCGTCGCCGAACAGCGCCCTGAGCGCACGAGAGAGGAAGCCATCACGCCGAGCGGGGCCGTGGGCGTCAAGGCCTTGGGCACCGGGGTCTGGAGCACCGACGTCCTGAACACCAGGGGGCACCACAGCCTGCCGCTCACCTGCATACGCCTTCTCTGAGCCACCCTGGAAAAGGGGTGCGGTCTCGAACAGGTCCACGTAGCGTCCCTCGAAGGGCAGAGCCTCTTCGGGGTCGTACAGGCCATAGCCGTTCTCGGGCGTGTATGCCTCGGCCTCGGACTCTCCGAGGCCGAGGCCATCGAGCAAGACCCTCGTCTGGGCGGGAACGTCGCGGGAGGAAAGCTCGCCGAGCGCGAGGGACAGGGCCTCATCGTCTGCAAACGCGGCGGCATCCGCCGAGGCATCCCTCTCCTTGCGCGCCCGCAGCACGAGCTCGATGCCAGCCTGGTTCTGATAGGCGTTGTTGGCCTGTAGCAGCCGCACCGTCACACCCTTAAGCTTATCCCACGACTGCGCAGTGAGGATACCCATGACGCCCTCGCGCAGCGATGAGCTCTTCGAGGAGAGTACATTGCCGAGGGCGTCCAAGTCCCGCTCGCCAACCCTCATCCGCGACAGCCGGTCAACAGCCAGCTGGCGCGTGGCGACGGTACGATCGCCCAGCAGGTCGAGCAGCAGCTGATGGTCGGCAGGAACGGTGTCGGGCGAGAGGAAGGTGTAGACCAAGATCCACCTGAGGTCCACGTTCATCAGGTCAATCATGCCGTAAAGCTCCTGTACGAGCGCGGGGTTCAGATCGTAGAGAGCTACGCTCATCATGCACTTGATGACTCTGTCCACAGAGAGAGTGATGGTAATCTCGGCGTAAGGGCTGTCGGAAAACGTGCGCTTCTTGCGGCCGACCTCTTGGGCGATGCCCTTGAGTTGAAAGAACAGCCACGCACGCTCGGCGGCATCACTTGGGAGCGCCTCGTCAGGACAGGGGCGCAGGGGCTCAATATGCGCGTCCACGCTTCTGTAGCGGCCACGCAGGGCCTGGTCCAGGACCGCGAGGTTGCTTATGACCCATGCGAGGGTCTCGGGATCGCGCTCGTCCAGATGGCGCATCGCGAGGGACATCCGATACGCGTCGTCCGTTATGTTGCGTATGAAGTACCAGCCCAGGACGCGCCTCACATGTACAGGGTCAGTGACAAGACGCTCTAGCTGGGGCGTGACCAGCGCCAGGTCATCAACGCCTAAGGCCCACAGCCCCAGGTGCACCTCGATGATGTTGTCGCTCTCAAGCAGCTGCAGGCAGTATGCCTTGTCGTCGAGGGCACGCAACGCCAGCCCTGCGAAGTGCGCAAGCCGTCTTCCTTTCATCGCGGGCAGGGGCAGCCCACACCAGGTACCAAATGCGCGCAGGGCGGCGCTGAAGCGGAACAGGTCCCTCTCGACGCAATGCGACAGAATGCGCTCCAACGTGCGCCTCGTCCCGCAATCCGCTTGCTCCAGGATGGCCTGACGCACGCCCTCCTGCTCTTGCGCCGCGTCAAGCAGTCTGAGCAGGTCGCCCACCAGTTCCTCGTTGCCGCTGCGGACGATGCCCCGCACCAGGTGATGGTCGAGCGCACTGGCCGCGTTGTCGCCATAGATCGCGTCCTTGAGGTAGGCAATCACGTCCGCGTCACCGTTGCGAATGGCGATAGCAATAAGAAACTCGAAGTGCGTGAATATGTCGGAGTAGTCCCTGTATAGCAGCTCGGCCACAGGACGTCCGCAACAGATCGCCCCCACATTGTCCGCAAGAATGAACATGGCGCTGTACGCATACAGCGCAAAGTCCCGTGCGTGGCAACTGCGCCTCAGCCAGCCGAAGCCAAAGGCGCCTTCCGCGACAAGGTCGAGAATCTGGCGCAAGAACATGCAGACCTCAGGCCCTACCACCTCGCCAAACGCCCGCGCGACGGCGGGCATCCAGAAGTCGTCCACAGTGTGCACCTCGCACACAGGCCTGCCCAAGGCCTCCTCAAACGCCATGAGAAACTCGTCACGCGCATCATGAACGCCGTCAGGCACCCATAGCCCAGCCAGCGATTCCGGGATCGTGGCAAGACGTCGGTTGCCCAAGACGACAGCTGCGATCGCAGACGCAAGCCCGATCCTTCCGCGAGCAAGTGCGTGCAGGCGCTCGACCTCCTCTGCTGGAATCTCTATCTTTGGGCGACTCGGGCGGCTTCGTGCCATCGTCTTCTCCTCACAGCCATGGTGTGTACGACGCATTCGGAGTGTACGTGCAGGGCGTGCGCCGCAGGGTACGGTGCCTTCGCAGCTCTCACCACATGCTACCAGCCAGGAAGGTGAGACGAATGAAGGTGTACGTGACCCCGTCTTGGGCGGGGACGGGCTCATCGAGGCTGGTGAGCTCATCGTCACCTGCGACCACACGGATGATGCCGTCCTCGAAGCACTGCAAGGCGTTTTCCTCGGCCTTGATGCGGTCCGCCTTCGCCTGCGCATGGATGCGCCCAAAGCCCACCTTGCCCACCTCGGCCATACGATCGATCTCGTCCTGACTCAGAAGCGCCTTGAGCATCTCACCGGGCTCACGCCGGTTGTACGCGCTAAGCTCCGCGTTCACCAGCGCGATGATGAGGTCACGAAGCGTGCGCACGTCATGGGGAAGCTCGTAGGACTTCGGCTCGAGAAAACCACGCTCGCGCCTGAGCGACTTGACATTCGCAAAGATCTGCATCGGACGACCCCCATCGTGTCCCGCTCCCTGTCAAAAAGGACACCCGCCACGGACGCCTCCCTGACATCCTACCTGATGGTCAAGCTACCACAAGAACGCCATGCTAGACACCAAGGCAGGCAAGTGGAACGACGACCACCCCGTCCTTTCTCCGATAGGCGCACGCCGTCGACGTGAGCACCATGAGAAACGACGGGCGCCCCTCCCTTGTCTGGTCAATCCTCTCTGCAAGCTTCAGCAGCTGCGACGCCCCCTCATCGATGCGGCTTTGTCCCATCTTGACCTCCACAAGCGCCCAGCGCCCATCATCAAGAACCACCACGGCGTCCGCCTCAAGACCGGTCTTGTCTCGGTAGTGGTAAAGCGACCCTCCAAGCGCAGATGCGTACACTCGCAGATCATGAATGCAGAGGGACTCAAAGAGTAGCCCAAAGGTCTCGAAATCATCCAAAAGCCCTCTGGGTGTGGCAGCCAACACCGCCGCAGCGATGGAGGGGTCGCTAAAGTGCCTCGTGGGACTCGTTCGAACGGCCGTCTTTGACCTAAGACGAGGATTCCATGCAGAAAGGTCATTAAGGACGAATGCCCGAGAGAGGGCATCAACGTACTCAGAGAGAGTTGGCGCGCTCGGAGGCTCGCCCTGCATGTCTGCCGCAATAGTGGACAATGATGCCTGTCCCGACACATTCCTGGCATACGACCTCATAATCTGCCTCATCCAGGTACGGTTCCTCCGAATCCCGTCCATCTCGTTGATGTTGGAATCCAGAAGCTCAAGGACGTAGTCCCTTGCCATCCTTCCCGCATCGCCACGACTTTCAGAGACCACCGCCTCTGGCCAACCCCCACGACAGATGATGTGAGCATAGTCATCCACATCCAGACCTGCCACCTGAGCAATATCGAGGGTTCCCTCAAAGAGCGAGAGAAGTGAGACCGCTCCCGTCGACTCACCAGTCTCAAGCAGCGACATCGTAGACATCTCAAGGGGAGCGATCCTACCAACGCCAGTATGGGCCAGTCGAATCTTGGGGTCGACGAACCAGTGAGAACGTATCCTCCTCTCACCTTCTCGCGGTCCACGGCAAAGCGGACAGCATCCCAAAGCTGTGGAGCCATCTGCCACTCATCAATTAGTCGGGGCTTATCGCCAATGAGAAGCTCCGAGGGCTTTGAGTCAGCCATGGCAAGAAGCGCAGGGCTCTTATCAGGATCTTGAAGGTATACCTGACTCCTCGTGTGATGAATTCCGGTCTCCGTCTTGCCGCACCACTTGGGCCCCTTGATATGAACCGCACCTGAGCTGCGTAGTGCGTCATCGAGTCGCATGTCTGCCACTCTTGGCAGATATCCATCCGATTCACAAATGCCAAACGTCATTTCCGTCGCACCTCAATCAAGGGGTGATAGCTAGCCTTTTGATTTGATTCTACCAGTTAGATTATAGGAGCTTTATGGGTTGGACCGTTTCCGCTTTATGGGTTGGACCGTTTCCGCTTTATGGGTTGGACCGTTTTCGCTTTATGGGTTGGACCGTTTTCGCTCACCCCGCACCTCGTTCAAGGGTTGAGCCGTCCCCTTCTGGCCGCGCACAGAAAAGTCCCGCGCGCCTTCAACACGACGCGCGGGACCCATCTGACACATAGCTTGGTGCAGGATTGGGGACACACGCTGCCCCACCGCCGAAGAACCTAGCCGGCGACCTTAGCGTACCTCTCGGCAACGGCATTCCAGTCGAGCACCGCGAAGAAGGCGTCCACGTAGTCAGCGCGCAGGTTCTTGTACTTCAGGTAGTAGGCATGCTCCCACACATCTATACCGAGGATAGGCACCGACTCGCTTCCCTCGCTGAGGGGGTTATCCTGGTTGGGACTGGAGGAGACGCTCAGGGAACCATCCTTGCCGGAGTTGAGCCATGCCCACCCAGAGCCAAAGCGGCCAAGCGCCGCCTTCTTCAGCTGATCCTTCAGGGAGTCCACGTCACCGAAGCCCCTCTCGATGGCCGCCTTCAGCACACCTTCCGGCGCAGGAGCTGGCTTTGGCGACATGATGGAGAAGTAGAGGTTATGATTGTAGAATCCGCCACCGTTGTTGCGGATAACCTGGCGAAGGGCTTCGTCCTGTATCGTCCCCAACGAAGCGAGCAGGACCTCGATAGGTGTGTCAAGGACGCCCGCCTTCTCTGCGGCCTCGTTCAGAACCTTGGTGTATGCCGCATGGTGCTTGGAATAGTGCGTCTCCATCGTCAGCGCGTCGATATGCGGCTCCAGTGCGTCAAAGGAATAGGACAACTCTATCTGCTTGTACATGATGTGGCTCCTTTGCTACTAGGAATGACTTGCAATAAGTCTACCCACATCCAGGATTCCATTCCCCAGAAACTACGATATGCCAATACGTTCTCGCGCAACGGGGAGGCGCCCCGTAAGGAGGCGCCTCTGTAGGTGGCGCGCCGGCCCGGGGGCGGCGAGATGTGACGTCGAGACCTCACCCCCTCCGGAGCGCCCCGTGGGGGCCAAAGACGTATGCGAGCGCGAACTCGATCCCGAGCGCGACGCCGATCATCCCTCCCGATGACGCATTGAGCGCGTAGCTCAGCCAGACCCCCACCAAGACAGCCACCGCCGCCACCAATGGGGAGAGCCACAGCATCCTCCAGATGCTGTCAGAGAGCATGCGGGCCGTCGCGCCAGGGGTGACGAGCATGGCAACCGATAGGATGATGCCCACCGCCTGCAGCGACACCACGACGGTCACCGCAAGCGCAACGAGCAAGATCGTCGAGAGCGTCTGGGGAGCGAGTCCTATCGCCTGCGCATGGGTCGAGTCGAAGGCGAGCAGGGCAAGGTCGCGCCTCCGGACGAGGACGACCGCAAGGACCAAGGCACCCAGAACGATCACCTGCCACATGTCATCCACCGTGACACCCAAGAGGTTGCCAAACAGGATGTGGGAGAGGTTCACCTGGCTCGGAACCTTGGAGATGAGCACGGTGCCCAAGGAGAACAGGGTCGTGAACACGATGCCCATGGAGGTGTCGGAGCGTATGATGCGATTTTTCCTCACCGCGCCAATAAGGACGACGGCCAGAAGTGCCGACACGAGCGCACCGACAACGTAGGGAAGTCCCAGCAGGTACGAGATAACGACCCCCGGAAGCACCGCGTGCGAGATGGCATCGCCCATGAGCGACCAGCCCATGTGGATCACGTAGCAGCTGATGACGCCACAGACCAAGGCCGTGGCCAAGCCCGTGATCAGGGCACGCTGCATGAAGGCGTGGGAGAGGAGGTCGAAGAGCCCCACCGTCGACATCAGGCCACCATCCCCTGAGCCGTGTGCGCGTCCACGCTGAAGGCCCGCGCGACGTGGTCGGCCCTCAGAACCTCATCGGCCGGTCCCTGGCAGACGACCGTACGGTCGATCAGGACCGCCTGGTCGAACGCCGTAGCAGCCATTCTCAGGTCATGGACGGCAACCAGCACGGTGGTGCCCTCACGGGCAAGCTCCTCCAACAGCGTCATCAAGGTCGCTTCGGAGCGCTTGTCGACGCCCGCGAAGGGCTCGTCCAAAAGCATGAAGCGTGCACCCTGCGCGATTCCCCGTGCGACGAACATGCGCTTCGACTGCCCGCCAGAGAGCTCGGAGACCTGCCTGTGGCGGAGGTCGGAAAGTCCCACGCGCTCGAGCGCGGAGGAGACGGCACGACAATCCTCTCCACATGGGTGCCTCATGATGCCCATATGACCATAACGTCCCATCATGATAACGTCCTCGACGCTCAGCGGAAAGGTGTCATCGATGCTGTCCCGCTGCGAGACGTAACCCACCATATTGTGCCGGAGGGCCTCTCGCACCCCCAATCCGTCATAGGAAATGGTCCCGGACTGGGGGCGGATCAGACCCACGAGCGCCTTAAAGAGGGTGGACTTTCCCGCGCCGTTGGCTCCCACCAAGGCGCTCAGGCTGCCCGGGGAAAGCGAGAGGCTCGCATCCTTAAGCGCACATGAGGGCGCATGTGGGTATCGCACACTGAGCTTCTTGACTTGGATTCCCGAGGCACCCATCATGATCGCCCCCTCGACAGGCCCTCGACGATGACGCGCGCGTCATGCCTCAGGAGCTCGAGGTAGCTGGGGACGGGGCCGTCAGCATCCGAGAGCGAGTCAACATAGAGCATGTGGTCGGCGTCGGTTGAGAGATTCGTCCCCGTCGCCTCGGCCACTTGCTGCATCGCCTTGGGGTTCACCGTCGACTCGCAGAACACGGTGGGGACCCCGGCAGAGCGAACCTTCTCGATGACGCTCGCCACCTGCTGGGGTGTGCCCTCGTTCTCGGCGTTCACCGGCCAGAGGTAGACCTCGTTGAGCTTTGCGTCACGGCATAGGTACGAGAACGCTCCCTCGCAGGTCACCAGCGTGCGACTACCCTCGGGGAGCTTCGAGAGACCCTCCTCGAGCTCGTCGGCGACCTTCTGGATACGGGCCTTGTAGGCCTCTCCGTTGCTTTTGTACTCGTCAGCGTGGTCAGGGTCGAGCTCGCTGAAGGCCTTCACGATATTGTCGACGTAGATCTGCCCGTTCTTGGGCGACATCCAGGCGTGAGGGTTAGCGTTGCCCTGGTACTCTCCCTCGGCTATCTCCATCGGCTCCACGCCCTTCGAGAGCTCGACGCGCTTGGCGTGGGAGTCGGCGATGAAGCGCTCGAACCAGCGCTCGAGACCGAGGCCGTTGTCAAGCACCAAATCAGCCCCCTCAGCCCGGGTGATGTCATCCGGTGTTGGCTCGTAGTCGTGTATCTCGGCACCGGGCTTGGTGATGGATTGCACGTCTAGGTGGTCACCCGCAACCTGTTGGGCCATGTCCTGGATCACCGTAAAGGTGGTCAGGACAACGGGCTTCTTCTTCCCCGCGTTCTGGGTGGATGGCGCCTCGCCTTGCGAGCATCCCGTCAGCATGCCATAGGCCACGAGAATGCCCGCAAGGATGAGGAGGGTGGGTGCGACGAGAAGTCGCAGCCCACGCCTGGAGGAGGCCTCTCGTCCCATAAGTCCGACCATGTGTGTTCCTACCTTTCCAATCGTCTTCGAGTAAGAGTTATCTAACTAACCTCCCATACATCATACATGAATCAGTAAGCCATAGCAAACTATTTTGGAGAGATATCACTCACTCAGCTAGAACCAGACACGAGAAGCCCATCAAAAGGACGCGGGGCAACGTAGCCTAGCCAAGCATGGGGCATATAAAGTCGCAGGAAAATACCGCCATGACCTATCGAGCATGGTTTCTCCTGCCAAATGATCCTGCCAAATGATCCTTAAATCATATCTTTCTTAGGCTCTTCGGGGGTTCGTGTGGGTTGACGCCTCGGCGACTCGCGTCGCAACAGTGTACACAAACGCCCCAAAACGGTGCCGAGAGACCGTTTTCGGCGATCTGTGTACACTATTGCGTCCTCGCGTCTGTCCACAACAGCGCAACAGCCCAACAGTGTACACAAATGCCCCAATCCGGCG
>ERZ772940.869-NODE-869-length-11745-cov-3.21814_pt1 | contig 11745 bp, 5 predicted proteins | sample MGYA00511682_ERZ772940 | MGnify/ENA primary metagenome ERZ772940 (study PRJEB29015, sample SAMEA2737922) | human oral metagenome | biome: human oral; feature: human-associated habitat; material: dental | place: China | collected 2031 ... | reverse complement strand
CAGCAGGAGCGCTTGCTCCAAAGCATTGAGGTCTTCCGGATTGAACACGGCTGGCAGAGCGGCACGGTTGATGGTTCCTTCTGCCGTCATTGCATCAGGACCAACGTTTCTTGTGTCTGGCACTTGCTTTGCAAGTACTACAATCTTTAAACTCATGTATTTGTTCGTTTTTAAATATATACCTTATTATATTATGCGCGCACATACATTATAAATTGCGTACATACGCGCAAAAACATACAGCCAAAGCATTAGAAAGCAGCAAAGCATCAGACTATACTAATTTCTTTTCACAGCCTCAGCCTATAAGGTGAATCTTTTATTCAAGGTGCAAAGTTACGAAAATATAATTATACGCCCAAATAAATTATGCTAAAAGGTGCACAGCCGAGCCGTTTTTGTGCACAATCAGGTCTTTTTGAGCATTTATTATTCCTACTTTCAGACGGATAAACCGTGTTTGATTTTTTTTTCGTACCTTTGCAATATGACACGAAAGACTTACATTAACATACTCACACTCTTGTCACTTATCGTATCGATAAGCAGTACTGCACAAGACAAATTATCAAAGAGAGCCACTACAGTGAATGGCAATAATGCAACAACGTTGCTAACCGTGCCTTCTGAAGAAATGCCTAACGATACGCTCAGCCAAGAGGGAGAGGAAAGGAAAGAGTTTGAGACTGCCGACCTTCTTGCGCTTGCCGACAGTATGGCAAGTGACAGCATGGCACGCGAGGTGTCTTTCCCTGAGCGTGCCGTGATGAAGATTGATAACCTGCTGAAAGATAACCTGTTCAAGACATCGCAGGTTGGGCTTATGGTATGGGATCTCGACCGCGACACGCTCATCTACGCTTACAATGAAAAGCAGCTCATGCGCCCGGCGTCAACAATGAAAATTCTCACTGCCATAACAGCTCTCGACAAGCTCGGAAAGAACTATCGATACATGACATCTGTATATGCTACCGGCGACTGCGACTCCACTTCCCTGTGTGGCAACATCTACGTAAAGGGCGGCATGGACCCATCGTTCGGAAGCTACGACATGGACTGTTTTATAGAAGACATCGCAAAGTTGCACATCGACACCATACGCGGCAAGCTCGTGGCAGATCTTTCTTTCAAAGACTCAAAGCCGTTTGGCGAAGGATGGTGCTGGGACGACAAAAATCCCACCCTCACACCACTTCTCTACAACAAGACGGATAACTTCCTCGCCATATTGCGAGAACGTCTGAAAGCCCAGGGTATCGTCGTCATGGGTGGTGACTCGGTAGGTGTTGTGCCTTCAAACGCCCGTCTGCTCGGCGAGCGCTACTCAAGCATAGAAAGCATTCTCTACTGTACACTAAAGGACAGCGACAACCTCTACGCCGAATCACTACTCTATCATCTCGGTTCCGGCAATGGTCGTCCTGCGACGGCAAAGAGAGCACAAGAAGCTGAAAAGGAGGTGCTCCGCAAGGCGGGAGTCGACAAAAGCCAGTACCGGCTTGCCGACGGTTCCGGACTGTCGTTATACAACTATCTCTCTGCTGAATGCGAAGTGAAACTGCTTCGTTATGCTTACAAGAATAAGAAATACTTCGGGACCTTCTGTCAGGCGCTGCCGAGTGCCGGCGTTGACGGAACTCTTAAGCGTCGCATGACCCACGAACCGGTATTAGACAATGTCAGAGCGAAGACAGGCACCCTTACCGGCATCGTATCTCTCGCGGGATATGCAACGTCGCCTGAAGGCAACATGCTCGCTTTCTGTATTATCAACCAGTCGGTGATGAGTGCAAAGAGCGCACGCAACTTCCAAGACCGCGTCTGCATGGCAATATGCAAATAAGGTAATATCACAAATCAGTCACATAATACGCGAGTGCGAGATAAGAAAATTCTTGTAACAGTTACAGAAATCTTATCCTCGAACTTGACGTATCGTAAAGAAAAATTATCTTCGCGATTTTTAGCGAAATAGAAAATCAAATATTGCTGTCCGGTAAAACTTTTATCTCTATGCTAAAAATAGGCTGAATCCCTCGCTTGGTTTTTCAGCCTTTATTGTTACTTTTGTTTCTGCAATAAAACTTCAATAACATGAACAAAGGTACACATTTTATCGGACAGCAATAATAGGTTTTGGCAATAGTACTGATGCGATAAAATCGCATTTAAGTTTTACAAATCGTTAAATAGTAGCAATTCATTTGATTGTTGATTAGAACTTACAGGGCTTTTCGTAATGAGGTTTACGAGCGGAGTCCGCTCCAAAGCGTATACTCTGATCAGTGTTGCGACCTCTGTTATGCTGTATGGACTCTTTGTGACCTTACTTAATTTTAGCAATGAGCAGATAAGCGATTACCGCGACCCAAAGATGTGTGCAAACGGCATTCCTAGAATAGCCCCACAAAGTTTTTATCACGATGTTCTGCTTTACCCATTTGAAGAACACCTCAACATCCCATCTGTGACGGTAGAGGTTAGCAACCTCCAATGCGCTGATTTCAAAGTTGTTGGTGATAAATACTATCTTCTGGCCTGTATCCTCATCTTGGCAGCAGACAGTTCTGATAGGCTCCGGGTACAGAGCGAATGTCTTGCCCTTGGCCATTATGATGTCGAAATCGCCCAGACTACCATCTGCATAGGAGAAAACCTCTCTGTGACCTATAATGGTGTACCTCATATTGGACTTTGGGCGACTTATCCAGTAGGCTCCTGCAAGATGGAAACGAAACAATGCGTCAAAATCCACGTAAGCCTTGTCCATCATGTCGAACGAATAAGGCTCTGGAACAAGAACGTCGAGTTCGTTGCTATCATGCAACCAAATGTAAAGCATTACAAATCAACACATCTTCAAGATTGTAATTAGCAAAAAACGGCATTGCTTACAAACTCTCGCCAATTATATAGACAATCACCGTTCACCCTAAGCCATATTCTGTCCTTCTTTACCACCGTACTTCTGTGGTTCCAGCATCCTTCGGATGTCTCCCACCGAGGTCACACTTCCATCAGCCACTTCCACACGGGCATCACGGGTATTCTCTCGTCCGTGTCTTCCTCATCATAAGTAATCAGCAGGCACTTCCAGTTCTCATGCGCCTTGGCATACTTCACCAGTGGCAGCATCTCCCTGTTGTAAGTTGTATCATCCTTGACGCTATACGGATCACGCTATGCCATTTACATTGCCATGCCAAGCGTTGCGCCTTACAGCAGACGATGTCAGGCGGAAGGGCGACACGCAAGCCTGCGATGTGAATCCTGTCACAGAAGCAAGGACTGATTAACGTCGCAGTGAGAATTTCAACGACAGTCCGAAATCCTGCGTGGTGGTAGGATAGGAGTTCGACGAGAGCAGTGGCGTATTGGTCTGACGGTTGAAGTAGAAACTCATGGTGATGAGTCGTGACAGTGTGTAGTCAGCCGTGAACGACATTTTGAATGCAGAGTTACCGCTACTTGCCGACGATGTCATGGAAGCGATGTCGCGACTGATGCTAGCCTGCTGACGGAAACTGATGTCGCAACGCAGGTTAAGATCGTGATTGAGCTTGTTTCTTGCCGATGTGCCACCGCTTGAGCTTCCGGCGTTGCCACGCGACTGATCATTGCCTCCATTCTGACCATCACCTTTTTTCGTTGATTTTATTGCACGGTGGTTGCGTCCGCCGAATAAACGGAAGTTCTGCCATTTATAGCTCCAGCCAAGTACAATATCGCGCGATGATGTCTCATTGATCTGTACGGAAGTGGTAGAGAGTGACAGTACGCGCGTACTGCGATATTCTGCCTTCAGCGTCATATTGTTCATGAAAGTGAAGTCTAATCCGATGAGTGGTGAGAACGACTCGTTGATTGATACCATAGGGACGTTATACATCGAGTTCGGCACTGGCATTCCTGTCGTGGCATCGGTGATGAATCCAAGTCCATTCATAAACTCTTGGTAGGTGCTGAACGAACTGTAAGACCCTATAGCATATATACTCTTGTAGGAATGATTCAGATTGACCGACTTGAAATGGTCGCGGAACCAAGGCAGACGAGATATGCCGGAGAATTTTACAGTCCAGTTAGGCAACAGTTTTGTCAGTGCAGGGAAGATGTCCAGCCCCTTACCCGGCATCTGTGTATAGGTGTTGAGGAATGCCGGTATGAGCACATCGGCGCTATACTTGCCTAATGCTCCGTTCTCCGCCTTGTATGGTTTCCCTTCTAATGGAGAGCCTGCCGGATAGATAGCCCCCTCATACTGTCGCTCCACACGTGAATAAAACTCAGGCAGTGACTTGCAGAACCGTTCGAACGCACGGCTGTAATATCCGTTGTTGGCATTGCCACGAGCCTCGAAGGCGGTCTTTATCGATATGGTAGTCATTGAGAATGTACCTGTCTGTGTGGTCGGCGTACCCACATACATATATTGTATGCTTTTTGCGCGCGTCATAGAACGCGACGCATTAAGGTCGATTTTGAAATTCTTCCATGGTTCGAGTGTTATCATCAGCTGCAGGTCTTCGCTCTTGCTTACAGTAGCAGGTGTAGCCACAGAGTCGTTGAACAGCAGCCATTCATTACGGCGGGCACGTTCGATAAACTCTTCTCCCTCTGTGCCAAAGGCAAATCCCAAGCCTGGCGCGAGGTAGCCGTTGTCGCGACGCTGTCCGAAGGCATCGCCTGCCATCGGCATGAACCCCGCGAGGTTCAACGTCTGGCGGTTCTGATAAGAGATTCTGATATTACGCAAAGACATAAGCATGCGTGAGGTGAACTGTAGCGCCTTATACCAGTTCTTTTCATCAAGAGGCTCCTTGGCAATGACACTGACCTTCACATTCATCGCAGAATCCACCTTATTTAATATACGTATGGTGTTGTCGTCCCTCACCTTATATTTAATAGGGAAAGCTTTACCGTCAGGATACTTTGCCGAGACAATGATGCGCTTTGTCTTACGCGAATGGTTGCTTCATATAATACTGTCAGGCATTAGCGTTATCTCCTTCTCAAAACCTTTCTTGTTCGAAGGCAGTGCCTTCTTCTGCGCTTGTGCGTCAGCCTCAGCCTTTGTCGTGGCGTTATTGATCTTTGGCTTCTGCAACTTCGGCTTTGCGGTGTTCCGCGTATTACGAGTGTCCTTGTTGAACTTATCGTGCACCTTCTTCAGGAATGGGATGTTATTGTAGAGACGCTCAAGGTTGAATGTACCATTGAACGAGATATCGCGGTTGTTGGAAATGGTATTGCCGAGCGACCTGCCGTCTTCGAGCGTTGAGCCACGCACCCAGTTGTAGTTCGACTTATATGAAGCATCCATAAGCGTCCAGTTTAGCAACGGCAGTTTGTCGAGCGGCGACTTCACTGTGAGCGAGAAACTCTGGGTATAGTCGAGCGGAGTGCCCAGATTCTTGATGCTTGTCCACACAGAGTCTTTCCATGCCTCATAGCGGTCGGGATAGAGATCCTTGTTTACAGGAGTATATGGCTCCTCTATCTCGGCATGTGTGGCGCTGGTGAAATTCATGTGTATGTTCTTGGTCAGGTCCCAACGCAGGGCAAAGTCGCGGTTCATAAGAAACTGCTGCGAGAATGTAAGCGGAAGCTTAGAGTTCTCTGTGCTCTCAAGGTCGCGCTCCTGCAGTTCGTAGTAACTGCGGTTGAGGTCAGCCCCGAAACTTACATTCTGTGGCATCCAGTTTAATGAGAACTGGCGCATAATGTCGAGCCACTTGCTTTTTGTCTTTATGCCCTTGAACGGTTCAAACGGCTTATATACCGGTGTCCATGAATAATCGAGCGTGCCTTGCCATCTGTCTTCCTTCTCATATATCGTCGTCTCGCCGGTGGTCTTCTTATGAGAATGGCTGTAGGAGAACGAGAAGTTAGCCGGGTCAATAGGTGTAGGATGCTTCTTGTTGGCAATGCCCACGCGCACATTCGACAACGAGAAGTTCTTGTTGATAGTCTTAGTCACGGCGATGCTTTCTATTGAATCCCTCTGGTGCTTGTCGACCGATTCGAGTGCGTCGTTCAGCAGCATGTCGGTATCGAGAGGATTATACTTCGGTCTTGAGTGTTCCTCCTGAATTGAATAATAAAGCGGTGCCGTCACCTTTGCTTTATCAGGGAAGAACTTACCCAGTTCGAGCGATGTCGTGAACGAGTAAGAGCCGCGATCGTCCTTGGCGCGCGCCGCCACGCCGTCCTCCAGACCTCCGAAACCATGCGACATATATCGTCCCTGAGCATTGACAGTGCCGAAGTCTGACAGTTGCACGTTGAGATTTCCTTGTGCCGCCCAGCCACCGGAGTTGTCATATTCGAGAAGTCGCAACTCATTGACCCACACCTCGCCTGACTTCGGTTCGTCCGACTTGTTTCTTACACCAATAATCATTGTCTTCACCTCGCCAAGGGTCGGATTGCCCATGATTGAGATCTTATTGTTAGGATGCTCCTCGTCGTATTCAGAATAAACCTGATTATACGACGCCGCACCTATAGTCTTCTGCTTGTTGCGCTTTTTCTTCAGACCTGTGAAGACCTTCAGCGCAACGTTAAGCATATTCTCCTCCGGCCATACGGCACGGCTTGCCTGAAGCGAATACTGGTCGTAACGACCGGCAGGCGTGAGCGTGAGAGGTATCTCATACTCGTAGTAATTGCTTTTATAGTCGGAGCCCAGACGAACGAACAGCGCCAGTTGGTTGTCCTTCAGATTGGTGACGTCAGGATCCATTGCGTTGGCATGGACGAAGAGCTGTATTCGTTTATACTGACGCATATCTATAGTGGTGTTCTTATATACACACTTCGACTGTCCGTTAGACAGGTTTGTGACAAGCATAGACAGCGCCTGCTCGTTGCTCTCGACAAGCTGCGGCTGTGTAGGGTCCTGAGCACGACGTATGCCGGGAGGGAGGGTGTAGTTGACAGGAGTCTTGTCGTTATTCTCTTCAATGTTTACTGCCGATACATCCATACGTCCCGTGCCCGAGCTGTTGTCGAGGTTCTGCTCATATACACGCCACTCGCCACGGACGAGATCGAGCGAGCCGAAACGCAGGATTATAGGATGTTCGAAGCCTGTCATGAACATTCGCATGAAACGTATAGAGGTGAAGTCGGCAATGCTGCCAACCTTCGTCTCCCAGTTGTCGACAGGAATACGGAACTGATACCATGTCGCCTCCTCGGTGTTTCCGTTGCGGAGCTTCGGCGATGTCTCGCGTTTGTCGACAATATAGTTCTGTCCTACGACAAAGTCCTCGGGGCGGATTGACACATGATACTGGTAGTATTTCTCGTATTCGTTGAGCGTGTAGTCCTGATTGATATCCTCGACATCAGGTGTTGCCTTGTACGACGTGTCGTAGTTCTCAGTGCGGTTGCGCGTGTCGGGGCTGTTGCCCTGTGGGTTATTTATGCGTTTGTAGCGGCGAAGGATTGACGCCTGCATCTGGTCGAAGTCGGTTCCACGGAAGTAATGATAGTCGTCGTTGGCAGGGTCGTTGTATATTGAGTCCCACACAGCAGCGCTCACCTTACCCTGTATCTGGCTCAGGAAATCCCGATAAGAGTCAAAATTACGCTCCTCTTCATTGGTCAGACCGTTAAGTCCCACGTCCTGACGCCCACGTGAGCCGTCGGTTGTGGCAAAGGAATATGTTTCTGTAGCCTGAACGGGCACCTTGCCCCACTGTGTGAAGCTATAGTCAGAAGAGTTGTCTACGGGGAGTCCGCTCTCATAGAATTTCTTTCCGTCGTGAAGAATGTCCTCGCTTATCTCACCGAGATTGAAGTAGAGCTCGCCACCATGCCGAGCCGCAGTGCCGTCCTTACGGCTATAGATGAACGGGTCGAGCATCCAGAACTCGATATATTCCACATTGGCAGTCTCGAAATCCGACTGGTCGAGACGTCTCATCATACCGCCCCAGTGGGCTGTAGGGTTATTCAGCGTACCGTCATTATTGAGGTCGGGATTGAAGTTATAAGGTCCGCGTTCGTTAGGATAATAAGCGAGGTTGAGCACAGGCAGGGTGCTCGTTGCACCGCTGTAAGACGCTTGGTTGCGGTTAGGATAGAGCTCGCGTGTGTAGACCTCTCTTATATAATGGTTCGACAACTGATTCAGGTCGCTCTTGATATGGCTTGGCGTGAGCGAGGAAGAGCGACGGGTGAACAATGGATCAATGGTGTACCACGCCAGAAGCGAACGGTTGAAACCACTACGGAGGGTTGTCTTGTCTTCGCTCTCCTTGAACATTGAAGGCACACTTGATAGAACCCACGACGAAGGAGTAAGCATGTCGATGGTCGATTTCGTGTTTTCAAAGTCGTCAAGGTATGAGGCGTTGTCCTGTGTACCGCGGCTCTGACCTGCAATAAGCTGTGCGAACTCTGCCTGTAAAGAGATGTTCGAAGGCTGGGTTACGTGCAGGAACGGAATAGCATCAAGCACATTCGTAAGCCACTGGCTCTCCTTCTTCCAGTTCAGGTTCACTCCCCAGATTGTATTGTTCAACGGCTCTGAACCCATATTTACCTTTGTCGTCAGTGCCTGTTCAGAGATATGCTGCAGCGTACCACTCATTTGGAAGTTCTTCGAGAAGTCATACTGCCAGTTCAGTCCGAACATCGTCTTTCGTGTCTGGGCGTAATCGGTGTTGCTCTCGAGCGACACATTGACATTCGTACCTGCGTCGATAATGCTTTGATTGAGTATTGTCACCTCGCCGGCAGAATAGTCAACGGAATAGTCGGAGCCTTCTGTGAGAGTAACGCCACCTGCCGTGACCACCACCGAACCCTGCGGAATGTTCTGGGCACCTACGGAAATGACATTATCGCGCGAACCTTTATACTGACCTTGAAGAATGAACTTAGCTTTCTCGGCTATCTGCTTCGCTACGGTCTTAGTGGAATCGTAGAGCTCCGTGTAGGCATATTTCTGTGCTTTCTCGGCAGGTACGCCCTTTGCAACGAGGGCATTATAAAGATATTGACCGAATGGTTCGGCTGAAGGAAAGAAGACATTTCCTCCTCTGACCGTGTATCCCTCCACGTAATCGAAATATCCGTTGGAGTGAGCTCTTTGGTTATTGTCAAGACGGTCGGCACCGAGAAGTTTGATGAGCGTCATATTCTTCACCTGCTCCTCTGGGATATAAGATAGGTAAACGCCGGTTGTATCGCTTTGGAACTTCACGTTAAGACGGAACTTCTCCTTCGGCAATGTGCCGCCACGGGAGAGGCTGTAGACGTTTTTCATCATCAGTCGCCAGTTGCCCTGACGTGGGTTGTTTGAAGTGTTTTTGAGCGACTTGACGAAAAGCGCCCTGCTGACGTCAGTAATGTCCGACGAGAACTCGCCGACCTGATACGTCACACCGTCGGAAGTGTACTCGAAAGCAACAGCAAGAACCTGATCGGTGCGCAGTGTGGTATTCAATGTGATGTAACCGAGGGCGCTGTTCACCGAATATTCCGAAGAACTAAGCAGGCGAGCCTTGGCAAGTTTCTCGTAGTCGCTGCCGCCCTCAAAACCTGGTATGCCATCCAGCACAGTGGATGTCTGGTCCATGTTTCGTGCATCTGCATAGGTCGTTGTCATCTGAACATACTCGTCGTTAGCCTGGTTTGAAGGCACACGCGATGCAGTGCGGTTCCATATTGAGTTAGAAATCTTCTCCGGTTCGCCGAGGTCGGTCAGCGCAATGATATTTCTCGTGTTCGATGTAGTACCCGTTGTGTTAGTAACCCACACCTCCACACGGTTGATTTTCACTCCCGTCATGAGGTTCGGCAGTGTTCGCATACCTGCGTCATAACGGTCGTGGAAGTAATGCGAGAGGAAGAAATGGCGGTTCTCGTCGTAGGCGGTGACATCAAACTCATACGATGTCAGCTGTGTTCCTCCCTGAGAAGAGACACTCTTTGAGGTAGACTTCTTCTGAGATACAACCGTCTGAAGCTTGAGTTTACCGAACTGCCAGTCGGTTCGCAGACCAAAGAGCGATGATGCGCCACGTACTAAAGATGAGTTTGACGGAAAACTGACATTGCCCGCCTCGACAAGTTTTATTATCTCGTCTTCCTTACCGTCGTACTTCAACTTCATATTCTGAGCGTCATAGTCGAATGTGGCGTCAGTGTTGTAGTTGAGATTCATGTTCACCTTGTCGCCCACCTTGGCGCTCATGTTCATGTTTATCTTCTCGTCAAAGTCGATGGTGGTAATCTTTCTGCGTTTGATAGGTAGCGACGGATTCTGTGTGTTCTTCATTGTAGCGCCGAACTTAAGCTCTGCCGTACCCTGTGTTGTCACGCGGACACCACCAGGGCCGAATATCTTCTCGGCAGGACCAAGGTCGAAGTGCATATCAGCAAAGTCGAATTTGTCCTTTCCCTTTGCTTCGAACATTGCGTCATTCTTTGCGCGGAACATGTTGTTGAGCAGTTGTTTCTCGCTCCACTTCATGTATTCCTCGTAGGTCATTGCCACCGGCGTCTGCACATAAGTGCCCCCCATGCGGTTGCCAAAGAGATAATACCCGAGGGTATCGTTGTACTCTACCTGTTGTTTTATGTTGTCAGGACGCTTAAGGTCAGTGGCATTCTGTCCGAGGTCGCCGGTGGTTACAGGCATTGTGCGCTGCACCCTCCAACGAGGGTTAAGCAAAGAGTCGGGTATAGAATCCTCAGAGTCAACTATCGCCTGCTCCAAAATCTCCATTCTCTTCTTCTGCTCGTCTTTCTTCTCTTCAGCCTGTGTTGCGCGTTGCTGACCTGCTGTCTTACGGCGGTTGCGGCTTCTGTCATCCTGAGGCAAGGACATGGCTAATGCTGCAATGCTCAGAACGAACATTGCAAACATTATTATATGTACCTTGTTTCGCAGTCTCATTGCTTTTAAAATGCTATTTTATCATCTTCAAAGCCTGCTTCACCACCTGCTCCACGGGCAGCTCAGGGTTGTTCTTAAGAATTTCATTAACGACCTTAGCCGTAGGTGCCGGCGAGAAGCCGAGCATCGTCAGTGCCCCGACAGCTTCGTCGCGCACCTCTTTATTGACAGCCGTAGTCGGTGCATCGTTGCTTGTAGAGATATGCAAAGCATCGGTAATGCCACTCTGTACAATCTTATCCTTTAGTTCAAGAATGATGCGCTGTGCTGCCTTCGGACCAATACCTTTGACTGATTTCAGCAATCGCTCATCACCGGAAGCAATGGCATTACACAGTTCGGCAGGCGACATGGCAGAAAGAATCATACGAGCCGTGTTGCCACCTATACCGCTTACAGTGATAAGCATACGGTAAAGGTCACGCTCACTGCGTGTGGCAAAGCCGAAAAGCAGAAAGCCATCGTCACGACCACCTGTTGTAAGTTGTTCGTGAACATATAGTTTTACGTCCTTCTTTCCCTGAATGGCAGAGTATGTAATCAGCGAGATATACAATCCATAACCTACGCCGGCAGCCTCGACGACAGCAAGGGCAGGGGTTAAGTCTGCCAACTCTCCCTTGATATATTCAATCATAAATAGCTATTCCATTTGTATTAATACAAGTAAATAACGTAGTCAAACTCAATTTATTGCAGTATTAAAGAAAAAAGTTGGCTTAGCATTCATAGGTCAAATAATATCGTTATTTACATGATAAAAAGAAATCATACGAATCATGCACCCAAAACGCTCAATAGACCGCGGTGTCGTTTTATTATCA
>ERZ772940.866-NODE-866-length-11770-cov-7.44763_pt1 | contig 11770 bp, 10 predicted proteins | sample MGYA00511682_ERZ772940 | MGnify/ENA primary metagenome ERZ772940 (study PRJEB29015, sample SAMEA2737922) | human oral metagenome | biome: human oral; feature: human-associated habitat; material: dental | place: China | collected 2031 ... | reverse complement strand
AAAGAACTGAACAAAGACTTATAATTCTATTTATCATATAAGATGGGATTATAAATAGAAAAGATAATTTAGCTATAACTTAGAGTCTAACAAAAGAATCTAATAGAGAACTAAAGTACGTACACAAGACTTACCTAGGTCTTAGGGAAAAATAAAAACAAAGGAAAAAGATTAAACATGAACCAAGAAAAAATTTCTAGCTATATTGTAGGCTTTCTAGTGATATTTGCTCTCTTATTTGGATTATTTACTTATATTGCAATAAGCTATGGTAATCAACAATATGTTAAAGATACGGAACGTGTTACTAAGCTAGTTGAAGCACTAGAAAATAACACAACCAATATAAAACAAAATATAACGTTAGAGGAAGCTTTGAAGCTTGTTTCTGATGATAGTGAATTGTCATCTGTTAAAAAGGAAATTAAACACCTAGAAGACACATACAAAAACGATAACGAATACAAAATTAGTAGTTTGTCTAACCGTGTAAACAAAGTGGAATTGAAACTTAATAAACAAATCGAAAAGATTAAAGAAGAAAAAGAGCGACAAGAACAAGAAGAACGAGAAAAACAGAAAAAATTGAAAGAGGAAGCAGAGAAAAAATCTAAAGAATCTGAGAAAAAATCTAATGAAGAAAACAGAAAAGTAGATTTAGATGCTTTCTATAATGCAATTCAAGAAGGTGTAGATAAAGTAAATACGCAATTAGGAGCAAATATGCTTGAAATGGAAAAAACATCTGTAACACCTGGCATCAAAATCATTCTCACAGAAAATAATGCTTCGTATTCAAACAAAGAACTTAGAGCAATTATCAGTGCATTAAACAAATCTTTATATAAAATTGCCAAATCCCACGGAGTAAATAGCCCTAGATTCTATTACACTCTCAGTGGAGAAGAAGTCGCTGTGAATCGTTATGTAATGGCACCTGATGAAGTTAAGTTTTCTGGAATATTAAAATAGGAGAGTACTAATGAACATAGGGAAAATAATTAAAATAACTGAAGACAAACTTTATATAGGATATGAAGATGGAAGCTTAAAGGAAATCAATATCGAGTCTTGTGACTTTGAACCTAAATTAGGTGACAAAGTAGAAGTTTATGAAGGGTTTGTTATGAAAGTTGACAATAGTAACACAGGTACCAGTGTAGATAAAAATACAAAGCCCCGAAAAGCAATAGCCATAGTATCAATAATCACACTACTACTTGTGATTATTATTATTAGTTTTGTAAGCGTTAAAGAACAGATTTCGAACAAGCAGACTACTTCAAGTTCTACCTCTAAAATTTCATCATCATCCGAGAAAAGTAGCACTAGTTCCTCGTCTTCTTCTAAAGATAATTCCTCTAGTTCTCTCACCACTTCGTCTTCTTCATCAAAAACTAAAATTTCTATAGATAGTGATAAAGCAAATTATAGTGAAGTAGATTATAGCAAATGGAATCATGATGAAATAGCTGTAAATACTAAAGTAAAAGTCTATGGCAAAGTTTTACAAGCTATGGAGGATGGTAAATCATATACCCTACGAGTAGCTATTAATGATGAGTATGATAAAATCATCTTAGTTTCTATCCCTGCCGAATACAATAATAGAGTTATAGCTGAAGATGACCATATAACATTGTACGGGTTGGTTAAAGGAAGACAAAGTTATGAAACGGTCTTTAAATCTACAAAAACACTGCCATACATGGTAGCCTATATGTACGAAAACTAATACTACATGAAAAAGAAAACACATAACAAAATCATTCACGTTTCAGATACACATGTAATCATTCAACTCCACACAAATGATACGCTAAATGTTCCTATCGATGAATTAACTTTTCATCCTAGAGTAAACGACATTGTTGAAGTTTACAAAAATCAGAATCACGTAGTAATTTGTCCTCTACCACCAAGCAATAAACTTTGGATTCTCATAACCTCTATTACACTTCTGATTCTTATAATTATAGGAACTACTTTTTTCTTCTTTAGACATCCAAATAAGAATATAGAAACAGTAGATAGTCAATCTTCACAACAAATTTCCTCTACTACTTCTAGTTCCTCTGCATCATCAAGCTCTTCTTCCAGCACATCCACTACAACCTCAGCTGAAAGTAATATCATAGACACGACAGCAGAAAATCTTCGAGATATGGAAAATGATGGAACATTAAAGACTGGACAACTCTATCGTTTTACTGCTGAATTGTTTCATCAAAAAGATTGGGCAGATTATTACGGCTATTTTAGCTACTTAAATAAATACTATAACATAAAGGTCAAGGCATCCAATGCCTCAATTGCGGGTATAGAAATTCATATTAATAAAAATCTAACCGATGGATGGAAAGAAGGACAACTAGTTACTTTCACAGTAAAAATTGTTGAAGACTCTGAGAAATTTCAATATTGGCTTGTTATAGAGGCAACGCCATACACAGAACCATCAACTCAAAAAGAGAAATCAGTTTCTGGGCTACAAGAAATTGACGCTCAAGCTATTCTCGATGGAGACTTCTCCACCATAGCTGGGACTTGGAGAAATGAAAATGGGCAAGAGTTTAAGTTTAATAAAAATGGTTTAGTAAGTAATGGAGATATTGAGAAAATGAGCATAGGTAACGATGGAAGTATTAACTTTAGCATTCGTTCAGGTACTACAGGATATGGTATGAGTATTTATCCAATTGGTCTAGCTATAAAGTGGGTTGATTCTGATTTAAGCAAAAATAGACTTATAGCAGGACAAGGAATCCCTACAACAAATAAGTCTGTCTTTTATAAAACAGACTAAATCAAAATAGACGCTACTTAGGAAATCTACCTGATTAACTGAGAATCCCTGCAATGAGTGATTGCAGGGATTTTGTATATCCGTTATATCACATGAACCTCCTTCAGAAAAATCCACACTACTAACATATTTTTGATATAGAGAGTTAATCGCTGAACAGCAAAATTTACATACATCCTTTACTATTCTATTTTTTAATCAGCTCTTATAAATCCCATTATCACGCGCATTACTAACCACAAACACAAAGAGATAAATTGATACAATTGTACAGTAAAAACTGATAGCTGAACCAAGTCAACACTACAAAAATATAAAATTCTATAATGTAAAACCTCTTCAAATAGCTATTTTTATTCTCTAACTTATCTCATAAGTATTCGCCTTTATGCCGTTGACAGTAAGTAGGCACAAAGTACGCTAAAAACGTCTCAGACGAAAGGCTTTAGTTTTTCGAATGGACAGTTCATTTGTACGAGAGTGCCTTGTTTCTTGCTGTCAATTAGACCATGGAATAAATTAGGCGTATTTGATACTTAACAAAGCGTTTCACTCCTTTGCCTTCGCTGATGGCGGGCTAGTCGTTCACACTTTGCACATTGCTAGAATGATACACTTGATACACTAATTTCTAACTTCTTAGAATAAGTAAAATAAATAAAACTAGAAATAGAAATGAAATTTACTGTTTCAAGTGTATCAAGAGCATGACTTCAATACATATCCCTTATGCCTCTTTGTAGTATCTAAACTGAAGGGCTTAGAATAGGTAAAAAGAATCAAATCACTTTCATCGAACCCTTTACAACTAGATAATGTTGGCTTAAATACCCAGTTTGATGGAAGTACATCTTTTAATCCTTTGTGAAAGGCTTCCTTTGTTCCTTGTTCTAAACCATTCTTCTCACAGAATTGCGCATATGCCCATAGAATAAATGAATTCGGCAAGAAAGTAGATTTCACACGACTAAACAGATAATATGAAAACTGTTCAACACTTGTCATAGACTTCCCATGAATTTCCTTGATAGCAGGGTGGTGACTGATATCAAGGAATCCATCACTGATATCATATTCTAATGCATTCTTCAATACATATTCTAATACATCCTGACGTTTTAGATAAACCTGCTTTATTTCCCTCTTGTAACCATCTTTGTTAAATTCAGAAACGAAGGGGAGTATGAAAGTTCTTCTTGCTATAGCTTCTTTGTCTCCTTGAATCTTAATCAATCGATTAGATGATTGAACAATCACAGGAGTAAGTCGAGCAGAATAGGCCTGTTTGCCTTTCTTTTCGATTGTGACAATATCATGAGTAACTAGAGAAAACATAGTAGAAGGGTCTGTTACCACCTTATCAATAGGATTATCATCTCCAATAACTAGATGTTTACCTATTAACTGTGAAGTGGCAAAACGGTTTCTACCATCTAATTCAATTAGTTTCATGGAGGCTGTATTAATCCTACCTACTAAGTTAATTAACAACTCTTGGAAACTACCCTTACCTGTTCCTCCTTTTCCAATCAGCCAAATAATTCTCTCATCAGCATAACCACTTACTACCGCAAAAATTGTTTGCCATGCTAAGTGAATGAGTTCAGCATCATTACTAAACAGTTCAGCTAACCAAGAATCAATAGACCAACCACCCAATACTGGAGAATTTGCTTCTGAATTATAATTTACTTGTACCTTATGTGTAAACACAATTGAAGGACTGTATTTCATTACATACCGATAATAAGTATCATAAATACAATTCCCTAAAGCTATGTAACGTAAACCTTGATATATACTTACATTTTTACAGCTACAACTTAGTGCACAAATAATCTCGGTTATATCAGTACTCCTAAAAGAAGGTTCTAATCTTCTTACTAATTTAGGAACTATATCCCAAGCAGGTTGATAAATCCCCTCTTTTGGATTGTACACAAATAAGCTACCTTCCCCAGCATCCTCTATTTCAGCTATACTAACCACAATGAGATGAGCCATTAAGAATTCTGCCATAATAAAAAAAGGAGGTTTTCCCTTTTTCTTCTTCTCTTTATATGAAACATCTATATGTGGGTTAGAATCAATTACCTCATTTTTATATATTCGCCATGTATCCTTATATTTATCTATTGGAGTAGAGTTATCAAAAGATTGAATAGCACTCTCAGGATAAGTTTCAAATTCATAGTCTGATTCTAATACAGAATCTTTTGCTTTAATCTTAATTAATGACATATTCATGTTCCTTCGTTTATAAACATCACACTGTATAGTGTATTTGAGCAATTGAATCAGTGATTCAATATGGCGACAACTTCCTATGTATTTCATGTAATCATAGGACTTTTCAACTATATTTTTTATTGTTTCATACAATATAGTTACTCCTTTCTAGTAATTGAAAGGAACTTCATAACATCTGATTTCTTATAGAAAACTTTACGAGTTCCTTCTATTGGTGGACAGTATCGGACTAACCCCAAACGCTCCCACTCATGCAGAGTTACTAAACTAATACCTAGTTCTTTGATTAACTCTTTCTGTTGAATCAAGCCGAACGAGTCACTGTGAGATGGAAGCACTGCGTTTGATAGATAATCATCTATTAAAAACTCAACCCTTCCCAACAATGCTAGTTCTGCTTCTTGTGATAATATTCCTTGTGGTATCACATATATACCTCCTTTCTTGTCTATTTGTACATAACTATTTAATTTAACTCTTACAGCTTGCCTACTTAACTAAGTTAATTAACTTAGGTTATGTTTTGCATTTTATCAGTTTTATATTTACATGTCAAGAGTTTTGTGCTAAAATATTACTAAAGTTATTAAACGGAGGTTAAAAATGATAGGAGCATATCTTAAAAAACACCGCACAGAAGGCGATGTAACTACTAAGAGCCTTGCTGAAGAACTAAAAGTATCACAGTCTTATATCTCACAAATTGAAAATGAGAAAAAGATTCCCAGTTTAACTAAACTCTTTGAAATTACTAAAAGCATTGCTTTACTCTCTATAAAAGAAAAATGCGAACAAGACGGATTAGAGTTTGATGAATACTACATTAGATATCAAGCATTAGCTAGCTCTTATATTGATGATATAATCAAAAATATCAACATGGATTCAGTTCATAATGATAAAGAGAAGCAACTTTTAAAAGATTTAATTGAATTAAGAAATGGTGAATCCATATTCTCAAAGTTAAAAACATACAAAGATATTAGCCAAGATATTATCAGTGGGAAAAAAATCAAAATTAACCTTGATTATATCTTTAGGAAGAATGTAAAAATAACTATTGATGGTCAAGCACTCACAACTGAAGACTTAACCGCTCTACAAATACTAATCGAAGGTATTCGTTCTAGACACAAGTCATAATATCTATTTTCATAACCTCTTACAGCTTGCCTGCTGATGTTAGAAAGGTTAAAAAATGAAAATAGCAGAAATAAAGAAACAAAATGGTAGCACTGTATATCGTTCTAGAGTATATCTTGGTATAGATTCACAAACTGGAAAAAGAATACAAGCTAATCTAACCGCTAGAACTAAAACTGAATTGAAGAAAAAAGCTCAATTAGCTAAAGCTGATTTTCAAAATAATGGTTTTAGTAAGAAAGAGAATATTCCACTAACAAGCTATGAAGAAGTAGCTCAATTATGGTGGGAAAGCTATCAACACACAGTAAAACCAAACACACAAGATTCTGTAAAGAGACTACTATCTAACCATGTGATTCCTTTATTTGGGTCTTATAAGCTAGATAAATTAACTACCCCTACTATTCAGCGTATTGTTAATCAACTAGCTCTACGTGCTAACAAAAGAGAAGACGGAGCATTTCTACACTATGATAAAATTCACGCGCTAAATAAACGTATCCTACAATATGCTGTGACAATGCAAATTATTGATATAAATCCAGCCCGTGAAGTTATTCTTCCTCGTAAAATAAAAAAAGGGAGAACAAAAGTTAAGCACTTTAATAACTTAGAATTAAAGCAATTCCTCAGTTATTTAGAAGAGGCTGACTTAGCAATATACAGAAATATCTATGAAATTACTTTGTATAAGTTTCTTCTTGCTACTGGTTGCCGTATTAACGAAGCCTTAGCTCTACATTGGTCAGATATTGACCTACATAATGCGACTGTGAATATCACAAAAACACTAAATCATTTAGGTGAGATTAACAGTCCAAAGTCTGAGGCAAGTTATCGTACAATTGATATTGATGCACAAACTATAGAGGTCTTAAAAGTGTATCAAAAAAGACAAAGACAAGAAGCTTGGAAACTTGGTCGAACTGAAACTATTGTCTTCTCAGATTTTATTCATAAATACCCAAACAATAAAACACTATCAACTCGTTTAAACACACGTTTCAAACATGCTGGTGTACCTAATATTGGATTTCACGGTTTTAGACACACACACGCTAGTCTCTTATTAAACTCTGGAATACCATATAAAGAATTACAACACCGTCTAGGTCATTCTACATTAGCTATGACTATGGACACTTACAGTCATCTCTCTAAAGAAAAAGCAAAAACAGCCGTCTCATTTTATGAGAAAGCTGTTAGTTCGTTATGAGTGATGACAAAAATGATGACAAACCCAGAAATCAACGTTTTAAGACAAAGAAAAAAGCCCACTGTTGTAGGCTTTCTGTAAGATATTTCTTAAAATTAAAGCATTTTGTTGTAGAATTCAACGACAAGTGCTTCGTTGATTTCTGGGTTAATTTCGTCGCGTTCTGGCAAGCGAGTCAATGAACCTTCCAATTTTTCAGCGTCGAATGATACGAATGCTGGACGTCCAAGAGTAGCTTCTACTGCTTCAAGGATTGCTGGAACTTTCAATGATTTTTCACGAACTGAGATCACTTGACCTGGAGTTACGCGGTATGATGGGATATCAACGCGTTTTCCGTCAACAAGGATGTGACCGTGGTTTACGAATTGACGTGCTTGACGACGAGTAGTCGCAAGGCCAAGACGGTAAACAACGTTATCCAAACGACGTTCCAAAAGAAGCATGAAGTTGAAACCTAGGATTCCGCCTTTGATTTTTGTAGCTTGTACGAACAAGTTACGGAATTGTTTTTCACCTACACCGTAAGTGAAACGAAGTTTTTGTTTTTCAGCCAATTGCAAACCGTATTCTGACAATTTAGAACGGTTGTTTGGTCCGTGTTGTCCTGGTACGTAGTTACGACGTGCCAATTCTTTACCTGTACCTGTAAGTGAAAGGCCAAGGCGACGAGCTTGTTTCCAAGATGGTCCTGTATAACGTGACATATGTATGTCCTCCTGATATAAATAATATTTCGGTGGAAATAGTCACTTAGAAAGCCCTGATTCGTGCAGATGCCCTTCGCCTAAACAGCCAAGGTTACTTGTCATAAGACACCTGTTGACGAGCTTCATGCTTTCCTGCTGCTATTTCACACAAAGGCTATTGTACCATGAAAAGCTAGATTTGTAAAGAGATTTTACGCCTTTATTTCAAATTGAGGCTGAATGTAAACTTGCTTCCTAAGCCATATTGACTTTCTGCTGTGATTTCGCCACCAAGCTGGTGGGCTAGTTCTCGTGCAATCGCAAGACCTAATCCATGTCCACCTGTCTTCATATTGCGCGAAGTTTCTACACGATAAAGTCGTTTAAAGATCTTTTCCAAATCCTCAGGAAGGATCCCCTGGCCCTCGTCTTTCACACTGATTGTCAGCTCTTGTTCTGTTAATTGGGCAAGAACCTCGATTCTGGTTCCTGGTTCTGAATATTTAAAGGCATTGTTTAACAAATTGACCAGAATGCGAGAAAGTTTGTCAGAATGGCTCTTGATTTTCGCTGACTCAGGTGATACTTGAATGTAAACATCCCGCTCCTCTTGTTCAATCTGGAGTTGAAATTCACTCATTGACTCAATCAGCAATTGATCTAAAAATACCTCTTCGACTTCTTCATCAGCAGTATCTTGAGGTTGTGTGTTAAGAGTCAAAACATCCAATTCCTCCACTAGCTTGTTTAGACGCTCAGTTTGCCGACCAATCGTGGCTAAGTAGTGGAGCCGCTCCTCTTCCTTGATTACTCCATCTAGAATTCCCTCCACAGTAACCTGAATGGAGGTAATGGGAGTTTTAATATCGTGAGAGAGCTGCGCAATCATCATTCTCTTTTCTTGCTCGCTCTCATCAAGTGATTGAAAGGTGGCTTGCAAATTGTGGGACATGTCATTAAAAGCCTGGCCCAGCTCTTGAAATTCTAATGGGCCTTTGGTTTCAATTTCTGTGCTGAAATCCTTGCTTGCTATATCCTGAGCTTGTTTTTTCAAATGTTTCAGAGAAGAGAACACAGGCGACAAAAGAAAGATGCTCACTGCAGCGCCAATGAAACTAGCAATCAAGGTCATTCCAACGAGAAAGTAAACTTCACTTTTCTCGATCAACATTCGTTGGACTGCCCAGAAAACGACCAAAATCGTTAGTAGAGTCGACACTAGATACCCCACTAAAATATAGTTTTTTAATTTCATTTTCTACCTCTTGGTCTTTCCATCTTATAGCCCAAACCCCAGACAGTTTTGATAGCGGGAGCATTTGAATTTGTATACTTGGTCAACTCTTGCCTCAAAGCATGGATATGAACATTGAGTGTATTGGTATCATCCACATAGTCCTCTTGCCATACCTTCTCGTAAAGTTCCGTCTTTGAAAAGACTCTCTCGGGATTGCTGGCCAATATCCATAGAAGCTCAAAGGATTTTACTGTCAATTCCAAAGGTTGCTCCCCAATGCGAACCTCATGAGTCACATGGTTGATCACTAAGTCACCAAACTCGATCTGTTCTGTCTCTCCTCCACGGCTAAGGCGACGCAAGATATTATTCACTCTTAAAACCAATTCGCGTGGGCTAAAGGGTTTGACTATAAAATCATCTGCCCCCAAACTTAATCCATAAATCTTATCCTGTTCACTTGTCTTAGCAGTTGTAAAGAGGAAGGGTTGATCCGGAGCGATATACTGAACTTCACTGATAAAATCATAGCCATCCATATTGGGCATCATAATATCTGTGATAATGAGGTCGATAGATTTTTTTCTGAAAAGCTCTAATCCCTCCTTACCATCATGGGCGACCAAAACATCGTAACCTGCCTGTATAAGATAGCGGTGTTGAATATCTAGAATATCTATCTCATCATCAACCAGCAAAATTGTCTTTTTCATCTGACACTCCTTCGATAAAAACAGTGTTATACTTGCTTTAGTATAACACTATTTTCCCTAATGTTTAAGTGATTTGAATCTTAATCTTCTCGTTTGCTTGTCAAACCCAAAAGTCCAACAAGACCTGCCAAGGCTAGACCAAAGATACCAAGGCCAGCTGTAGCTGTTTTAGCTTCCCCAGTATTTGGTAGCATCGCTTTATCATCTTTTTTCATCATATTAGCCATTGGGCTAGAAGCTGGTTGATCGACCTTCATATCTGACATATGGTGATTTGTACCCATCATACCCTCAGTCATACCTGTAGAGCCTGTTTCAGAAGGCTTCGTATTCATCTGACCTTGTTGAGATGGTGTTGTCGCCATTTCTTTTCCACGAAGTCGAATCGTTACTTGACGAGTAGCAATCAGATTGGTCAAATCAGGTTTGCCATCTTTAGAACCATACACTTTGACAGTAGCTTGGTAAGTGTGAGTGCCATTGGCACGAAGTTGATCTAGAAGGGCTTGTCCTTCTTTGCCTGTCGTGTTGCCATTCAAATCCACTTCGTAGAAATATTGACCTTTAGCCAAGCCTTCAAATGGCAATAGCGCTGGGTTCTTCGCTGTTCCATTGTCAGACCATGGAGCTTTGTCTGAGGCTTTTAACAAGAGGCGAGTCAACATACCATCTCCACCAAAAGCTTCATATGGAATAACTTGGTTGACACCGGCCAAGAATGGACCTGGAACATTTGCTTTTTCAAGGTAGCTAGCTGGAACATCAATCATGTCTTTGACATTGTCAACAACAGACTCTTTAACCTGATTTGGTGTGGTCAAACCATTCAAATTAACAGTCAAATCTTTAGTCGCTACGAGGTTAGTTAAGTCAGGCTTGCCGTCTTTTGCACCGTACACCTTGATGGTGGCCTTATAACTTTGAGTTCCATTTTGTTTTAGGAGGTCAAGAAGCTCTTTATCAGATTTTCCTTGAGTTCCGGCCAAATCCACTTCATAAAAGTAGAGGCCTTTGCCCAATTTCTCTACTGGTGGGAGAGCGGGATTTTTAGCTGAACCATTGTCTGACCATGGAGCCTTATCAGAGGCCTTCAAGATCAGGCGAGTCAACATACCATCTCCACCAAAAGCTTCATATGGAATGACTTGATTGACACCAGCTGTAAATGGACCTGGGAAATTAGCTCTATCCAAGTAAGAAGCTGGGACATCTACTGTATCTTTGGTGTTGTCGGCCACACCTTTTTGCACTTCAGCTGGGGTGGTCAAGCCATTCAAATTAACAGTCAAATCTTTAGTCGCTACCAGATTAGTTAAGTCAGGCTTGCCGTCTTTTGCACCGTACACCTTGATGGTTGCCTTATAACTTTGCGTACCATTTTGTTTCAAGAGGTCAAGCAGCTCTTTATCTGATTTTCCTTGGGTGCCTGCCAAGTCTACTTCGTAGAAGTAAAGGCCTTTGCCCAATTTCTCTACTGGTGGGAGAGCAGGATTTTTAGCTGTTCCGTTGTCGGACCATGGAGCCTTATCGGATGCTTTCAAGATAAGGCGAGTCAACATGCCGTCACCAGCGAAGAATTCGTATGGAATGACTTGGTTGACACCAGCTGTAAATGGACCTGGGAAGTTGGCCTTGTCTAGGTAAGTGGCTGGGACATCTACTGTGTCTTTGGTGTTGTCGGCCACACCTTTTTGCACTTCAGCTGGAGTGGTC
>ERZ772940.860-NODE-860-length-11809-cov-5.56976_pt1 | contig 11809 bp, 7 predicted proteins | sample MGYA00511682_ERZ772940 | MGnify/ENA primary metagenome ERZ772940 (study PRJEB29015, sample SAMEA2737922) | human oral metagenome | biome: human oral; feature: human-associated habitat; material: dental | place: China | collected 2031 ... | reverse complement strand
GCTGCGAGGACCCCGCCACCATAGTTATCAGAGGAGACGACAGGAATGTCTGGAGACAAGTTTCGGTCAAAGGAAATGATCGGTGCCGTCACACGATTGTAGTCTTCGATTCCAAGATTGTGACTTCCAGAAATGATACCATCGACCTGGTTGGCCTCCAGCATTTCAATGTACTCCCGTTCTTTTTCAGAGTCATGTTCGCTGTTACAGATGATGGTCTTGTAGCCATTCTTGAAGAGCTGGTGTTCCAACTTGTCAATCAACTCCGCATAAAAGACATGACTGATGTTTGGGAAAATGAGTCCAATCAACTTGGCAGATTTTCCTTGGAGACTTCGAGCCAGATTGTTGGGCTTGTAGCCTAGTTCCCGCATGGCTTCATTAACCTTTTGAATGGTTTTCTCAGATAGATAACCCTTTTTATTGATGACCCGTGAGACGGTAGTAGGGCTGACGCCTGCAAGTTTTGCGACATCAGTTAGTTTTGCGACCATAATCTAATTCATAGTAAGTTCCAGTTGGGTTTCCAGACTTGATGAGGATCCCATTTTGGTCCGCATGTGGGAAGACACGACCAGAAAATACTTTTTCTCCTTTATTGATGAAAATTTCAAAGACAGAGTTATCGATGAAGATGTTAGCAGTAGTAGCATGCTTGTCTATAGGGCAAGAACGAGTGGTACCAAATTCTTGGGCGTACTGTTCACCAGCCTGGCTACGATCTACTGTCACTTGACTATTTACAAGGTCAAAGTTGATGGAAAGTCCCTTGCCTTCTTTGTCAGCTAGTAAGACAATCTCGCTTTGGCTATTGGCCTCCAAGTTGAGCTCGAGTTCATAGGTGTTGTCGGTTTGAGTACGATTTGAGAAGACCTCTTCAGAAGAACGAAGTTCTTTGACGGCTGAGATAGGATATTGGTAGAGTTTGCCATCTTTGATAGTGAGTTCTTTGACCAATGAGAAGGTTCCTTGGTGGTCAAAACGGTCAGATGGGTAAGAAACGTCTGGTAACCCAAGCCAACTTACTGCCAATGCACGTCCGTCAGGAGCGTTGAAGGCTTGAGTTGCATAGGCTTCGAAACCATAGTCTAAGTTGTGAAGGGGTGACACATCTACCATTTTAGCATTTTCAGGATCAAAGGAAGCCCCGATTTTGTACATATTTGGAAAGATATTATCGTAGTCTAGAACTTTTTTATCCAATCCTTGTGGACAGTAGAGAAGGACAGGTTGCTCCCCTACAAAGACCAGATTTGGGCATTCCATCATATAGGCAGTGCGGTCATTGGCAAAGTCAAGATTGCCAACTGCCTGCCAGTTGGTGTAGTCATTGTCCACAGCCTTGTAGAGACGAACAAATCCTTTTTTCTCCAAGTCCTGACCACCCACGATGGCATAGTATTGCCCCTTGAAGTTAAAAATTTGCGGGTCGCGGAAGTGGTCGGTAGAGTCTGACGGCTGGTCTATCAAGACCTTGTCAATCTTCGTGATTTTGCCACTTTTGTCCAAAAGAGCTCCAATCTGGTAAGGGTGGCGGATCCAGTTTTCATCACGGACATTTCCTGTATAGAATAGGAACAAGTTATCGCCAAACTGCATGGCAGAACCAGAGTAGGCCCCGTGGCTATCGAGTTTTGTATCAGGCAAAACTTTGACCCCAGTTTCTCTAAAGTGCACTAGATCATCACTTTCAAGCTGCGCCCAAGACTTCAAACCGTGTGCTGCACCAAAAGGAAAATTCTGGTAAAAGAGGACCCACTTGCCATCAAAGTAAGAAAAGCCATTTGGGTCGTTGAGAAGTCCTGTTTTAGGCTCGACATGGTAATGAGTGTGCCACGGAGATTGTCTCATCTTTTCCTTGATTTGCTTGATTTCATCATTAGACCAATCTTCATAGCGCCTATAACGGCGCTCAGTTGTCCATTCCATTTTATCTTTCCTCCATAAGTTCTATTCTATTATTAATAGTAAACGTTTTCGGCAAAAAAAGCAAGTCTTTTATGTTAAAAAAGAGAAAAATATGTCAAACGTTTGCCATAAATCAAGTAAAGGAAATCTGGCAAATTTTCACGAAAAAATGAAAGAAAATGTAAATAAAAGCCTTGATTCCTCAAGTATAAAGATATTTTTTTGAGGAAAAAGAGAATTTCCCTCAAAAACGAGCAAAAATAATCAGAGAAAAAAGAAAGGAAATAAAAAATCCTGCAAAACGCTTGACATATTTTGGAAACGTGATAAAATAATAGTCGTAGGGCGAATAAAATCGCTTTCAAACATGAACAAAATTTTTATAAGGAGATTTTTGCTATGGATTATAGTAAAGTTGCTGCCGAGGTCATTGAGGCTGTCGGCAAAGAGAATCTTGTAGCTGCAGCACATTGTGCGACCCGCCTTCGTCTGGTGTTAAAAGATGAAACAAAAGTGAACCAAGTAGCTCTAGATAACAATGCTGATATTAAAGGTACATTTAGTACAAACGGACAATACCAAATTATTATTGGTCCCGGAGACGTTAACTTTGTATATGCAGAAATCATCAAAAAAACAGGTTTGAAAGAAGCTTCCACAGATGATTTAAAAGAGATTGCGAATAAAGACAAAAAATTTAATCCATTGATGGATTTGATTAAGCTTTTGTCAGATATCTTTGTTCCAATTATTCCTGCATTGGTTGCGGGTGGTCTTTTGATGGCATTACGTAATTTCTTGACATCACCAGACTTATTTGGACCTCAATCAATTGAAGACATGTACCCTGCTATCAAAGGTATTTCAGCGATGATTCAATTGATGTCTGCTGCTCCATTTATGTTCTTGCCTGTTTTGGTAGGTATTTCAGCAGCTAAACGCTTTGGGGCAAACCAATTTCTTGGTGCGGCTATCGGTATGATTATGACCACACCAGATTTGGGTGGTAAAGAAGCCTTCTGGGATATTTTAGGTTTCCATGTTACACAAACAAACTACGCTTATCAAGTAATCCCTGTCCTAGTAGCTGTCTGGTTGTTGGCAACTTTAGAAAAATTCTTCCACAAGAAATTGCCATCTGCAGTTGACTTCACCTTTACTCCGCTTTTATCAGTTATGATTACAGGATTCCTAACTTTTACAGTTATTGGTCCTGTGATGTTGGTGGTTTCTGATGCGATTACTAACGCTATTGTATGGTTATATAATACTACAGGTGCATTCGGTATGGGGCTATTTGGTGGAACATACTCATTGATTGTTATGACAGGGCTTCACCAATCATTCCCTGCTATTGAAACACAGTTGCTATCAGCATACAATAATAATGGTACTGGATTTGGTGACTACATCTTTGTTGTTGCTTCCATGGCAAACGTTGCGCAAGGTGCAGCCACTCTTGCTATTTACTTCTTGACTAAAAATGCTAAAACTAAAGGCTTGTCAAGTTCAGCAGCTGTCTCTGCTTTCCTTGGTATTACTGAGCCTGCTCTCTTTGGGGTGAACTTGAAATACAAATTCCCATTCTTCTGTGCTCTTGCTGGTTCAGCAGTTGGTGCCTTTGTTGCAGGCTTGACCCATGTCATTGCTGTTTCTTTGGGAGCAGCTGGATTTATCGGATTCCTATCTATTAAAGCAGGTTCAATCCCTATGTATGTAGTTGCAGAAGTGATTTCATTTGCCGCAGCCTTTGCTTTGACTTATTTCTATGGTAAAACAAAAGCAGCAGGTGTCTTTGCTGATGAAGCCGCAACAGCAACTGCAGAAACAGTTACTGAAACTACAGTAGAAGCACCAGTAGTGGAAGAGTCTGATACTCCTCAAAACGAAACAATCCAAACTCCTATTGTTGGTGACGTAGTTGCTCTTGAGAATGTTAATGATTCAGTCTTTTCAAGTGGTGCTATGGGACAAGGGATCGCTGTAAAACCAAGCCAAGGCGTGGTTTACGCTCCAGCTGATGCAGAAGTATCGATTGCCTTTGCCACAGGTCATGCCTATGGTTTGAAGACAGCCAATGGAGCTGAAATCTTGATTCACGTTGGTATCGATACAGTGACAATGAACGGTGAAGGCTTTGAACAAAAAGTTGCTCAAGGCGACAAGGTCAAAGCTGGTGACGTTCTTGGAACATTTGACTCAAACAAAATCGCTGCTGCAGGTCTTGACGACACAACAATGGTTATCGTAACCAACACAGCAGACTATGCTTCTGTGACACCAGTCGCAAGCGGTTCAGTTGTCAAGGGTGACGCTATCATCGAAGTGAAAGCCTAGTCCTCTTCAAAAATCAGATCTAAAAACAAAACGAACAAATATCATGTTTGTTCGTTTTTACTTGGATGGTAAGATTTACAGAGGAAAATCTAAAATATTGAGAAATCTAGCCCTTTAAAATGTGCTATAATAGAGAAAACAAAGATAAGAGGTTTATCATGACAAAATTATATGGAAGCTTAGAAGCGGGCGGTACAAAGTTTGTCTGTGCTGTCGGGGATGAAAATTTTAACGTTGTAGAAAAAACACAGTTTCCTACAACAACTCCTATCGAGACTATCGATAAAACCATCGAGTTCTTTTCAAAATTCGATAATCTTGCAGGTCTTGCCATCGGTTCCTTCGGTCCTATCGATATCGATAAAAACTCAAAAACCTATGGCTTTATCACAACGACTCCAAAACCTCACTGGGCAAATGTAGATCTACTTGGTGCCCTACGTCGTGCCCTCAACGTACCCATGTATTTCACCACTGACGTAAATAGCTCTGCCTATGGTGAAGTAGTGGCTCGTAACAATGCTGGCGGTCGTATCGAAAACTTGGTTTACTACACAATCGGGACAGGTATCGGTGCAGGTGTTATCCAACGTGGTGAGTTTATCGGTGGTGTAGGTCACCCTGAGATGGGTCACTACTATGTAGCCAAACACCCAATGGATATTGAAAAAGAATTTAATGGCGTTTGTCCTTTCCACAAAGGCTGTTTGGAAGGCTTTGCGGCTGGTCCAAGTCTCGAAGCCCGTACAGGTATTCGTGGTGAAAACATCGAACTCAACAGTTCTGTCTGGGATGTTCAAGCCTACTATATCGCTCAAGCTGCGGTCAATGCTACTGTGACTTTCCGCCCAGATGTGATCGTCTTTGGTGGTGGGGTTATGGCCCAACAACACATGCTGGACCGTGTGCGTGAGAAATTCACAGCTCTTCTAAATGGTTACCTTCCAGTACCAGACGTGCGTGACTACATTGTCACTCCAGCAGTCGCAGGCAATGGTTCTGCCACACTTGGAAACTTTGTCCTTGCTAAGAGTGTCGCAAAATAAAACAAACAAAACATCCGCTTGGGAAACCAAACGGATTTTTTGTTTGAAGTCAATTTTTTTGAGCCTTTCCTTAAGTGATGACGGACGGTAGCGACTTTCTTCGAAATTCCATACCTAAACTTTGAGCCTAATGTCTCAAAGTTTCCCAAGACCTGAAATCTAATGATTTCAGGTCTTTCTATCACGGCGGAAAGGCAAGGTGAGCCCTCGCGCTTCACTATCGAAAAATAGGCATGATTTCCATACCAAAGTATATTTAGTATCAGGCTATTTTCTATTCTCAAAACATCTGCCAGAAGAAATCAATAATATAGGTCAAACCATAAGTATAGACTACTAGGGTAAAGGGCTTGGTCAAAACGATGATAATCATATAGCGTTTGAAGGTCATCTTGGTGAGGGCAGCCAGCATACACAGAAAGTCAGCTGGACTGACAGGCCAGATCATCATAAAGATAAAGAACCGCTCGAAACGATTGCCCTTATCTAGCCAACCGATGTACTTGTCATAGGTGCGTTTGCTGACGACCGACTGGACAAAGGCAGCTCCATAGAGTCGCACCAGATAAAAAATAATGGCACAGCCAATCACGATGCCGATATAGTTATAGATGGTTCCGATGATGTGGCCGTAAATAAAGACCCCAGCCACTGAGGTCAAAGCTCCCGGAATGATTGGAACAACGGTTTGTAGGATTTGTAAAAAGATAAAGAGCGGCGGCCCCCAAACCCCAGCTTGCTGGATAAAGGCTGATAGGGTTTCCTTGGACTGTAAAACACCCGCCTGATAGGCCCAAATACAGAAAATCAAGGTGCCGACTCCCCCGACGATAGATGAAATATTGATGACTTGCTGTAGAAGGGGAGAAACAGCTTTCATTTGCTTATCCTGTGACATGTAAACTCCTCATAGATAGTATAATTCTACTATACCATATTTTGATAAAAGAAGGGGGAATTAAAGATAAACATGTTATAATAAAGAAAGTAGAACATCGTTAAAGGAGAGAATGATGCAAGTAAAACCAGAACTGGAGATAGAAAAACAACTGATCACCCAATTGGTAACTGGGGGAAGTCAATGGACTTATAGAGAAGATCTAAAAACAGAAGAACAACTATGGGAGAACTTCTTTGAGAAACTAGTCCAAAATAACGTTGCCCTGCTAGCAGACTATCCTTTGACAGAGCAGGAAAAACGTCAAATAAAAAACCAACTCAACTTTATCAGCTACTACGATGCTGCCAAGTGGTTGGTCGGTGAAAACGGAATTGCCAAAGTCGAGGTTCAAAGAGAGGATGCCAGCCTAGGAACCATCCGATTATCCGTCATCTGGCGAGATAATATCGCTGCTGGTAAGTCTAGCTATGAAGTTGTCAATCAAGTCCAGAGAGAAAAAGTGAATCCTCTGGACCAAGACCGCAGGCTAGATGTGACCCTGCTCATCAACGGCTTACCCATGATTCAAATCGAACTTAAAAGTCCTAGTGTTGCCTTTTTAGATGCCTTTCATCAGATTAAAAAATATGACCGCGAAGGCAAGTTCCGTGGCATTTTCTCTAGCTTGCAAATGTTTGTTGTGACCAACAAGGTCGATACTCGCTATATCGCTGCAGCTAGGGAAAATAAACTCAACAAGCAATTTCTAACCAAGTGGGTAGATAAGGACAATCGTCCTGTGACAAATTTGACTAGCTTTGCTCACGAAGTCCTTTCCATCCCTCGTGCTCATCAGATGGTCATGCAGTATTCTGTCATTGATGATAGCAAGAAAGCTCTCATTCTCTTGCGCCCCTACCAGATCCATGCTATCGAAGCGGTGCAGGAAGCCTCTCGCCAGCAAGCATCAGGCTATGTTTGGCATACGACAGGTTCAGGAAAAACGCTGACTTCCTATAAGGTAGCTCGGAATCTCCTTCAGATTCCTTCCATCCAAAAGACAATTTTTGTCGTTGATCGTAGGGACTTGGACCAACAGACCACTTCGTCTTTCCTCTCTTATGCGACCAATGATGTCATTGATATTGATGAGACGGATAATACCCATGATTTGGTCAAGCGCTTAGGAAGCAATGATAAACGTGTGGTGGTAACCACCATCCAGAAAATCACCACCATGATGCGCAAGTTTGAACAAGGACTTTACCAGCGTGATGCGGACAAAATCAAGGGACTCCGAGTGGCCTTTGTCGTGGATGAATGCCACCGTGCCGTTACGCCACAAACACAAAAAGACATTAAAGCCTTTTTCCCCCAGTCCCTCTGGTATGGATTTACAGGCACCCCCATCTTTAAGGAAAATAAACGCCAACAGGTCGGCGACCTAGCCCAAACTACCCAGCAACAGTATGGAGACCGTCTACATGAGTATACAGTCAAGGAAGCCATCCATGATGGCGCAGTTCTAGGCTTTAAGGTCGATTACCGTAATACCCTCATCACAGACCAGTCTGAAAACGAAATACCAGATACCGTCTATGAAAATGAGGAGCACATGCTGGAAGTCTTGGATGCCATTATCAATAAATCCCGCCAACAACTAGGTTTTCAAAAAGGAGTCGGCAATACCTACAATGCCATCCTGACGGTCAAGTCCATCCCTCAAGCCCAAGCCTACTATGACCTTCTCAAAAGAGTCAAGGCTGGTCAGACACGAGTCAAGGTATCAGAGAGAGTCAAGATGGTTCTTCCAGACTTTCCAAAGGCGACCATCACCTACTCTGTTACAGAAAATGAAGAGGACTCAAGAGCCGACCAAGACCACATGAAACAGGTCTTAGAGGACTATAACCAAGAGTTTGATACTCATTTTACCATGGCGGATCTTCGTGGTTTTAATACAGATGTCAATAACCGTCTAGCTCGAAAACAGGATAAATACCTCTATCGAAATGAACAGTTAGACTTGGTTATCGTGGTCAATCGTCTCTTAACGGGATTTGATGCGCCTTGTCTATCGACTCTCTTTATCGACCGCAAACCCTTGCAACCGCAGGATTTGATTCAGGCCTTTAGTCGTACCAACCGTATCTTTGATTCTAGTAAATCCTATGGTCATATCATCACTTTCCAAAAGCCTCTAGCCTTTAAGGAAGCAGTGGATAATGCCCTCAAGCTCTACTCAAATGGTGGAGAAAACGAGGTCCTAGCCCCTAGCTGGGAAGAGGAAAAGAGGAACTTTTTGAGAAGTTGTAGCGACTTCCAAAACCTCATCGCTAACGAGCCACTAGAAGGCTTCCTGTTAGAACAAATGTCTACTCCTCAGTTGAGAAAAATTGCCAAGGCATATCAAGCATTTGATAAGTATCTAGCTTCTATCCGAGTATACAAGGAATATGATGAAGCTGAGATTTACCAAGAGACAGGCTTAACTGATGAATTGCTCGAAACCTATCTCGGCCTCTACAAAAACATCCTTGCTGAACTCAAAGCTCGTGATGGAGAAGGAACTGGCGGTGGCGACGATGATGGACCTTTTGATATCTACTATGAGCTAGAGTCTATCCAAGTCGATGAGATTAACTACGCCTATATCCTGACCTTGATCCAAAGCCTGATCGAGCAAGAGCAGAGTCAGGAAGAGAGTCTCAGCTCACAGGACAGAGAAGCAGTAGATACCTATATCCAAAGTCTGGAGAAGACTAATCCAAACCTTGCCCAGATCACCTCAGAACTTTGGCAAGAAGTACAGGCAAATCCAGACCGCTACAGAGGTCAATCCATCGCCAATATCCTTGACCAGATGATTGAAGCAGTCATCCAGCAACATATCCAAGTCTTTGGCAAACGTTGGTATGTCGGAGAGGATGAACTCCGTTACTATGTCGAGCACTACCGAAAAGGAGCCAAGAAACAACTAGGAGAGAGCCAGCTGACCAAGAGTCAGCGCTATCAGGACTATAAGATAGAAGTGGCAGATGCCCTTAATCCCCTCCTCTATAAAAAACAAATAAAAGAAGCCTATACCCAACTGATTGAAGAGGTGATTGAGCCGTTGAGGGTGGGGAGGTAGGAGAATATCGGAGGAAAAATGGCGGATACAATATTAATTCTAGGAAATGGATTTGATTTGTCCATGGGACGAAAAACGAGTTATAGTGATTTCATAGAATTTGCCGATAATTTATTTTTAGAAAAAGTAGATCATTTGCAATCATTTCTTAACAGTAATAATATTGATATTGAGAAATATAAAGATAATTATTATCTCAGATTTATAAATGAGAATAGATCTACCCTTGGAGAAAATTGGTGTAATTTAGAAATCATGATTTCACAACTTGCTGAAGCCATAGATTATTTTAAGTTAAATGCTGATATTTTATATCGTAAGGATGAAAACTCTTTAAGAGTAATCCATGTCGATTTTCTTCAGGGCTCTATGGTATCTCAGGAAAATTTTGCATCGAAGTTTTTTGTTGCTAAAATATTCTATGAACTATTTAATATTTTGGAGTGGAATAAATTAGAAAGAAAGGTAGCTTTATCAAAATTAAATGAGAAATTTATTTATCATCTAGAGTTGTTAACAGATCTATTAGAAATATATCTTTCATATAGAGACTACCTAGATTTTGAGATTAATAAAATAGCTCCAGTAGAAACTGCACTAGATGCAATCAATAATATTTCAGAGTCTAGTGTAATTAGTTTCAATTATACTCATACTCCATATGAACTTTTCAAAATTCCTATAGAAAATACACATTATATTCACGGGGAAATTGATTTAAATAGAAATAAATCAGCAGTAAATACATTGGTTTTTGGTATAGAAGATAAGGAGAATAATGTTAATTCTGATTTAATACCTTACCAAAAATACTATCAACGTGTTGTTAAAGAGACTGGGAATTTATATGAAAAATTTTTTATTTCTAGAAAATTATCAGAGTGGGGTGCAGCAGTTTCAAAGAATATTATTGTGTTTGGACACTCGGTTGATCCACTTGATAAAGAGATATTTGAAAAATGTTTTAAAATAGCTGATTTAAAAAGATATAATTATCGATTTATTTTTACCTATTACAACGAGTCTGCTAAACGCTCTATCGTTAAGAATTTAGCTATCATTCTAGGAAAAGATAAACTTGTTGAATTAACCGGAAATAGAAATGTTGTATTTATTAAAAGCGATGATATTGATGGGATGAGAGAAGTTCTTTTGGATTAAATAATCTTTGAATAGTATGTAACTTGCAATAATATTATTAATACTTTATACTTAGGGGAAATTACAATAAATGGATTTTATAATTACATTTCTTAATTCTCAGTTTATTAGTTCCATGATGGGGGCTTTACTAGGTGCTGGTGTAGCAGTGTATGTTGCGAAGCTTCAAAATAAGCAGCAACTTAAACAGCTACAAGATGAACATAAGTTACAACGAGAATTTTTTGAAAAACAAGAAGAGAACGAAAGAGAACGTATTTTCTTACAATATACAATTGAGCGAGCAGAACGTTCGTATGAGATATTGAGCGATTTAAGAATTGCTAAAAATTTATTTGTAGATTCAATGTTTGAATTCGTAAAGATGATCCCTAAAGAAGTAGAATCAGATGAAAATATTGAGTTTGAAAAAATTTTTCCTTTATTATATTCAGATTATTTGCTTCCTAAATATAATTCAATTATAAAATTAAGAGATTTATTATTGCTAACTCTGGTTATACAAGATGATATCGAATTATCTAGGTTAAAAGAAGAGGTTCGTAAGGAAGTTTTAATTTTTGTAGACTATCATAAAAGAATAAGCCAGGTGAAGAGTTTTGAAGATTATCAAGAAGTTACGGATGACTTTATGAAAAAGTCTAAATTAACTGAAAAATGTGATGAGTTAAGGACTTATTTAACTAAGTATATAACAGAAACTACATTTAGGTTAGTTTCTCCAGAGAAAATGGCAGAAAAAATAATAAAACAAGAATATAATGTATCTAATTTAAAATTTAAAATAGCGAGAAAGCAGGATACGGATGGAGAAGCCAAAAATTAGGTTCTTAAAAAATAAACATTCATGGGTAAGAAGTACTTTTGAAGAAATAGCTAAAAGGAGAACTAAAAGTTCTGATAACCCTGATTTACCAAGAATTGAATATCAAGATATTCTTTCTGGAGAAGGGAGATTAAACAAAGAATTAAGTAAAAATATTGATTGTCGCAAAGGAATAGTATTTGAAACAAATGATATTTTATATGGAAAGTTACGTCCATATTTAAAAAACTGGCTACACCCAAATTTTAATGGTATTGCGTTAGGAGATTTTTGGGTCTTGCAGGCAAGAAATTGTGATTCAAAATTTCTGTTTTCGTTAGTTCAATCGCCAAAATTTCAAAGAGTTGCAAATGATACATCTGGAACAAAGATGCCACGTTCTGATTGGAAGACAGTTTCACAGACAGAGTTTAGTATTCCTGCTTCTAATGACGAACAATTCGCCATCGGCTCGCTTTTCCGCACCCTCGACAGCCTTCTGGAGAGCTACAAGGATAATCTCACCAACTACCAATCTC
>ERZ772940.859-NODE-859-length-11820-cov-4.08687_pt1 | contig 11820 bp, 9 predicted proteins | sample MGYA00511682_ERZ772940 | MGnify/ENA primary metagenome ERZ772940 (study PRJEB29015, sample SAMEA2737922) | human oral metagenome | biome: human oral; feature: human-associated habitat; material: dental | place: China | collected 2031 ... | reverse complement strand
ACGGGAGGCACCCATGTTCTGTCCGAGCTGCGGCACGAGAAACCCCGACGGGAGCAGGTTCTGCAAGACCTGCGGAACCGACCTGTCAGGCAGAGGAGCTGGTGCGCCCGCACCCCAGGCGATCGCCCAGGCTCCGGTACCCGGCGCGCCCGCCTTTGCCAGATCCACGACTGCGGCGCATAGGCACATCGGGCGCGGGGGCGTCATCGCAGGGATCGCCGCAGCCGTCGCAATCGCCCTCGTCGTCGCGGTGGGGCTGCGCACAGGCTGGTTCGGCCTCGCCCAGCCCCATCTCACGCCAGGGACCTACACCTTCACCAGCTCCCTCGTGGACAGCTCGCTAGCATCGCATACGACGACGATGGTTCTCTCCGTCGCCGAGGGCGATAGTGTCGTCTTCACGTTTGAACGAGGGCAGAGCTTTGGGGGAAACGCACGGGTCAGCTGGGCGGGGAGGGACCACCTTTATGTGCAAGTGCCGGTCACGCGTACGTCGCTGGGTCTTGGAGAGAACAGCAAGCCCGAATTCACCAATGTAACGGATGGCCTGAAAAGCGTCACGGCACTCAGTCTCGGCGATGTCCAACCCCTGGCCGGCTCGATCCACTTCGTGTTCCCACGGGGCGTCCCGGACAGCATCGTCGGGACCTGGGCGTGTTGGATCACGGACGAGAATGGCTCGACGTTGCAAGTGCCGCGGTGGCTCATGGACGAGAAAGGCTCGACGTTGCCATATGGAGATATGAACCTTTTCATATGGCAGAGATACGAGGATGACGGCAGCTTCAGAGGCGGGTACGTCCCGTCCTCCGACGTGGCGGCCACAGTCGACTCCCTCAAGGCGGGCGCCTTCCAAGGCAACTCCAATGTGGCAGTGTCAGGCAGCTGGACCAGGCAGAACGACAGGAGCTTCGTGCTGAGCACCCCCATCGGTAGCTCCACCAACACGTTCCAGTACCACAGGTGAGCGAACCCACGCGACCGCGCACTCGGTGGCGTCGAGTGGACGATTGTCGTGCCACTCGGTGACGCCAAGTGGCACAAAATAATGCCATACCTGCACGTTTACGCCTTTCTGTGCCACTCGGTGGTACCGAGTGCGCGGTCGTAGTGCCATTCGGCGCTATCGAGTGGCAGAGCGCTCGCGGAAGGTACGACATCGGCCACCGACAGCACGAGTACGCGTCATACGCGAGTCCACACCTCACCCGTCACGAGGCCTTCTGCTACTCCCCAGTCTCCTTGGCCTTCGCGTTATAGTCGCCGACGGGCGCGATGGCCTTCATGGCCTCGAGCACGGAGGCGAGCAGGTCGTCGAGCTCCATATCGTTGAGTTCGGCACCCATACGGATGACGTCGCGATCGCAGCCTGCGGCGAAGCGCTTGTCCTTGAACTTCTTCTTGAGGGACTTGAGGGGCATGTCGGTCACGGAGCCCGACGGCCTCATGCGGGCCGCCGCCTGGATGAGGCCCGAGAGCTCATCGGCCGCAAAGAGCACCCGCTCCATCTTCTTCTCGGGCTTGGGAAGGTCTGGGTTCCTGTCAGAGGTATGGGTCTGGATGGCGTGCGCAAGCTCGGGATTAGCACCCGCCTCGGCCAGAAGCTCGGCGGCCTTGACGGTATGGGTCTTCTCGTCCTGCCACTTCTCCCAATCGAGGTCATGGAGAAGACCAACCTGACCCCAGAAATCGACGTTCTCGGGATCGTAGGTAGCGGCATAGTAGCGCATAAGACCCTCGAGCGTCTCTCCGTGCTGAATGTGGAACTCGTCCTCGTTGTACTTCTTGAGCAGCTCGAAGGCCTGCTCTCTGGTAAGGCCGCTCTCCAGCTTCTTAGCCATGTCACTCTCTCCGTCTCTCTCCGCGCTCGCACCGGCGGCGGAGTCTGCCGCAATCGTGTCCACGTCCGTCACGCCCAGGCCACATGTGCCAGCAACCTGCTCCGCGATCTGTGCCCTCGTGATCGTCTCGGGCTTCATCTGCGGAAAGAGCAGCACGTCGCGGATGGACGGCTGATCGCAGAAGAGCATGACCATGCGGTCGATGCCGTAGCCGATGCCACCTGTGGGGGGCATGCCGTACTCGAGCGCACGCACGTAGTCGTAGTCATAGCCCATTGCCTCGTCATCGCCAAGACCCTTGGCGGCAACCTGCTCGGCAAAGCGGCCGGCCTGGTCAATGGGGTCATTGAGCTCCGAGAAGGCGTTGGCGTACTCATGCCCGCCGATGACCAGCTCGAAGCGGTCCGTGAGACGCGTATCCTCGTCCTTACGCTTGGCAAGCGGCGAGACCTCCTCCGGGTAGTCACACACGAAGGTGGGGTTCACGAGCGTAGACTCGCCAAGCTCGTCATAGAGCGAAAACAGCAGCTTTCCCGCACCCCAACCCTCCTGCCACTCGATGTCGTGCGCCTCGCACAGCTCACGCAGACGCCCGATGGGCGTATCCATATTGACGCACTCGCCGACACGCTCAGACACTATCTCGATGAGCGAGCGAGAGGCCCAGCTACCGCTCATGTCTATCGTCTGGCCTTGGTAGCTGATGAGCTCGCGGCCCTCCTCACAGCCGCAGATGCCGCGCGCGATGGCCTTGAAGAGCCCCTCGGTGAGCCGCTTCATGCCCTCGAGATCGGAGTAGGCGCAGTAGGCCTCCATCGAGGTGAACTCGGGGTTATGCGTAAGGTCCATGCCCTCGTTGCGAAACTGCCTTCCGAGCTCGAAGACGCGCTCCATGCCTCCCACGACGAGGCGCTTGAGCGGCAGCTCGGTGGCTATGCGCAGATAGAAGTCGCGATCAAGCGCATTGAAGTGCGTCGCAAACGGCTTGGCGTTGGCACCTCCCAAGATGGCGTGCATCATGGGCGTCTCGACCTCGAGGTAACCCGCAGACTCCATGTAGCGGCGGATGAGGCTAATGATGGCTGAGCGCTTGCGAAAGACCTCGCGGACCTCGGGGTTCATGATCAGATCGATGTAGCGCTGGCGGTAGCGGACCTCTCGGTCCGTGAGGCCATGGAACTTCTCGGGCAACGGGCGCAGGCTCTTGGAGAGAAGCCTCACCGAGCTCGGTGCAATGGAGAGCTGCCCGCGACGCGTACGCAACACCACGCCCGTCGCCTCTATGATGTCACCGAGATCGAGCTGGCCGAGCAGTCCCCAGTCAACCTCTGCCATGTCGTTGACACGACAGAAGAGCTGGATCTGTCCTGTTGCGTCCTCGAGCACGATGAAGCGGGCCTTGCCCTGCTTGCGCAGCGCCCTCACGCGTCCAGCGACGCTGTAGGCATCCTTGGTGCTCGCACCGTCCTCGAGCGAGGCGTAGCGCTCCTCGAGTTCTGCCGCATGCACTGTGACCGTACTTGTGGCGGGATACGGGTTCACGCCCGCGTCGATGAGCGCCTGACGCCTCGCCCGGCGCACAGCCCGCTCGTCGTTGATGTCTATGTTTGCGTTTGGCGCACCCGCGTCCACTTGTGCCACCTGACCCTCCCTGCTACGTTCTGGCCTGACGGCGTGGTGCGCCGACAAGGTCCAACCTGTCAAAAAGAGCCTCTTGTTAGTCCGCAGACCCTCTGGCTGCCAGCGACCTTGTCACCTAGAGGCTTCTGTCGTCGCCCTGATCCCTATGCTTGATGGACACTATCTTGACGCTCTCCCGCTTGCCCGAGGGCATAACATACGATACCGTGTCGCCAACCGAGTGGTTGAAAAGGGCGGCACCGAGGGGTGAGGCATTGGATATCCTGTTCTCGAGCACGTCAACCTCCGCCGTGCTCACGATGGTGATGGTCTCCCTCTCGCCTGCGCCATCCTCAAGCTCAACCTCATCGTCGAGAGACACGGCGTCTGCGTTGCCCTCGATGATCCTGGCGTTGGCAAGCTGGCTTCGCAGCTCGCTGATAAGCGACTCGTTCTGCCTCTGAGCCTCCCTGGCAGCATCGTACTCGGAGTTCTCAGAAAGATCACCGTGCTCGCGTGCGCGCTGGATTTCGGCGACGATCTTGGGACGCTCGACATCCTCAAGCTGCGCGAGTCTCTCCTCGAGGCGCTTGTAGCTCGCCTTGCTCATGATGTTCACATCTGGTTCCACGTTCTCCATTGCGCGTCTTCCCCTCGCTATTGGGACTGAGCCGAGTTGCCACCTCGCACGCACATGCGTAAGGCAGCCTCCTGACCGCCGTCACCTACCTACTGAGCCTGCTCGATCTTGGAGCCACACTTGTTGCAGTACTCTGAGCCAGCGACGTTCTTGGCGCCACACTTGTTGCAGAAGACCGCGTCGTCCGAGTCGGCGGGCTCCTCCTCGACGGTGTCGCTCACGTCGGTGACATCGGTGTCCTTGGCCTTACCCTCACCCTCGTCCATGCCCTCGCGGATGCTCTTGACCGTTGCCCCCAATGACTTGCCCAGCTTCGGAAGGTTCTTGGGTCCAAAGAGAAGGAGGGCAATGGCCAAGATAACGAGGAGCTCTGGAACGCCCATGCCAAAGATTGACATCAATAACCTCCTGAGGAGTCGAGAGAGCACGTGGCTTGTCGTTCGGTTTTCGCATATGGTAGTATATGACGATGAGTGTGTGTACTCACAATCTCTATCACGGACCGTCCCACAGGGCGCCTGCGGGAAGACCCTCGTTTGAGATGGGAGACACGCAACAGATCGATCCGGCAAATGTCCGGTCCCCATACCCTCGTCCGGCGGGTCATCCACGGATCCTTACTTGACACCGATAGCTCCAGTTGTTGCCTTTCGTGAGGACATCCGCCGCATGCGCAACGTCCTCAAGAGCGCGTCAGGCGCCGATAGCCCCCGCATCGGCGCCTTGGGCATCTACGGCGGCAGTAGGCACACGCTGGACGCAACCTAACCTGACGCCCCGCGTGAAAGCCTGCGCCACCCTGCCCACGTTCAACGCGGGACGCGTACGTCGCCTTGGCTCAAGAGAAGCTGAGTATATAGTTTCTCGCGATAGAAGAGAAGTCATGTATCTACGCCGAGCAAAACAGTGTACACAAACCGTCGGATTTCAAGAGAGCGAGCCCAGAAGGCTGATCTGTGTACACTGTTGCAGGCAACCCTGTGCGACCTGTCTATGGCGGCGAGTAGCCGCGCGAAGGAGTATCACGAGCTGCCCTCCGGGCAAACCTTTCAAGCGATGTCGTACCGGCAGCAACCAGACCGGTCGGGATGCGGGAGCTCCCCCTACATCCCGTTGCTCCCCTACGTCCGATAGCTCTCGCCAACGGCAAGCAGCGCGAAGAGCCTCTCTGCCGCCCTGGCGTAGAGGTCTTCGGCGCGGTTGGCAGCCTCATCGAGGGACATGGGGGCGTCAACGGCGGGCATCACCGCGCTCAGTCCACGCACGCCACTCGCGCTCGCACCGTCCCCGATGCCGCCCACGATGGCAACACAGGGAACGTCATGCTGCTCACAGGCACCCGCGACGCCGGCGACGACTCTTCCGCTCGTCGAGCGGGCGTCGAAGCGCCCCTCTCCCGTTATGCACAGGTCGGCCCCCTCTAGAAGCTCGTCAAAGCCCACGATGTCAAGAACACTCTCGATGCCGCTCTCGAGACGTGCCGAGAGGAACGCCGCGCATGCGGCACCAAGGCCACCGGCCGCGCCTGCTCCTGGGACGTCACGGACACCCGCGAGCCCCACGCCACTAAACTCTCCCTCGAGCACACTGGCATAGCTCTCCATACCACGCTCAAGCGCCTGTACGGACTGGGGGTCGACCCCATCGAGGCTGGCGCAGCTGGACACGGCACCGTTTGGGCCTAGCAGGGGGATCTTCTCGTCGCACATCACGCGGAAGCGGGCAGTGCCCACGTAGAGCCTAAAGAGGGTGAGGTCGACGGAGTGCACGCGGGCGAGGTCACGCCCACCGCCAAAGAGTTCGGATCCGTCCTCGTCAAGGAAGCGGACCCCCAGGGCGCGCATGCACCCCATGCCACCATCGATCGCGACTGAGTCACCAAGGGCGACCGTAATATCGGAGCAGCCTCGCGCCAGCGCGTCTGAGATGAGCTCTCCCGTGCCATAGGACGTAGCAGCGAGAGGGTCACGCTCCTTTGGCGCAGGGAGTCGGTCACCCGATGCGGCGGCCATCTCGATAACGGCGCGCTCGCCGCTCAGAAGACCGTACGAGGCGCGGATCGACCTGCCAAAGGGGTCGTGCACGCTCACGTTTCGCTTCTCTCCACCGCAGGCAGCGATGAGCACGTCGACGGTGCCCGTCCCACCATCCGCCATGGGAACGCCCACGCAGTCGCAGTCGGGAAAGCGAGCGCACGCAGCATCCTCGAGCAGAGCGGCAGTCTGTGCGGAGGACAACGTCCCCTTGAAGGCGTCAGACGCAAAGACGAAGCGATGAGGTGAGGCCATGGGTTCTTCCTTTCATCGCGCGGATCGTGCGACGCACGCACGTGGCTCCCCGCACTTACGTATCGTATCGTATCGAGACGCGAATCGCGCGATGCCGTGCGATGGCGGTGCAGCTGCCGCGACCGCACGTCATGGACGCACATTCACCTATGCACTATAGCGCACTCTGGCGACGTGCTCCCGCGAGACGGTACTATTCTACCTCGCGAGGCGAAACGGATGCCCGAGGTTAGAGACCAGCGAGGAAGGTCACGGCACGAGCTCGCACTCCTGCGCCTCCGAGTACTTGAGCAGAGGCGCTTGAACAAAGATGGGTACGATTACGCACAGAGCTATGAGCGACACAACCTACGGACAGAGAGACGGAGACACCTATGCCCACGAAGCGCACGGTCGACTACAGCGACTACGCCAACCAGATCGTAAAGGCCATCCCCAGAGGCATCCTGCTCACGACCAAGGCCGACGAGAAGGTCAACGCCATGACCATCGGCTGGGGCACCTTGGGCACCAACTGGAGCAGGCCGGTCTTTGTCGCCTACGTCCGCAGGCACCGCTCGACCATCGCGCTCCTCGACCGAAATCCCGAGTTCACGATCAACGTCCCCCTTGAGGAACGGCCGTCTGACAGGAAGATCATCGGTATCTGCGGTAGCGAGCGCGGAGACGAGGTGGACAAGGTTGCGCTGGCAGGCCTCACGCTCGTCGACTCGGATATCGTGAGCGTACCCGGCATCGCCGAGCTACCGCTCACGCTCGAGTGCAGGGTCATCTACCGCCAGGACCAGGAGCTCTCGCTCTACTCGCCGGACATCATGGCCCACTATCCGCAAGACGTGGACGGCCGCGCGACTGGCTCCAACAGAGACCCCCACATCACCTTCTTCGGCGAGATCGTGAACGCATACGTCATAGAGGGCTGAGCTAAGAGGGACCGGGTCTGAAGACGACGACCTCGGCTCACGATCGATCGTGGGTGCCACGTTGCACGGCCACGGGGCCTTAGACTTAACGGTCGGCATCGGCCGAGATCGTCGTTCTGGCTCGCGTCACCGCCCCGCTTCGCCCCGCCTCTGTCTTGTCCGTGCCGTGTTCCGCTCCTCGCGGGATGGTGAGGACAAAACGGCTGCCCACACCCTCGCACGACACGACGGAGATGCTGCCGCCGTGGCTGTCGGCGATCCACTTGGCGATGGAGAGGCCCAGACCAGAGCCCGCGGCGTCCCTGCGCGCGTCCTGCGCTCGGTAGAAGCGCTCGAAGATGTGTCTTACCGTCTTGGCGGACATGCCCCTGCCCTCGTCCTGCACGCCGGCCGAGACGCTCGTCTCGTCCTGCGTGAGCGAGAAGCCTATGGTCGTCTGTTCGGGCGAGTACTTTGCCGCGTTCTGCACGATGATGCGAAGCGCCTGCTTGACGAGGACGGCGTCGGCCATAAGCAGGAAGCGCGGGTCCTGCGCCTCGGCGGCGGCCTTGGCTTCGGCGGCGTCCTCGGCTCCCGAGCTCAGCTCGTAGCGATGGTCTGCATCGATCATCTGCGACTCCTCCGCAATCTCCGCCACGAGCGTTGCCACGTTGCACGGCTGCCTGTGGAGCTCGTTTCTCCCCGAGTCCCCTCGAGCTAAGAACAGCAGCTGCTCCACAAGCTCCTGCATGTGCTCGCCCTCCAGCTTGAGAGCGGCGATCGACTCCTCAAGCACCGCCTGGTCGTCCTTGCCCCAGCGATCCAGCATGTCCACGTAGCCGCGAACCACGGCGATGGGCGTGCGCAGCTCGTGACTCGCGTCATTCACGAAGCGCATCTGCTGCAGTTTGGCGTCCTGCATCTGCCGAAGCAGTCGGTTGAGCGCAACCTCGATGCTCTCGAGGTCCTTGTCACCGGTCCTCACGCGCGGGGCGTCAACGCTTGCCCGCTCGATGGCCTGCTCGAGGCTGGCCATCTTGTCCTCACCGGATGCCGTCGACCCGCGCGTCGCGGCTCCCAGGGTGTCCGCGCTCACGAGCGCGTCCGCCTTCAGGGCCAAGTCGTTCAGAGGCTTGAGTTGCCTGCGCACACGGCGCATGTCAGGGAAGAAGGACACGAGCGAGAAGAACTCTGTGACCACCAGCGGGGCGAGGGCGCAAAGCAGAACGGGAAGGAGCGTGCCTAGCGTAAAGGTCGCATCCCCGCCCTCAACCGCGACATGGCAGCCGAAGTCGAGGGGCTCAGGGCCTCTCATGCCAAGCTGGACGGAGCTCGGAAGCGGCCATATCCCTGAGGCGACATCGGCCGAGCGCACGGCTACGGCATAGGTCTGGACCATGAGCAGAGAGACCACCAGCGCAAGGTCGAGGCAGACCATGGCGAGCACTCGCCGCCACCAGAAGCCCCAGCTGATGGAGCGGACGATGGAGGGAACGAGGACGCGTGTGGGCCGAGGTCGGGACATGCGTGCGTCCAGCTTGTCCGTTCCTTTGTCCGCCCTCCCCACGGGTCGGTCGCCTACAGGTCGGGTTCGCGTCTTCCCAGCGTCTCGGGTACCTTTGGCCTCATCTCTCGCGGATGACATAGCCCACACCCCTGACTGTCGCGATAAGCCTCTCGCCCAGACGATCATCGATCTTCGCACGCAGGTGAGCGACGTGCACGTCCACGTTGTTTGCCTCCCCCATGAGCTCGTAGCCGAGGGCGTCTGACGCGATGCGCTCGCGGCTCATGACCACGCCAACATGCTCCATGAGGACGCGCAACACCTCGAACTCGCGGTTCGTGAGCTCCACGGGATCGCGCCCCACCAGCAGCTCGCGCCGGTCCAAGTCGAAGGAGACGCCTCTGAGGGAGATGACCCGCGTCTGCGGCGGATGCGGAAGCAGGTTTGCCTCGACGGTTGAGGCTTCCTCGCCGGCCTGCGTGGCGGACGGGGTCGCCTCACGTCGCTTGAGGGCCACGCGGATGCGCGCAAGCAGCTCCTCGATGGCAAAGGGCTTGGTCACGTAGTCGTAACCTTGTCCATCACAGCATCCCGGGCCGTGAGCATGATGACGGGCGTGTCCTTCTCGCGACGTATGCGCCTGAGTACCTCAAGGCCGTTGAGCCCCGGGAGCAACACGTCAAGCAAGATCAGGTCGTAGTTTGACGAGAGCGCCTTGTCCACACCGGCGCGGCCGTCAGCGGCCTTGTCGACCTCGTGGCCCTCATGGAGCAGCTCAAGCTCCACGAAACGCGCGATCTTCTCCTCGTCCTCCACGATCAGAATCCTTGTCATGACGCGCTGCTTCCCCTCCGCCGCCTGCCCCGCTCGCCGCTACTTTGCCGCAACATCCTGCTTTATGGTCTCTGCCGCATCGGCCGCCGTGTCCATCGCATCGTTTATGTTATTGGCCACGGTGCTCGCGTCACCCTCGATGCGGTAGCGCAGCCCAAAGAACAGGCCGACGATCAAGATCCAGATCGTGGCGCCCCAGAACAGGAGGCCACAGATTGGCACGAGCACCGGTACCCTGATGATCTCCTCACCCCTACTCAGCACGATAAGCTTGTAGTCTATGCTCTTTCTGAACACATTCTTGACACCCTCCCAGAACTCTGACGTCCCCACCGAGCGCCTATAGGCCTCCTGGGCCCGCCCCATCTCAGGCGAGACCGGTTCCGACTGCTCCTGCACCTGCGTACTGTAGCTGGCATAGCTCGCGCTCGTCGTGTGCGCCTTGCCCGAGCGCTCCAGCTCGATGATGGCGTCCAGCACGTTGCCATCATGTGCGTCCAGTGCGGCCTTGGCATCCTCATAGCTCGCCTGCGTCTTCTCGCGAACCTGCTCGACCTTATCGAGCTCGTCCATGATCATCCACTCCCTACGTCATGTGAGGGCGCCTCTCGCCCTCGATTGATTGTATGGTCGCAGGGCAAGATTAAGCAATCCTTGGCGCAGGATTAAGCTTCGGTGATGGTTTGGCACCAAAAAAGGGTTTGTGCCGGATATTGTGCCGTACCGGGCGCTGCCGCATCGTGCAAGGTGCTGCCGCATTGCATCAGGGCCGTCGCACACGGCGCCCGCGTATTCGGAACGGCCTCTAAGGCAAACGGCCAAGAGATTCCCGTACCTTGTTGACAGGTACATTCACGAGGGTTACACTTATCATATAGTATGAGTAGTTGCTCATATGTTCATAGGCGAAGGGAGCTGGACATGGCCTGTAAGCACTGCCACGCCCACGCGGATCACGGACATGATCACGGGCGCGGACATGACGAGCACGAGGTCGACGGCAGCGAGACGGCCGAGCAGGACAGGGAAGAGGAGGAAGAGGATCCCAAGCGAGCCCTGCGCAAGGTGATCGTCTCAGCCGTGTTGCTGCTCGCGGCATACCTTATCGAGCACTCCTTTGATCTGCCGCTCCCAGGGCAGCTTCTGCTGTTCTTGCCGGCCTACGTCGTCGCAGGTGGAGACGTGGTCAAGGAGGCGGTCGAGAACCTCATGGCAGGAGACCCCTTTGACGAGGACTTCCTGATGGCCGTAGCGACGATCGGCGCCTTGCTCATCGCCTTCATCCCAGGAGGCGAGCCGATGTTTGCCGAGGCCGTCTTCGTCATGCTCTTCTTTGAGGTGGGCGAGCTCTTCGAGACCATCGCAGAGAACAACAGCCGCAGGTCCATCTCTGAGCTCATGGACATCCGCCCCGACTTCGCCACAATCGAGCGCGCGGGCAAGCTCGAGCGCATAGACCCAGCCAAGGTCGAGGTGGGCGAGGTCATCGTCGTGGCCCCAGGCGAGAGGGTACCCCTGGATGGCACCATCATCGAGGGCTCGACCAGCCTGAACACCGTCGCGCTCACGGGCGAGAGCGAGCCGCGTGACGCCTCCGTCACGGATAAGGTCATCTCGGGCTGCGTCAACCTCTCGGGCGTCATCCGAGTTCGCGTGGACAAGTCGTTCGGAGACTCCACGGCCTCGAAGATCCTGGAGCTCGTGGAGAATGCCAGTGACCGCAAGTCCCGTTCGGAGAACTTCATCACGCGCTTCGCCAAGGTGTACACACCGATCGTCGTGTTTCTCGCCCTCGCCCTTGCCATCGTCCCGCCCCTCGCGAGCGGAGACGTTGGTGCGAGCTTTGCCACCTGGCTGCTGCGTGCCCTGACCTTCCTCGTGGTATCCTGCCCCTGCGCCTTGGTCCTCTCTGTGCCCCTCACCTTCTTTGGCGGCATCGGGGGTGCGTCCAAGCAGGGCATCCTGATCAAGGGGTCGGGCTTCATGGAGACGCTCGCCCGATCAGACACCATGGTCTTCGACAAAACTGGCACGCTCACCAAGGGCGTCTTCCAGGTGATGGCGGTGCACCCCAACATGGAGGACAAAGACCGGCTCCTGCACCTTGCCGCGCACGTCGAGCGCTACTCCACACACCCCATCGCGGAGGCGCTGCGAGACGCCTTCCCCTGCGAGGGAGATGACTGCT
>ERZ772940.858-NODE-858-length-11820-cov-30.5981_pt1 | contig 11820 bp, 7 predicted proteins | sample MGYA00511682_ERZ772940 | MGnify/ENA primary metagenome ERZ772940 (study PRJEB29015, sample SAMEA2737922) | human oral metagenome | biome: human oral; feature: human-associated habitat; material: dental | place: China | collected 2031 ... | reverse complement strand
CCCCTGGCCGGTGGCCGTCGTCAGCAGCCACAGGCTCATCGTCTGGGAGGCGAAGCTCTTGGGTGCCAGTGCCGACGTCGTGGACAGACCCACCGGGGACAGGAAGAGCTCGGCGATGGTCTGGATGATGAAGACCTCGGCCAGGAACCACCAGGGGGCCAGTTCCCGCCCGCCTGGCCAGATCTGGAAGCCGTAGCCCAGGATGAAGGCCGATCCTCCGATGATGAGTACCGAGATGGCGAACTTCATGATGGTGGAGGGGAACCGGCCCGCCCGCCGGGTGAAGAGCCAGCCGATGAATGGGGCCAGGATGACGATCGTGGCCGGGTTGATGGACTGGTAGGTCTCGGGGGTGATGGCCCAGCCGAGCAACGGGATGCGGCCGTCGGTGTTGTCCTTGGCGAAGGTGGCCATCTTGCCGGCCGCCTGCTCGGTGATCATGAAGAACAGGACCGCGCCGATCCACAGGGGGATGTAGGCGCGCAGGTGGGTGCGCTCGGGGGTGGTGACCTTCGGGGAGCGGAACATGACCACGAAGTAGGCCACGGCCGCACCGACCGGCACGAGCAGTCCCGCCGTGGCGACAGTGGTCACCAGGTTGCCGGTGACTGCCTGCAGGACGGCCACGACAGCGCCGACGGCGACCAGGATGCCGAGGGCGCCCAGCAGCAGCCGCCGGCGCTCCTGGGGGTGGATGGGGTTGGGAACGGTGAAGGCGAAGGCGGAGAACTTGTGGCGGCCGTAGATGAAGGCGCCCAGGGCGAAGGCCATGCCGACGGCGGCTGAGAAGAAGCCGGCGTGGTAGCCGTAGTGCTCGCGCAGCCAGCCGGTCAGCAGGGGGGTAGGGGTGATCCAGGGCGCCGGGCGTTCCGTCTGATGCGAGGAGGCACAGACCTGTCGCCGAGGACAGAAGTGATGGTGCCACGACCATAGTGCCCGGCCTGTTTCCGGCATGCTTCCGGCTCTCGGCCAGACGGCGGCGGCCCCGGAAGGCGACCGCTGGGGTCTCTTCTCCGGGGCCGCCGGGTACCGCCGCGCCGGGCGGATGACGTGGACTCCTCTCACGACGTGCGGAGGGGCAGGTCGGCAGGGCTGCGCGGAGCGGGGCCCTCAGCGGGCCAGGGCGTCGGATGTGGCCTTGACGCTCGGGCGCACCGGGGTCAGACGGGTCAGCTGGGTGACGTGGCGCGGCTCGAGCTCGGCCAGGCTGGAGACCCCCAGGAGCTTCATGGTGCGGATGACCTCGTCGGAGAGGATCTCGATCATGCGGTCCACGCCCTCGCGCCCGCCGGCCATGAGGCCGTAGAGGTAGGCGCGGCCCACGAGCCCGAACTTCGCGCCCAGGGCGATGGCGGCCACGACGTCGGCGCCGTTCATGATGCCGGTGTCCACCATGATCGTGGCATCCTTGCCGACCTCACGGACCACCTCGGGCAGGAGGCGGAAGGGGACGGGGGCGCGGTCGAGCTGGCGCCCGCCGTGGTTGGACAGCAGGACGCCGTCGACGCCCAGGTCGATGAGGCGCTTGGAGTCCTCAAGCGTCTGGACACCCTTGATGACGATCTTGCCCGGCCACATGGAGCGGATGACCTTGAGGTCCTCGTCGCTGATGGTGGGGTCCATGGCGTTGTCGAGCAGCTCGCCCACGGTGCCGCCGGTGGACTTCAGGGAGGCGAACTCCAGCTTGGGCGTGGTCAGGAAGTCGAACCACCACCACGGGCGGGGGATCGCGTTGAGTACGGTGCCGGCCGTGATCTGGGGCGGGATGGAGAAGCCGTTGCGCTTGTCGCGCAGGCGGGCCCCGGCCACGGGGGTGTCCACGGTGAACATGAGGGTGTCGAAGCCGGCGGCTGCGGCACGCTCGACCAGCCCGTAGGAGATCTCGCGCCGGCGCATGACGTAGAGCTGGAACCAGTTGCGCCCGTGGGGGTTGGCGGCCTTGACGTCCTCGATGGAGGCGGTGCCCAGCGTGGACAGGGTGAAGGGGATCCCGGCGGCGCCGGCGGCCCCGGCCCCGGCGACCTCGCCCTCGGTCTGCATGAGGCGGGTGAAGCCGGTGGGTGCGATGCCGAAGGGCATGGCCGAGCGTCCGCCCAGGATCTCGCAGGAGGTGTCGACGTCGATGGCCGGGTGCAGGATGTCGGGGTGGAACTCGATGTCGCGGAAGGCCTGGCGGGCGCGACGCAGGGAGATCTCGCCCTCTGCGGCGCCGTCGGTGTAGTCGAAGGCCGCGGCCGGAGTGCGGCGCTTGGCGATCTTGCGCAGGTCCCAGGTGGTCAGTGCGGCGTCGAGGCGTCGACGCCTGGGGTTGAGCTCGGGCGTCTTGAAGTGGAGCAGCTCGAAGATCTCGCTCGGGTTGGGCAGCTGGCGCTTGACCATAGGAACCTCATCGGTGAGTCGGATTCTGGACGCTCCGCGCAGCGCGGAGTGCTCGTGGAGGCGACCGGCACCCGTGGCCGGCCCTGAGGTCCACGAACCACCTCATGCTATGGGACAAAGGTCACCGAAACAAGGTTAGCCTAAGCAACCTTGGTGGTGGGCGTAATCTCTGCGGAGCGCTAGTCTCCGGTGCAGCGGCGTCGGTTCGACGGCGGGGGACAATCCACGCGATGGGGTGCGCGTGGCTCCGACTGCAGGACGACGGCCGGGGACGACGGCCGGGGCTAGGCCGCCCGGGTACGGCCGGCCAGAGCGCGCAGACGCGCTCGCGCACCTTCACGCCGCAGGGCATCCAGCTCCTCGACGAAGGTGCGCCGGAAGCGCTCGTTGGTCGCCAGGTCCCCGAAGACGCCCTCGTGGGAGATGAAGGCCGTCTCGTGGCCGGACTTCTGCGCGGCAGCCAGGAGCAGCAGCTCGTCGGCCAGCGGGTCGTCGACGACGATCTCGCCGCCGTTGTCGTCGACGCCCTCATCGCCCAGCGCCCAGGCCGCCACCATCGCGGTCCCCAGACGGATCGGCCCACCGGCAGTGAGGTTGTCGCGCACCGTGCCCAGGACGAACTTCGGCATCCGGCTGGAGGCGTCCTGTGCCAGGCGGAACAGCGTGTCCGCGATCGCCTCGTTGGTGAAGCGCTTGAAGAGCGTGCTGATGTAGTCGTCCAGGTCGATTCCCGGCACCGAGCGCAGGGTGGCCCGCGCCTCCCGCTCAAGATAGGCCCTCACCCAGGCGGCGATATCCGCATCGGCCGCGGCCTCGTGCGCGTACTCGATCCCCAGCAGCCGCCCCCAGTGGGCCAGCCCCTGGTGGGAGGCGTTGAGCAGACGCAGCTTCATGAGCTCGTAGGGGACGACGTCGTCGACCATCTGCACCCCGACCTCCTCCCACGGGGGTCGCCCGGCGGGGAAGTCGTCCTCGATCACCCACTGGGTGAAGGGCTCGCAGACCACCGGCCAGGCGTCCTCAACACCGAGTGCCTGCCGCAGCTCGGCGATGTCGGCCTGCGTGGTGCGCGGGGTGATGCGGTCCACCATGCAGCTGGGGAAGGCGACGTTCCCGTCGATCCAGTCCGCCAGCTCAGGGTCGCTCATCGCGGCCTGGCAGACCACCGCCGTGCGGGCCACCTTCCCGTTACCGGGCAGGTTGTCGCAGCTCATGACCGTCAGCGGCGGGATCCCCGCCTCCCGACGACGCCGCAGCGCCTCAACGATGTAGCCGAAGGCGGTCGTCGGCTCGCCCGGGTGCTCGGCGTCGTGGGCGGCTCCGGGTGCCTCGGTGCGGAACGCGCCGGTGGCGTCGTCGACGTTGTAGCCGCCCTCGGTGACCGTCAGTGAGACGATCCGGGTGGTCGGTGCGCTCAGGAGGGCCAGGACGGCCTCGGGGTCGTCGGGGGCGAAGAGGTAGGTGTGGATCGAGCCGATGACCGCCGGATCGCGCAGCCCACCGGGGTGCTTGCGGATGAGGGTGTAGAGGTGGTCCTGAGCCGCCAGCACGTCGCGCATCCGGGCGTCACCGGGCAACAGGCCGACGCCGCAGATCCCCCACTCCAGGCAGGAGCCGCCCGGTGCACTGGCCCGCCCGCCGCCACGGGGGCCGGACCCGGCGCGTCGGCGCATGAGCCTGTCGAGGTAGGCGGCCTCGTGGGCGCGGTGAAAGCCGCCCACACCGATGTGGACGATCCCGGTGGTCATGGCGGAGCGGTCGTAGTCGGGGGCCAGGGGCGACTCAGTCAGTGAGATGGTCAAGAAGAGGTCCTTTCCGCGCTGCCACCAGTGGCCTTCAGTCAACCCGGCCTCCTTGGAAATCCGGTGGGCGTCCACTCCGGGAGGCCTCAGCGGAACGGTCCGCCCCTCGCCCTGATCCCCGTGAAACTCTTGCGGGAGCAGGGAAGAGACGACAAAACTCCGCGCCGCCCGAGCAGTGAGCAATCGGGCGACGCGGAGCGCGGGCGGGCTTGATGAACCTCAGTGGGCGATGACGACGCGCAGGTTGCGCGGGCCGTGCACGCCGTTGACACGCACCAGCTCGATGTCGCTGGTGGCCGAGCCGCCGGCGATCCACGTCATCGGGCGCGTGGGGTGCTCGCCCAGGACGTCGACGGCCTGCGGCACCGTCGGCATGATCGACTCGCGCTCCAGGACCACGACGTGCTTGTCCGGCACCAGCGAGATGGCCCGGCGGCCCTGGTCCGGCTCTCCGTCGAGAATGATCGTCCCCGAGATCGAGATGCCCACACGCGAGCAGGTCAGCACGGCGTCGATCTCATTGAGGTCGAGGGTGGCGATGGCCTCCTGACGGGAGTCCTCCACCACGGTGCGGCCGCCCCGGGCCGCCGCCTCCTTGTAGAACTCAGGCAGTCCGGCGGGGACGACGACGGAGCGCGCCTCACCGAGCAGCTCATCGATGGCATCCAGGATCGCCGCGTCCTTGGGGGCGACGATGACCTCGGCCGAGTAGTCCTCGAGCTTCTCGATCATCTCGTCAACCACGGGCTTGGAGCCGGGGGGATTCTCCCCGGAGCGGATGTAGTTGCGCGGGATCGGCCCCACCGGTCGGGTCTGGGACCGCGAGATCGCGTCGCGGGCGCGGGCCAGGATCGCGGACTTCGCATCCATCACAGCTCCTCCTCGCTGGTCGAGCCGGCCGGGGCCTGGGGGGCGGATGCCTCCGGGGCGATCGGCTCAGGGTTGTTGATGGCCGAGCGTGCGTCCAGCGCGGCCGGGGTGGGCTCGCCGTCGGCGCTCGCGCTGCCGGACACCGGCTTTCCGGGAGACGGCGGCGGATCGGCCGGGAAGCCGTCCGCGTGGCCGCGACCGGTCTGGGCGCCGGCGACCTGGCTCAGAGGGGTCTCGCCCTCGGGGTGGGTGCGCCTCCACCACTGGCGGAAGGTCTCCGAGGGGGCCACCGGAAGGTCTCGCGCCCCGGTCCACAGGGAGGCCGGGAAGGGCAGGGCGCCGATCTTGCCGTCCTTGCCGCCCAGCAGCGCCGAGGCCTTGACCGTCTGCGAGGCGGCCTCCCACAGCGAGCTCTTCGACATCACCGGGGCCGAGACGTTCATGGCCACGTCCCACACGTCCGGCACCATGCGGCGCTTGACGTCCACGGAGCGTGCCCGCAGGTGGACCAGGATCGTGGGGATGTCGATCTTGACCGGGCACACCTCACCGCAGGCCCCGCACAGGGAGGAGGCGAAGGGCAGGGTGTGGACCGGGTCGTCGTCGGCCAGCCCCTGGGTGAGCTGAGGGGTGATGATCGAGCCGATCGGGCCGGGGTAGACCGAGCCGTAGGCGTGTCCACCGGTGTGCTGGTAGACGGGGCAGATGTTCATGCACGACCCGCAGCGGATGCAGGCCAGGGCCTGGCGGCCCACCGGGTCGGCCAGGGTCTTGGTGCGCCCGTTGTCCATGAGCACCAGGTGGAACTCCTTGGGGCCGTCGCCCTCGGTGACGCCCGTCCACATGGAGGTGTAGGGGTTCATGCGCTCACCGGTGGCCGAGCGCGGCAGGAGCTGGGAGAAGATCTCCACGTCCTGGAACCGGGGCACCAGCTTCTCGATCCCCATGAGGGTGATGAGCGTGTCCGGCAGGGTCAGGCACATGCGCCCGTTGCCCTCGGACTCGAAGATGGAGACCGTGCCGGTCTCTGCCACGCCCATGTTGGTGCCGGAGACGGCCACCGAGGCGTGCAGGAACTTGTTGCGCAGGTGCGAGCGGGCCGCGGCCGTGAGCTCCTTGGGGTCGTCGGACAGGTCCGCGGGGGCGTCCTCCATGCGGTCCAGGAAGATGCCGCGCACCTCGGAGCGGTTGCGGTGGATGGCCGGGACCACAATGTGCGAGGGCATGTCATCGGCCAGCTGGACGATCATCTCGGCCAGGTCCGTCTCGTGGGCGGTGATGCCCCGGTCGGCCAGGTACTCGTTGAGGTTCGTCTCCTGGGTGGCCATCGACTTGACCTTGACGATGTCGTCGACGCCCTTGGAGGCAATGATGTCGGTGATGATCCGGTTGGCCTCGGCGGCGTCACGCGCCCAGTGGACGATTCCGCCGCGGGCGGTCACGTTGGCCTCGAACTGCTCCAGCAGCTCGGGCAGGCGCGAGGCCACCTCGAACTTGACGGCCTCGGCGGCGTTGCGCAGGTCCTCCCAGTCGGGCATCTCGGCGACGCGGTCGGCGCGCTTGGAGCGGATGGTGCGTGTGGCGTGACCCAGGTTGCGGCGCATCTGGGTGTTGGCCAGCGTCTTGTGCGCACCCTCGGGGAAGGTGGGTCCCCAGCGCAGCGTGTCCTCGGGCTGCTCGACCTCGGTGCGCCACCCGCCCGTGTGGGGCATGCCGAGAAATACCTGTGTCATCGTGCCACCGCCTGTGTGTGCTGAGAGTTACCGGTGTGCTGGACGTGCCTGGGGGCGAAGGAGATGTTGCCTTCGAAGGGCGCGTCCTTGGTGGAGGCCAGGATCTCGGCCAGGTGCATGATGCGCACCCCGGAGTTGACGCGGGACAAGCCACCGCCGATGTGCATGAGGCAGGAGTAGTCGCCGGCGCACAGGACCTCGGCGCGCGTGGACATCACGTTGCTCATCTTGTCGGCGAGCATCGCGGTGGAGGTCTCGGAGTTCTTCATGGAGAAGGTGCCGCCGAACCCGCAGCAGACCTCGGCGTCGGGCAGGTCGATGAGGGTGAGGGCCTCGACGGCCTTGAGGAGGCGGTAGGGGCGGTCGGCGACCTTGGCGATGCGCAGCGAGTGGCAGGTGGGGTGGTAGGTGACCGTGTGGGGGAAGTAGGCGCCCACGTCCTCGGTGCCCAGGACGTCGATGAGCAGCTCGGTGAGGTCGTAGGTGTGCGCGGCGATCTGCTCGACCCGCTTGGCCAGGGCCGTGTCGCCCACGTGCTCGGCCACGAGGCCCTGCTCGTGACGGGCCGCGCCGGTGCACGAGCCCGAGGGGATGACGATGGCGTCCCATTCGCCGTCGAGCACGGGGGAGAAGGTCTCCACGTGGTTGCGGGTGATCTTGGCGGCCTGCTTGAAGTAGCCGGTGTTGGCGTGCATCTGGCCGCAGCAGACCTGTCCCTCGGGGAAGCAGACCTGATGGCCAAGGCGCTCCAGGATGGTGACGGTTGCCTGCGCTGCCTGCGGGAACATGGTGTCCGCAAGACAGGTGGCGAAAAGGGCGATTCGCACGATATGCCTCCACGACGTCGTAGCTGAGACTGTCACGAGGACCGCCCTGACTCACCTGCGTCGTAGCAGGACGTGATGCGGCCTCGACTGCGCCTCAGGCTACGGCCCGGAGGTGGCACTCATCTGACGACGACGCTCTCCCGGTCGGTTGGTTCTGCTCTCGGAGGTGGGTTTTCCCTTGAAGTGGTGCGGATCAGCGTGGGGTCAGGGTGAGCTGGGCGGGGGACGCCCTCGGCGTGTGGGAGGTAAGTCCTAGATGTGGATTGCGTCATGCATCACTGCCCTTATCCGTGGTGGGGGTCGGGGATGCCTCGGCGGGGGCGTGGCCGACGCCGTCGAGAGCACCTTCACCGCGGGGACGTACTTTTGTGGCGAGGACTGCGTTTGCCGCCAGAATGTGAGTGCTGGGGCGCAGTCGCCGGTGGGAGAACGCAGTCCTCGGGTGGGAAGGACGTCCCCGATCCGACGCCGCTGGCGCGGGTGCGCGCACGGCGCCCCCGGAGTCGCGAAGGATCCGGGGGCGTCCACCGCGGTCGAGGCGATGGCCAGGTTCTGTGGGGAGACGATCTTGCCCAGGCCGCCTCCGATGGTGTTGGCGGCCAGCAGGATCTTCGGGTCGAGGCCGGCCCCCTGGGCGGCGGTGGCCTGCAGGTTGGCGAACAGGGCACCCGTGGTCGCCTGGGCCGCACCTGGTGACGGCCCTCGTCAACGGGCTGGCTCTCGACCTGCTCAACGCCCCGCCAACGGGGCCCGACGGCGTGATCGGCCGGCTGCGCTCGGGGCTGGGCCTGATCCTGCGAGGCCTGTGAGACCTGCGATGCCCGCGAGGACGTCGGCGACTGCGTGAGATGCACGAGACCCAGAGGGAATGTGCAGCTACGAGACCCACAACTGCGGTAGGGCCGAGCTCAGGACGTCAGTGCCGGCTGGCATGATTGGGGCGCCTCCCTTCGGCTCCTTCCCCCGGAACGTTTGCAGTGTCCTGGCCGGGGAGGAGAGGAGCTGGGAAGGAGGTGAGGGCCGTGTCCAAGCCGAAAGGCCGGAACGCGAAAGTCCGCCGGGGCAAGGTAACGGCCCGGAAGGTGAGCGAAGCTTTGACCTCTATCGCTCGCCTGATCCGGGCCGTCGGTGTCCTGGTGAATGCCCTGAGCAAGTGGTTCAGCTGAGGCTGACTGCTTGCTAGGGGAGTCGCCCGGCTAGCACCCGGGTGGCTCCCCACCATTATGGTCGGCGCCGCTCCGCCCTGTCCACATCACGATGAGACTCATCAGGAGCGCCCGCGAAGGAGGATCGGTTCCTCGCGTAGAACTGCCCGCGACGTCCGTGGACCGTGCTGGGTTCAGGCGAGGGGCCAGGCATCGACCTCGAGCTGTCCGTGGCTGTTGCTGCCGCTGCCGCTGCCGACGCCGTCGGGGACGTACTTTTGCTGCGAGGACGTACTTTCGCGACGAGGACTGCGCTTGCCACCAGAATGCGCGTGCCGGGGCGCAGTCGTCGGTGGGAGAACACAGTTCTCGGGTGGGAAGGACGTCCCCGATCCGACGTCGCAGGCGCGAGTACGCGCGCGGCGCCCCCGGAATCGCGAAGGACCCGGGGGCGCCGTCCGTAGGAGTCAGGCTCCGGCGGCCTCAGACGCCCAGCCCCACCTGGGAGGCCAAGAACACCAGGGTGCCCAGCACCAGCAGCAGCCCGATGGAGTAGGGCGCCGCCTTCTTGAGGATCTCGGCGTCCGTGCCGGGGGCGTCCACCGCGGTTGAGGCGATGGCCAGGTTCTGTGGGGAGACGATCTTGCCCAGGCCGCCTCCGATGGTGTTGGCGGCCAGCAGGATCTTCGGGTCGAGCCCGGCCCCCTGGGCGGCGGTGGCCTGCAGGTTGGCGAACAGGGCGCCCGCGCTCGTCGCCGAGCCGGCCACGGCGGTCCCCACCCAGCCCAGAGCCGGGGAGAGGAAGGCGTAGGCGGCGCCCGTGGCGGCCAGGGCCGCACCGATCGCGGAGGTCTGGCCGGAGAAGTTCATGACGTAGGCCAGGGCCATGACGGCGGCGATCGTCAGGATCGCCATACGCAGCGTGTAGCAGGTCTTGGCCAGCGTGGCGAAGCCCTTGCCCACGCTCATCTCGAACTTGCCCGGTACCGAGCGCGCCGCGTAGATGAAGGTGACGATGATGGCGGTCAGGAAGATCCAGGTGCCCGGGTTGGACAGGGTCTGAAGGTTGTAGATGGCGCTCTTGGAGGCCTCGCCCTTGGCGTTGAGGAGCTGGCCGTACACGCCGGGCCACTTCAGGGGCAGGTCGGTGGCCTTGAAGGCCTTGTCGAGGTTGATGCCCAGGGTCCACAGCTTGGTCGTGGCGATGATGACCACCACCAGGACGTAGGGCAGCAGGGCCAGGATGACGCGCTCGCGGTCGGGGGCGTCGTCGGCGGCCACCTGGGAGCGGTACTCGTCAGGGGTCGTCGGGGTCCACACCAGCAGGAAGACGTAGGAGGCGGCCAGGCCCAGCAGGGAGGCCAGCACGGCGGTGAGCTCGTAGGAGATCGAGGGGGTGAAGAAGTGACCCACCCCGGTGGCCAGCCCCGCCACGATCGCCAGCGGCCACAACTGCTTGACGCCGCGCGCGCCGTCGAGGATGAACAGCAGCAGGAGCGGGATGAAGGCGCAGAACACCCAGGTCAGGTGCCCCATGGCGGTGGCCACGCTCACCGGCTCCTGGCCGCCGAGCTTGCCGGCGGTCGTGGTGGGGATGGCCATGGCGCCGAAGCCCACGTTGATGGCGTTACCGACCATGACGACGACGGCCGCCTTGAGCTTGGGCAGGCCCAGGGTCGCCACCATGGCGGCGGCGATGGCCACCGGGGCGCCAAAGCCGGCCAGACCCTCGAGCAGGCCGCAGAAGGAGAAGGCCACGATGAGGGCCTGGGCACGCATGTCGCCCTTGCCGATCACGTTGAACACGGCCTTGAGGTCCTTGGAGCGATCCGAGACGTCAGTGAGGTTGTAGAGCCACACGGCCGCGATGATGATGTAGATGATCGGGACGAATCCCAGCGCCATGCCCTGGGTGGCGCTCATGACCGTCATGCCCACCGGCATGTGGAACAGGGTGATCGCGGTGGCGGCGGCGATCACCAGGGAGATGATGGCGCACCAGTGGGTGGCCACCTTGAACACGCCCATGAGGACGAAGAACACCACCAGCGGCAGCAGCCCCACCGCGGCGGTGAGGTAGACGTTGCCGCCCACGGCTGTGGTCGACGGCGTGAAGGTTGCGGGCAGCCCCGCTAAGGCTGGGGTGAGTGATGCCGCATGTATCGGCAGGACTGACAGGACGGCTGGCGTCATGGCTACTCCACTGTGAGTACTAATGGGGTCGTCCAGGTCGCGAACAGGGCCGGGCTGGCAGCCGCGCTGCTGCGTCCTGGGTACTAAGGCCCAATGATCATGCCATGGAGATGGTGAGTTGTGCACTATATAGGCGGCCACGTGCCGTTTTCGCGCGGCCTTCCGGGTGAAAGTGGGGGCGCGGGTGCTGCGGCCGGTGTCGGTGGTCGGCCGGTTCAGCGCCTGCGGGTGCGGCGGGGCACCAGTCGGGCCGAGTTGAGGATGAAGGCCGATTCGGAGACGACGTGCACGAGGGCCGCGGCCACCGGCCCCAGCAGCCCCAGCCCGGCGGCGATCATGCCAACGACGTCGACCACCACCGTACCCACGAAGTTCACCATGATGATGCGCCGGGCCCTGCGGGCCACCCGCACGGTCTCGACCAGGTCGGCCGGGGCTGAGCCCACGAGGACCACGTCCCCGGCCTCGCGGGCCACGTCCGTGCCGGTGCCCATGGCGATGCCGACGTCAGCGGCGCCCAGGGCGGGGGCGTCGTTGACGCCGTCGCCCACCATGGCCACCCGCTTGCCCGCCCGGCGCAGCGAGTCGACGGCCTCCTCCTTGTCGGTGGGCAGCAGGTCGGCGCGCACCTGCTCCTCGCTCAGGCCGAGCAGACCGGCCACGTGGCGCGCGGAGGCGGCCGAGTCGCCGGTGAGCATGAGGATCTCCAGGCCCATGTCACCCAGGTCGCGCACGGCGGTGGCCGCGCCTTGGCGCAGCCTGTCGGCCAGGGCGATGGTGCCCAGGAGCTGTTCGTCGGCCCGCACCTCCACCACCGAGGTGGCCGACGGCGCCTCCGGGTCGGACTCGGTGCTCAGGGCGGCCTCGTCCT
>ERZ772940.848-NODE-848-length-11884-cov-5.02012_pt1 | contig 11884 bp, 10 predicted proteins | sample MGYA00511682_ERZ772940 | MGnify/ENA primary metagenome ERZ772940 (study PRJEB29015, sample SAMEA2737922) | human oral metagenome | biome: human oral; feature: human-associated habitat; material: dental | place: China | collected 2031 ... | reverse complement strand
GCCGCCCAACTCCAATGTTGCTCTGAATGAACCCATAGTTGAAAATGATTTAAATTGTTAATGAATAATGTCAGCGAGGATCCCTGTCAGTGAAGCCCATGGGCAACAAAAAAAGAGAAAACCTCAAACAACGTCTTGAAGTCCCCTCTGTGCGGCTGAAAAACAGTCTTGCTCTGGAAAGAAGAGGAAGAATTGCAATCTGTTGTATTTGCAAGCAAAAATAGGTATATTATTCCATACACGCAAGAATATGCCAGTATTTTTGCCTCTCTTTAACATTTTTACCAAATACTACATAGTTATTTACTATTGAAATTTTATATGTTTCCCTATTTCTGAAACTTTTAAAAAGTCAATCAAGATGTTTATTTAGTTTTGTAAAGATAATTCCAAAGAAAAACGGCAATTACGTTTTGGCATTGCGAAAGCGGCTGTTTTGCATTGCAAAACAGCCGCTTTTACCGTGTAAAACCTACGCTTTTGGAATGCAAAACAATAGGTTTTGCAAAGCGTTGATAGTTAGGAGGTTATATGACAGTTGCGCTTGTGAAAAATATTTACAGTTGTTGTACTGTTTGTTAGCTATGAATTGGTGGATAGCAAGAAGTGGTGGGGGCGTGGTTTATTCTGTTGCTTACGGCTAATTGTTCATTGTTGTTCTTGTGCGTGTTTTGTTTTAAGAGCATGATGAATCGCGCCCTTACGTTTAATTGTTTGTTGTTGTTGTTGTGTATGCTTTGTTTTAGGAATGTGATGATTCTGTTTTTATCGCCAAATCAATGAGTTGTGGGTTTACCATTCTATTACGCTGTCGTCGTTGGAGAGTATGGGTAGGGCGTTTTCGGTGTCGATAAAGAGGAGGCTGTAAATGTAGTTGTAGAGTTGGGCATCGTATTTCAGGGAAAACTGGACGGTGCCTCCGTCTACGGAGAAGGTGGTGATGAAAGGGTCGGCAGCCAACTGCTGCTGGGCTTCTCGTGGCAAGAGGTGCGTGTCGTAGTAGTTTTCAAAGATGGGCGCACCGTAATGGGAGCGGTAGAAGTTGGTCAGGATTTTGTAGCTTCGCAGCGGATTGTTTACATTTAAGAGGTATATGCGCAGCGTGTCTACCTTTTCGGTGTGGTTTTGTCCTACTTCAACGATGCACGGAATGTTCTCGAAGCGTCCGCGAAAGGTAGCATTGGCTTTGTTGATGGGCAGGTGGAGTGGGGCAGTTTCGGGCTTGAAACCTTTTGCAACGAGCGAGTCGGCAAAGGCTGCAGCAGTGTTGTTGAGGGAAATGCCGCAGAAGGTAAGGTGCTGGCGTTCGGTAGTTGTGGGGCTTTGCGCAAGTGCGGGGGTGCAGAGCAGCAGGAAGGATAAGAGTAGAAGTTGCTTCATATTCTTGATAACGTGTTTTTGGGTGGAATATTATGGAAGCAGGGAGAGGGGAGGGCTTTTGGTTCTTTGGGTGTTTATAGGTGTCCTAGGAGGACTAGGTATTCTAGTTTGGAAACAGAAAACGCCCAAAGGAAGGGTTCCTTTAGGCGTTTTCTTATTATTTAAGGTGTATCTTTGCTTGCTTAGATAGCTGCTGCAATCCATTCGTAAACACAGCTGAAGACACCGAAAAGTACGATGCCTGTTGTGCAAACGGCAAGGGCAAACTTGGTGTTGGTGTCGCTCTTGAAGGTTGGCATAGGGGTGTCGCAACGTGTAATGTACATTGCCTTTACTATCTTGAGGTAGTAGTAAAGCGAAACGACTGTGTTTATCAGTGCAATGAAGAGTATGCCGTAAATCCAAGCACCTTCGGTTGTGGTGATGTCTGCTCCCTTAACGCCCGACATAAAGACGAAGAACTTAGAGAACATACCTGCAAACGGAGGGATACCACCGAGCGAGAACATGGCAATGGTCATAAGGAAACTCAAACGTGGGTTGGTTTTGTAGAAACCATTGTAGTCTGAAATGTCGGTCTTGCCGCCATTGTTCTGTTCTACAACCGAAATGATGGTGAACACAGCCATATTGGCAACCACGTAGATAAGTACGTAGTAGCTTAGCGATGCTATTGATGCGTCCCAATTGTTGCCCAATGCAGCAAGCATGATGTAGCCTGCCTGCGAGATAGAACTGAACGCCATGAAGCGTTTCAATTCGCCTTGGCGGATAGCGAAGAGGTTGGCAATGGTGATGGAAAGTGCAATGACAATCATCATAAGTACGTGCCAGTAAGCTATCATACTGCCAAAGACGTGGAACAGAATGCTCAACAGGGTGAAAGCGGCAGCACCTTTAGAGATTACGCTGAGGTAGCCCGTAACTGTGGTAGGCGCACCTTGGTAGGTGTCGGCTGTCCAGAAGTGGAACGGAACGAGCGAAATCTTGAAGCCAAGACCGCTGAAGAAGAACACCAAACCCATGATGGTGAGTGGTGTAGCCTGTATGTTGGCAGCAATATCGTTGAAGTACATTGTGCCGTAAGCTGCATAAATGAAGCTGATACCATAGAGCATTACACCGCTTGAGAAGGTTGCGGTGAGAATGAATTTGGCTGCTGCTTCGGCAGAATTGTTGCGATAGGCGTCGAAAGCCACCACGCACGCCATCGGCACAGATGCCATTTCCAAACCAAGGAAGAACATAAGGAAGTTTCCTGCGCTCATCATTGTGTTCATACCCAACAGGGTTGAAACGACAAGCATATAGAATTCGCCCTCTTTTCCGCTCTTTCCTGCCCACACGCGGCTTTGCAGCACCACGATGAACGTACCGAAAGCGAGAATTGCCTTCATAACGTTTACCGCAGCCGAAGTAATGTACATGCCGCCAAAGGCTTCTTCGGGCTGCATAGGGAGCAGGCAAACGATGGTGTTTACAAGCAGGAGCGCACAAGCCAAGGGGTTGAACCACTTGCGTTCTTCGGTCTTTGCTGAAATAAAGTCAGCAACGAAAAGGATTATCAGAACGGCAACAAGACTTGCCTCTGGAATCATTTTAAAGAAATCAGTATAATTCATTTTTTTGCTACTTTATTAGAGATTACCTAAATTTGGAACGTATGCGATGATGTGGTCGAAGATTGGACCGACAGCATCGATAATCATATCCTCGAAGAACAGAGGGAAAAGTCCGAGTCCTGCAACGCAGAAGATGAGTCCTGCAACGGCAAAACGCTCGTCCCAAGTGGCATCGTGAAGCTCGTTGAACTTCTGGTTAGGAATGGTCTGGAACAGAATCTTGCCCACCACGCGCAGAATGTAGACCGCCGTAACAACGATTGACGTGCAGGCAACGAGGGTACAAACGCGGTGGAAAGTGCCGCCGTTCTCGAACGAACCAACAAAGATGGTCATTTCGGCAATGAAGCCTGAGAAGCCTGGCAAGCCGAGGTTAGCCAAACCTGCCACTACATAAGAAACGGCAAGGAATGGTATTACCTTCATCAAACCGCCAAGATAGCGAACGTCGCGTGTTCCTGCGCGGTGGTAAATCATACCGATGCAGGCGAAGAACAAGGCAGTCATCAAACCGTGTGAAAGCATTTGGAGGATTGCACCTGTAATAGCGGTCTGCGTTGTCATAACCAAAGCGAAGAGCACCATACCACAGTGAGAAACTGAAGAGTAGGCGTTAATGTACTTCAAGTCGGTCTGAACACAGGCAGAGAGCGCACCGTAAACCACAGAAACCGTTGTGAGGACGAGGAAAACGGGTGCCCACATCTCGAGCGCGTCAGGCATTATGAACATGGCAATGCGCAGACAGCCGTAGCCTCCTAACTTCATCAACACACCTGCGTGGAGCATTGACACAGCCGTAGGGGCTGAAGCATGACCGTCGGGCGACCATGTGTGGAATGGGAACAACGCACCGAGGATACCAAAGCCGATGAATACGAATGGGAAGAAGATGTTTTGAACCTCTTTCGACATTGCATGCATCTTTGCCAGCTCGATAACGTCCATCGTAGAACCGCCACTGAAGTAGTAGATACCGAGGAAACCGAAGATAAGCAAGCCAGAACCGCCCATCAACATAAGGGTAAGCTTCATGGCTGAATATTCCTTCGCGCCTGTTCCCCATACACCGATGAGAAGGTACATAGGTATCAATGCCACTTCGTAGAACATGAACATGGTGAACATATCGGTTGAAATAAAGAAACCGAACACACCCGATGACAGCAGTACGAACCAAAGGAAGTATTCTTTCTTCATCGGTTCAAGCTGCCAACTGGCAAATGTACCCGTGAAGACAATGATTGCTGAAAGCAAAATCATGACGACAGAAATACCATCAACACCCACTGCAAAGGCAATGTTTAGCGGTTTAAACCACATTACAGAGTTTGCCAATAGCATGGTATCGGTATTTCCAGCTGCCCGCTGTTGAACAAAATAGACGGTGAGCCATATAGCACCAATCAACAAGGCAGAGGCTCCTGCTACCATCACGCCGCGTACCTGATTGTCGTTCTTAGCGACCCAAAGGCCGAAAAGCATCAGTACGGGGATTATTACAAATATTGTTAAAATCCAACTCATCTCTTTATATCAAGCAAAGTATTACTAATGTTAAAGCCACAGTTCCTGTTATGAACCAAATTGCATAATGGCGAACGTCGCCACTCTGCCAAGGACGAATGCTCTCGCCCGCTTCCTGAGTACCCCAAGCAAGGAAGTTGAACGTACCATCGACAACTTGACGGTCGAACCAAGCAATAGGAATAGAGAAGCAACGGAAAACAATCTTGTGGGTGAAGAACTGCCAAGCGTTGTCAATATAGAATCTGTTGAGGGCAGCCTTGTGAAGTCCTGGCATACGTTTCGCAAGTTTGTCGGCAACAGGATTGTTCTTAGGCATATACATCCATGTAGCAAGTGAAATGCCGATGGCAGCTGCCAAAAGGCTGAACCAAGCTACACTTGTGAAATGGAAGTGCTGCAAATGAATGTCGGCACTCTGACCTGTCGCTGAAACGAAGTGGCCGAATGGAATCCAACCTGCAAAGATTGAAATGATAGCAAGGAATACCAACGGTCCCCACATAACGAAAGGAACTTCCTGTGGACGGCGACGGTTCTCTGGATCCTCCTCATAATAAGACTTGCCCCAGAAGATTACGTAGTACAAACGGAACATATAGAAAGCCGTCATACCCGATACTAAGGTCATAAACCAACCCAAAGCAGGAGAGAACTGGAAGCAGGCACTCACGATTTCGTCCTTAGAGAAGAAACCTGCAAGTGGCCATACACCGCTGATTGCAATACAACCGATGAGGAAACAAGCGTTCGTTATCGGCATATACTTGTGCAAACCGCCCATATACTCCTTGAAGTTGCTGCCAATGATAACGATGATGGCACCAGAACAGAGGAACAACAACGCCTTGAACATAGCGTGGGTGAACAAGTGGAACATTGAAGCCATATAGCCCAAGCCACCTTCTTCGTTGTCGAGGGCATAGCAAACGCCGAGCGCAACGAGCATGTAGGCAATCTGAGAAATGGTTGAGAACGCCAAACCACGCTTAATATCGCTTTGGCAGCAAGCTACTGCAGCAGCATAGAAAGCGGTGAAGGCTCCGATGTAGGCAATCCAGTGAAGTTGCTCGATAGCACCAAACTGAATGTAGATAGGGAACAAACTCGCCACTTGGAATACACCGGCAACAACCATGGTAGCAGCGTGAATCAACGCCGATACAGGTGTTGGACCCTCCATGGCATCTGGCAACCAGATGTGGAGTGGGAACATGGCTGACTTACCTGCACCACCGATGAACATAAGGAACAGTGCTGTCGGGATAACCCAAGCTGTTGAAGGGTCAGTAGCTACGTTTTGCAGTTGGTCTACCAAGTTTGCATCAACCGATAAGTCGAAGTTGAACGTCTTGACGTAGAAGCTGAAGAACAGAATACCCATCAGGAAGAACAAGTCGGCAAAGCGTGTAACGATGAAAGCCTTCTTACTTGCATGCACGGCAGTGTGCTTTGGATAGTAGAAACCAATGAGCAAATAAGAGCAAACACCCACCAACTCCCAGAAAAGATACATCTGGAAAACGTTGGTTGCTACCACAAGACCTAACATCGACATTGTAAACAATGACAGATAGGCATAGAAACGCTGGAAACCGTGCTCGTATTCCTCGAACTTATAGTTCTTATCGCGCTCTGCCATATAGCCGAACGAGTAGATGTGAACCATGAAGCTGACAGTGGTAATGACGATAAGCATCATCACGCTGATAGGACTTAGACGGAAACCAATATTAAATGTCAGTAACTCTGAGAATCTCAACCACGTGAAGTTGAAGACCGTAACAGTCGGATAAACACCATTTGCCAAGCGTCCGTCTACTACATTGAAGGTCTCACCCATAGCAGTATATTCGCCTGTAAAGAAGAAATACTGATAAGCAGTGTAGAGACTCAAGGCAAAAAGCGCGCCCACAATACATGTGCCGATGATACCTGCCACCGGTTTAGGCATCTTCATACCTGCCAATCCTAAAACGATTGCGCTCAAGAAAGGTAGAAGAAGTATCAAAAATGCGTAATCAAACATAGCTTTTCCTTATAATTTCATATTTTCAATACTGTTCACCTGGTCGCTGTGCAGATGTCGGTAAACATTAATAATAATAGCTAACGCAACCGCAGATTCTGCTGCACTCACACCGATAGAGAAGATTGTGAAGAACATACCTTCGTATCCATCTGGATAGAGCAAACGATTGAAAGCTGCAAAGTTAAGGTCTACGCTATTGAGAACTAACTCGATGGAGATAAGCATTGCAACAAGGTTGCGTCGGGTTACAAAGCCAAAGACTCCAATAAAAAACAACAGTCCGCTAAGGACGAAAAAATATTCTACTGGTATCATTCTTCTACCTCCTCTTTTTTCTGTTTATTCAAGATAACCAAGCCGCCAATGATGCACGCAAGCAAGAAAACAGAGATGAACTCGAACGGCAATACGTAGCCATACTTGTCGGCACTCATAAGGTTTTTACCGATAACCTGCATTGAAACTTCCGTGCTTGATGTGTTGGTAGACACCAATTCATTGAAAATCTTGTTCTTCAGGAACACACCTAACACTGTGGCAACACCCACCAATGCGATGAGTGCTGCAAGAAGGGTGCGCTTTCCGAGCCATCTTTCAGACAAACCCTGAAGCGTTCGCTTGCTTACCAACTGGATAGCAAATACATACATCACGGTGATACCGCCAGCGTAAATGCTGATTTGTGCAGCACCAAGGAATGTATAGTCAAGCAGGAAATAAAGACCTGCTACGCCAAAGAGCACGAACAGCAATGCTGTTGCAGCTCGCATGATGCGCTTTGTAGACACGCAGAATACTGCTGAACCGAGTATCGCTACTGCCAAAATCGCAAACACAATTAATTTAGCCATAACTTTATCTCCTCTTTTATTTGGTTTTAGTGTTAAATGTTCCAACTTCCCAATCGGCTCCGCCCTCGATAAGGTTAGGCAGTGAGCCGCCTTTGTAAACCTCTTCGTTCAGATGCAGCACGAGTTGCGAACGGTCGAAAACAGCGTTCTCGAAGTCGTTTGTAAACTCAATGGCATCGAAGTTACAGGCGTTTACACATAATTGGCAGAACATACAGTCGCCGAGGTCGTACTGGTAGTCCAACAGCGCACGCTTCTTTCTACCTGTTTCGGGGTCTTCGCGCATTTCGCTTGCTATGCGGATAGTGCCGTTAGGGCAGGCTTTTTCGCACATAAGGCAAGCAACGCATTTGTAGTTCTCGCTTTCATCACGCTTAAAGACCAAACGTCCGCGGTGGCGTTTTGCCACGTGGAGTGTTGTCTTACGGTTTTCAGGATACTGCTCGGTAGACTTTGGCGTGAAGTATTCCTTCATGGTTGTCTTCAAACCAGTAGCCAATGTCTTAAAAGCACTTCCTATTTCACCGAAATATGATTCTTTTTTTTCCATTAGAATAATGAATTCTTAATTTCTACTTTATGATTGCCTTTTATGCGATTGTGAAGGTCCAGCCGAACGTCACGCACACTGTCATAAGCACCAAGATGATGAGGCTGAGCGGCATAAGGTATTTCCATTCGAGCTTCAGTATCTGGTCTACACGCAGACGTGGGAATGTCCAGCGTATCCACATAAGAAGGAATACTACAACAAAGGACTTTCCGAGGAACCAAACGATGCCTGGAATATAGTTCATAAGGGCGTCGAAACCTTCGATACCTATATTAATAGGTGCCCAACCACCAAGGAAGATAGTTGCGGCAAGACCTGAAATCACAAAGAGATTGAGGTATTCTGCCAAGTAATAGAAACCGAAGCCCATACCGCTATACTCTGTGTGATAGCCAGCAGTAAGTTCGCTCTCGGCTTCTGCCAAGTCGAACGGGCCGCGGTTCGCCTCTGCGTTACCTGCAATGCAGAACACGAGGAAGCCGAGCACGGCTGGGATATGGCCTTGGAAGATAAGCCACTGCCACGGACCTGTCTGTGCTTCGACGATGCCTGATATTTGCATGGTGCCTGTAAGTATAACGGCTGAGATGAGGCAGATACCCAACGAGAGTTCGTAGGAAATCATCTGAACGCCTGCACGCATGGCAGAAAGCACAGAGTACTTGTTGTTACTTGCCCAACCAGCGATGAAAACGCCGAGCACACCGATAGAGCTGATGGCTGTTACAAGGAAGATTCCCACGTTGAAGTCGAGCACTTCCGCGCCCTTGTTCCATGGAAGGAACGAGAATGTTCCGATTGATGCGGCTATTACGAGGAAAGGTGCAAGGTAGTAAAGCAGCTTGTCGGCTTTATCTACGGTGAAAATTTCCTTGATAAGCATTTTCAACACGTCGGCAAGCACTTGCAGCGTACCCCACCAACCTACACGGACAGGACCGATACGGCACTGGAAATAAGCACAAACCTTACGTTCCATAAAAATGAGCACGATGGCAAGCACGGCATAGCCAATGATTATTGCCAAGCCTACTACCACACACTCGATAAGAATGGCACCGAAATCGCCAAGCCCCAAGGTGTGCCTTAGCAGCTCGTCGAACCATCTTGTTACTATACTAAAATCGAACATGTATATGATTTATTTCTTAATTCATTACTTATATATCGTTTCTCTCTTAGCGGTCGATGTCGGGAATGACAAAGTCGAGTGCTGCACCTGTTGTTACAAGGTCGGCAATCTTCTGACCTTTCAGCATCTTATCCATTGCGCCCACCAAGGTCAAGCCCATCGGACGGAACTTCAAGCGGTATGGACTCTTGTCGCCTCGTGAGTCGAGGTATGCGCCAAACTCGCCGCTTGCTCCTTCCACAGAGAAGTACCACTGGCCTTCTGGAACCTTGATGATAGGCTTCTGCTTGATGTAGAAGTCGCCTTCGGGAATGTTGTCGATGAGTTGCTCAATGATGTCGAGGCTCTGATACATCTCCTTGATGTGGCAATAGTAGCGGTCCATAGAGTCGCCGCCCGTCATCACCACCTCTTCAAAGTCCACTTTGTCGTAAACGGCGTATGGGTGATGCTTGCGAACGTCGTTGCGCCAGCCGCTTGCACGACCTGCAGGACCCGTAACGCCGTAGCTGATACAGTCTTTTTCGTCCATCGTACCGATGCCTACGAAACGCTGGTGTGTGATGACGTTGTCGCCAAACACGTCGAGATATTCCTGAATCATCGGACGCAGATACTTGCAGAGCTTCTTTGTGTTCTCCACGAAGTTCGGGTCGATGTCGTCTTGCAGTCCACCTATTCTATAATAGTTCTGAATCAGTCGTCCGCCCGTTGTCTCCTCCATCACGTTCAGCACGTGTTCGCGGTCGCGCATACCGTAGAGCATACCCGTGAGTGCGCCCAAGTCCTGTGCGCAGCACGATGTGTAGAGCAAGTGGTTGTCGATGCGCTGCAACTCGTCCATAATGGTACGAATGTACTGAATGCGCTCCGAAAGCTCAATGCCCATAGCCTCTTCGATGACGCCTACCAATGCGTGGCGGTGCATCATCGCCGAGAGATAGTTCATACGGTCGGTCAATGCGAGTGTCTGGGGGTAGGTGTACGATTCGCACATCTTCTCTATACCGCGGTGAATGTAGCCGAGGTGTGGGTAGATGCGCTTCACGTTCTCGCCGTCGAGCACGGTTTGCAGGCGCAATACACCGTGGGTTGATGGGTGCTGAGGGCCGATGTTCACAACAAAATCGTCGCTTGTGAACAGCTTGTGTGTGGTAGCCGTCAGTCTGCCATCGGCGTTGAGGTTCCATTCGGTGGTTGTGTCCAGCTCGATGTCGTCGTCGGTGGTGTACATATTCTTCGCTGGGTCCATGTCGTAGTCCTTGCGAAGTGGGTAGCCCACGAAGTCGTTTCTCAGGAAGAGGCGACGCATGTCGGGGTGTCCGAGGAACTTTATGCCATAAAAGTCGTAAACCTCACGTTCCAGCAAGTCGGCGTCAGCCCATAGGTTGTACACCGATGGTATTACGTGGTCTTGCTCCACCTGCTTTGCAATTTGCTTTACAGAGCAGCGTTCGTGGGTTTGCGTATTTTCAAGTATATAGATACAGCCAAGACCTTCTTCTGCGCCGAAGTCTTCTCCAACGATTGTTACAAGGTAGTCGAAATGCTGTTCCTTTTTCAGTTTCGCCATTTCGTCGGCAAAACGCTCAAAACCAAACTCTTTGTTTTCTAATTTCATTTTTCCGTACCTTATTTATTAGTTAGCTGCTGTATTGTTGTCGGTAGGTTCTTGTTTAGCTTCTGCTTCGTTCAGCTTGTCCAGTTCCTTTCCTAACTTTTCCACATCTTCTTTCGTAACAGGCTTGTCTACAACGATGGTGTCCTTCTTTGGCTCTGCTGCAGCAGGCTTTGCAGCGGCAGGGCGTGCAGGTTTGGGTGCGGGCTTGTGTTCCGCTTCCCATTCAGCCTCGCGCTTCTCTTTGATTTCTTCGGCTGAAATGCCCAGCTTGTTCTCAAAGATAAGTGCCTGATTACTCTTGCCGAGCAGACTCTCCTCTGCTGTTTGCTTGTGGTTTGCACCACCGAAGAATTTCTCAACCTTCACTTTTCTCTGCAACTGCATCATACCGTATATGATGGCTTCGGGGCGTGGAGGGCAGCCGGGAATGTAAACATCGACAGGAATAATCTCGTCGATGCCACGCATTACGTGGTAGCTGTCCTTGAAAGGTCCGCCCGAAATAGCGCAACCACCTACGGCAATCACGTATTTAGGCTCTGCCATCTGGTCGTACAGACGCTTCAATGCAGGTGCCATCTTGTTCGTTATGGTACCTGCACACATAATCAAGTCTGCCTGACGTGGCGAGTTACGGGTTACTTCAAATCCAAAACGAGAGAAGTCGTAGCGCGCACAGCCCACTGCCATGAACTCAATGCCACAGCAAGATGTAGCAAAAGTGAGCGACCACAGCGAGTTGCTACGTCCCCAGTTGATGAGCTGGTCGAGGTTGCCCAGCACAAGGTTCGTACCTCCATCGTTCAGGTCGTTTGCCATCTTCTCCAAGGTGTCGTTGTCCTTCCACTCCTCGTAGGGCAAAGCCTTAATTTTCGGTTTTCTTATTTCCATTCAAGCGCTCCTTTCCGCCAAGCATAAGCCAAGCCAAAAACCAACACCAACATAAAGAATCCAATCGTTGCCAATGCCAAAACGCCGTAAGTGTTCACCACAACTGCCCAAGGGTAGAGGAAAACAGTTTCAACGTCGAACATCAGGAAAAGGATTGCAAACAAGTAGTAGCCCACGTGCATCGGCAACCAAGACGTGCCGTAGGTAGGAATACCACACTCGTAAGGTTCACCTTTCGTCGGATTGTAAGAACGGGGACCCAACAGTTTTGCAGT
>ERZ772940.847-NODE-847-length-11934-cov-3.38724_pt1 | contig 11934 bp, 11 predicted proteins | sample MGYA00511682_ERZ772940 | MGnify/ENA primary metagenome ERZ772940 (study PRJEB29015, sample SAMEA2737922) | human oral metagenome | biome: human oral; feature: human-associated habitat; material: dental | place: China | collected 2031 ... | reverse complement strand
TTCACCGATCTCAGCATCTTCGACAACGTGGCCTTCCCGCTGCGCGAGCAGACCGATCTGCCCGAATCGATGATCCGCGACCTGGTGCTGATGAAGCTGCACGCGGTGGGGCTGCGTGGCGCCGCGCACCTGATGCCTTCGGAGATTTCCGGCGGCATGGCGCGCCGGGTGGCGCTGGCCCGCTCGGTGGCGCTGGATCCGCCGCTGCTGATGTATGACGAGCCGTTTGCCGGGCTGGATCCGATCTCGCTGGGCACCATCGCGCACCTGATCCGGACGCTGAACGAGGCGCTCAACGCCACCAGCATCCTGGTCACGCACGACGTGCAGGAAACCTTCGAGATCGTCGACTACGCCTATGTGATGAGCCGCGGCCGGATCATTGCCCAGGGCACGCCCGACGAGCTGCGTGCTTCCACCGATCCGCAGGTGGTGCAGTTCCTGAATGGTCGTCGGGACGGGCCGGTGGCCTTCCACTATCCGGCCGGCCCCATCGAGAAGGAGCTCGGACTATGATCGGCCTGCTGGCCCGACTGGGGCGCTGGGCACGCCACGTCGTCAACGACCTGGGCTTTTCCGGGCGTTTCCTCATGCAGCTGCTGTGGGCGTCGCTGCTCTCGCTCAAGCGGCCTCGCCTCATCAGCGAGCAGGTCTACTTCGTGGGCAACCGCTCGCTGTCCATCATCCTCATCTCGGGCCTGTTCGTGGGCTTCGTGCTGGGGCTGCAGGGCTACTACAACCTGGAGCGCTACGGCGCCGAGTCCTCGCTGGGCCTGCTGGTGGCGCTGTCGCTGCTGCGCGAGCTGGGGCCGGTGGTGTCGGCGCTGCTGTTTGCCGGCCGCGCCTGCACGTCCATCACGGCAGGCATCGGCCTCATGAAGAGCGGCGAGCAGCTCATCGCCATGGAGATGATGGGCGTGGACCCGATGCAACGGGTGCTGGCGCCGCGCTTCATGGCCGTGATGATCGCGCTGCCGCTGCTGGCGCTGCTCTTTTCGGCCGTGGGCATCGTGGGCGCCTGGATCGTCGGGGTGCAGATGATCGGGGTTGATCCCGGCTCGTTCTGGTCCCAGATGCAGGGCGGTGTCAGCTTCCGGGCGGACGTGCTGAACGGTGTGATCAAGAGCTTCGTGTTCGCGCTGCTCTGCGGTTTCATTGCGCTGGTCGTCGGCCATGAATCCGACGCGACGCCGGAAGGCGTGGCCCGCGCCACCACCACCACCGTGGTGATTTCCTCGCTGGCCGTGCTGGCCAGTGACGTGCTGATGACCGCGCTGATGTTCGGCGGTCTGTGATCCAAGACAGGTTACTTCGATGGCAATGCAACGCAAATCAATGGACGCGCTGGTGGGCTGCTTCGTGCTGGCGGGCATCCTGGCGCTGGCTTTCCTGGCCGTGCGCGCTTCCGATCCCAGCTCCACCAACATCCGCGGTGGCTACGAGCTGGAAGCCAACTTCGACAACATCGGCGGCCTGAAGGCCCGTGCTGCCGTGCGCAGCGCCGGCGTGGTGGTGGGGCGCGTGACCGACATCACGCTGGATCCGCAGACCTACCAGGCCAAGGTGATCATGCGCATGGACCCGCGCTATCACTTCCCCAAGGACTCCTCGCTGAAGATCATGACGGCCGGCCTGCTGGGTGAGCAGTACCTGGGCATGGAGCCGGGGGCCGACACCGAGGAGCTGGAGGACGGCGGCAAGATCGAGATGACCCAGTCGGCCATCGTGCTGGAGAACCTGATCAGCCAGTTCCTGTATGGCCAGGCCGGCAAGGGCCAGGAGAAAGGGGAAGGGGGTGCGCAATGACGGGTGAGACGCGGCCGGACGGCATGACGGCGCCCGTGCACCTGCGGCTGGCCGGCGTGGCGCTGGCGCTGAGCCTGGCAGGCTGTGCATCGGTCTCGGGCACAAGCGGTGGCGATGCTGCCGGTACGGGAGCTGCGACCGGCAAGGAGGCGGCTTCTTCGGCTGCTTCGGCGTCTGCCGCCCAATCCGCTTCGGGGGCCACATCGACGTCGGCTCTCACCTCGGCGGCTGACTCGCTGAAGTCGGCCGTGGGTAGTGCAGGAAGCGCGGCGGGTGATTCCGCCACCGGTACGGCTACCTCTGCTGCCAGTGGTGCAGCCACATCCGCTGCCGGCGATGCGCTGAAGGCGGCTGGTGTGCCGACCGATCTGTCGGTGGACAACGTGACGGGCGGTGTGAAGCTCTCGCACCTGACCACCTATGATCCGAAGGATCCGCTGCAGGCCTACAACCGGGTGATGTTCGCCTTCAACGAGCGGGCCGATCAGTACGCGCTCAAGCCCGTGGCCAAGGCGTACCGCTTCATCACGCCCAAGCCGGTGCAGTTCGTCGTGGGCAACTTCTTCTCGAACCTGGGCGACCTGTGGACGGGCTTCAACAACCTGCTGCAGGGCAAGGCAGCCGCATCCGATACGGCGCGCTTCTTCGTCAACTCCACGCTGGGCTTCCTGGGCTTTGCGGACGTGGCCACCGAGATGGGGCTGGAGAAGCACAACGAGGACTTAGGCCAGACGCTGGGCTGGTGGGGTGTGCCCTCGGGACCGTATTTCGTGATCCCGCTGCTGGGGCCGTCCACCATTCGTGACGCCACCAGCCGCCTGGTGGATGTCTACGGGCAGCCCTACATGTGGCAGGATGGTCACGAGGCATTGAAGTGGTCGCTGTGGACGGTGGACAAGGTCCACACCCGCGCCAGCCTGCTGGATGCCGAGGGGGCGCTCAACGATGCGGCGCTGGACAAGTACACGCTGATGCGTGATGGCTGGCTGGCCCGCCGTCGCAACCAGGTGTATGACGGCGATCCGCCGGATGAGGACGATGCGGCCGATCCCTACGGTGATGACCCGTATACGGACGACCCCTATGCCGACGATCCGACGCAGGACGAATCGGACAGCGGCGCCGCCGATGACGCATCCGCCCAGAGTGCGGCCGACAAGGCGTCTGATGCGGCTTCCGATGTTTCGGACAAGGCGTCTGATGTGGTCGACAAGGTGAAGGAAGTCACGAAGAAGAAGGCTGGCAAGGCAGCCGGCAGCGGCTCCTGAGTACACCCGGCAAGGCCGGTGACCGTTGATGGACACTGGTTCCGCTCCGACCGGGCGGCTCCTTGCCCGTGAGGCGGGCAGGCCGTCGGGGACGGGGTTTCGATGAACATTGATTGGCGGGGCCATGCAGGTGCCCCCGATCTTTCCAAGAAAGGATTTCTCATGAAACTGAAACTGATTTCGCTGGTCTCGGGCCTGTTCCTGGCTGGTGCGGTCTGGGCGCAGACGGTGCCGAACGACTTCGTGGAGAAGCTCTCCAACGAGGTGCTGACCGAGGTGCGCAACGACAAGCAGATGAAGCAGGGCGACATCGGCCGCATTTCGCAGCTGGTGGACCAGAAGCTGATGCCGCACGTCAACTTCGAGCGCATGACGGCGCTGACCGTGGGGCGTCCGTGGCGTCAGGCCACACCGGCCCAGAAGGAAGCCATCATGAAGGAGTTCCGCACGCTGCTGATCCGCACGTATGCGAACGCCTTTGCCACCGTCAAGGACCAGAAGATCCAGATGCGCCCGTTCCGTGGCGAGGCCGACCAGAAGGACGTGGTGGTGCGCAGTCAGGTGGTGCAGCCCGGTGGCGACCCCATCCAGCTGGACTACCGTCTGGAGAAGCACGGCGACGACTGGCGCATCTATGACGTGAACGTGCTGGGCGTGTGGCTGGTGCAGACCTACCGCAACCAGTTCGGTCAGGAAATCTCGGCCGGTGGTCTGGACGGGCTGATCAAGAACCTGGCGGCCAAGAACGCCCAGGTGGCCAAGGGCGCCAAGAGCTGAGCAGACCATGGCTGAAGCAAGCATCGAGGCCGGCAAGGGCAAGGTACCCGATGGGCCGATGATGGCGGATGTCGGTGACGGCACCACCGCCATCACGCTGCCCGAGCGGGTGGACAACAGCAACGTGCAGGCCGTGCTGAAGTCGCTGGAAGCCGAATGCAAGGCACGCCGGCTGACCAAGGAAAGCCGCGTGCTGGTCGATCTGGTTCGGCTGAAGGAATTCGATTCCACCGTGCTGTCGGCGCTGCTGGAAATGGGGCGCTACGCCGGCAAGCCGCTGGCGGTGCACAACCCGCCCAGGAAGCTGGTGTCGCTGGCCGAGCTGTACGGCGTGGCGGATTTCCTGCTGGACGACCATCCTGAGCTGCGCCGCATGCGCCAGGAAAGGGAAGCGCAGGAGAAGTGACCGCAGCAGACAGCAGGGCGGCCTCCGGGGCGGAGGGCGCAGCAGGTGCAGCCACCCGGCCTGAAGTGTCTGCACCGTCGGGCGTGGATCCCATCGTCGTCGAGGGTGTGACCAAGCGCTTCGGTGACTTCCGGGCGCTGGACGGCATCGACCTGTGCATCCGCCAGGGAGATTTCTTCGCCTTGCTGGGCCCCAACGGGGCCGGCAAGACCACGCTCATCTCGATCATCGCCGGGCTGGCGCATGCCAGCAGCGGTCGCGTGTCGGTGATGGGGCACGACGTGGTGAAGGACTACCGGCGTGCACGCGCCTCGCTGGGCGTGGTGCCGCAGGAACTGGTGTTCGATCCGTTCTTCACCGTGCGCGAGACGCTGAGAATCACGGCGGGCTACTACGGCGTGCGCCGGGCCGATGCCTGGATCGACGAGGTGCTGGAAGGGCTGGGCCTGACCGACAAGGCAGAGTCCAACATGCGGGCGCTGTCGGGCGGCATGAAGCGGCGGGTGATGGTGGCGCAGGCGCTGATCCACCGTCCGCCGGTGATCGTGCTGGACGAGCCCACGGCCGGGGTGGACATCGAGTTGCGCCAGTCGCTGTGGCGCTTCGTGCGCAAGCTCAACCACGACGGCCACACCATCGTGCTGACCACGCACTATCTGGAAGAGGCGCAGGCGCTGTGCAACCGGGTGGCGGTGATGAAGACCGGGCGCATCGTGGCGCTGGACGAAACGGACGCGCTGCTCAAGCGCTTTTCGGCCGGGGCGCTGCTGCTGCGCATCTCGGGTGGAACGCTGCCGGCGTCCCTGCAGGCGCGTCGGCTGCCGCCGCTGCCGGAAGATGATCGCTACCGGCTGTCGCTGGACGATTACGCCGAGATCGGCCCGATCATGGCGGCCATCCAGGCCGAAGGGGGCGTCATTCAGGACATGGAAGTCACCCAGCCTGACCTGGAAGACGTGTTCCTGCGGCTGATGCAGGAGAACTGATGCAAGGCTTCCTGACGCTTTTTCGCAAGGAGCTGATGCGCTTCTGCAAGGTGGGTCTGCAGACCATTGCTGCGCCAATGCTGTCGGCGCTGCTGTATCTGCTGATCTTTTCGCATGCGCTCAGCGGCCATGTGGCCATCTATCCGGGTGTGGCCTACACCAGCTTCCTGGTGCCGGGGCTGGTGATGATGGCGCTGATGCAGAACGCTTTCGGCAATTCGTCGTCCTCGTTCATCCAGAGCAAGGTGAGCGGCAATCTGGTGTTCGTGCTGCTGGCGCCGCTCACGCCGCTGGCGATGTATGGCGGCTACGTGCTGTCGGCCATGGTGCGCGGCATCGTGGTGGGCGCCGGCGTGCTGCTGGTGGCGTGCTGCTTCGTGGATGTGCCGATGCGGCATCCGCTGTGGATGCTGGTCTTTGCGCTGGGGGCCAGCGGCATTCTGGGCACGCTGGGCCTGGCGGCGGCCATCTGGGCCGAGAAGTTCGACCAGATCGCGTCGTTCCAGAACTTCCTGGTGGTGCCGCTCACCTTCCTGTCGGGCGTGTTCTATTCGGTGCATTCGCTGCCGCCGTTCTGGCAGGTGGCCTCGCACGCCAATCCGTTCTTCTACATGGTGGACGGCTTCCGCTATGCCTTCTTCGGGCAGGCCGACATCGATCCGTGGCTGTCGCTGGGCATCGTGGCGATGGCGTGGCTGCTGCTGGCGCTGCTGGCCATGCGGCTGCTGCATCGCGGATATCACCTGCGTTACTGAACACTCGGTGAACGGGGCAGGGGATTTCGTCGCCCCGGTACAATACGATGTCCTGCAGGCGTCCGGCCTGCGGCATGCGCAGACGGGCTCCCTCGTGAGGGGCGGCGTTTCTGTCCGGCTCATCCGGCGTGCCGTCAACATCCTTTCCTGGTGTGTGCAGACCCCTGACGGGCACCTGGCCGGACGTCCCGCCTGTCCTCATTCCCCTCTGGAGAACCATCCGTGCAATCACCCGAAGTCGTTCAGTCCTACATTGCCGCAGGCATTGCGTGCAGCTTCCTGCAGGTGGAGGGCGATGGCCGCCATTTCGACGCCATCATCGTTTCGGACGCCTTCGAGGGCAAACGCCCGGTGCAGCGTCACCAGCTGGTGTATGGCGTGCTGGGCGACCGCATGAAGGAAGAGATCCACGCGCTGTCCATCAAGGCACTGACGCCGGCCGAATGGCAGGCCCTGCAGGAACTGTGAGCGGCCTGTCGTCATGGACAAGCTGAAGATCCTGGGGGGGCTGCCCCTGGTGGGCGAGGTTCAGGCCGCCGGCGCCAAGAACGCGGCACTGCCCATCCTGTGCGCCAGCCTGCTGACGGCAGACCCGCTGGAACTGTCCAATGTGCCGCAGCTTCAGGACATCGCCACCACCATCCGGCTGCTGAAGCTGCTGGGGGTGAAGACCGAGCGCGACGAGGAGCGTCTGACGCTGCAGGCCGACAGTCTGGTCAGCACCGAGGCGCCCTATGAGCTGGTCAAGACGATGCGCGCGTCCATCCTGGTGCTGGGGCCGCTGCTGGCGCGCTTCGGCGAGGCCCGCGTGTCGCTGCCCGGCGGCTGTGCCATTGGCCAGCGGCCGGTCGATCAGCACATCAAGGGCCTGCAGGCGATGGGCGCGCAGATCGAGATCGAGCAGGGTTTCGTGGTGGCGCGTGCCGCGCGGCTGAAGGGCGCTCGCATCGTCACCGACATGGTGACGGTGACGGGTACCGAGAACCTGATGATGGCGGCCTGTCTGGCCGAGGGCGAGACCATCCTGGAGAACGCCGCGCGCGAGCCCGAGGTGGTGGACCTGGCCAAGGTGCTGGTGGCCATGGGCGCGCAGATCGAGGGGGCGGGTACCGACCGCCTGGTGATCCGGGGCGTGGAGCGCCTGCACGGCGCCAGCCACCGCATCATGGCCGACCGCATCGAGACCGGCACGTTCCTGTGTGCGGCAGCGGCCTGCGGCGGCGACGTGACGGTGCGCGCCACGGATCCCTGGTCGATGGACGTGACCATCGACCGGCTGCGCGAGACGGGTGCCACGCTGACGTCCGGACCGGACTGGGTGCGGCTGCAGGCAAACGGCCGGCCGCGTGCGGTCAGCGTGCGCACGGCGCCGTATCCGGGCTTTGCCACCGACATGCAGGCGCAGTTCATGGCGCTGGACGCGGTAGCCGAGGGCACGGCCACGGTGGTGGAAACCATCTTCGAGAACCGCTTCATGCACGTGCAGGAGCTGCGCCGGCTGGGTGCCAACATCCGCATCGAGGGCAACACCGCCATCGTGCAGGGCGTGCCGGCACTGTCGGGGGCCACGGTCATGGCAACCGACCTGCGGGCTTCGGCCAGTCTGGTGATCGCCGGTCTGGCCGCACGGGGTGAAACCACGGTCGAACGCATCTACCACCTGGACCGGGGCTATGCGCGGATGGAAGCGCGGCTTCAGGCCCTGGGGGCACGGATCGAGCGCGTGAGTTCGCGGCCGGCAGGCCAGTAGGACGGGCGCGGGGCGTGGGCAGCATGACGATCCTGTTGTCCTGTCGCTGCCGTTGGCCGTTCCACGATGTTCGTGCCCTCTGCCTGCCCCTTCCCGGGTATGTCCCGATGGCCAGGGGGCGGGCGGCTTGCCACACTACGACGTTGATCAAACAGGAAGGAAGAAGATGTTGACGCTGGCCCTGTCCAAGGGACGGATCCTGGAAGACACGGCCGGACTGCTGGCGCAGTGCGGCATTCGCTTGGATTCTTCGGCGGTGGACAGCCGCCAGCTCATCCTGCCCACTGACGATCCGGGCCTGCGCCTGCTGATCGTGCGGGCCAGCGACGTGCCCACCTACGTGCAGCATGGCGCGGCCGATCTGGGCATTGCCGGGCGTGACGTGATGCTGGAGCACGGCGGCGAGGGCGTCTTCCAGCCGGTGGACCTGGGCATTGCCTGTTGCCGGCTGGCCGTGGCCACGCGCCAGGGCTTCGACTACCCCCGGGCAGCGGTGCCCGGCAAGCGCCTCCGAGTGGCCACCAAGTACGTCAACACCACCCGCCGCCACTTCGCCCGCAAGGGCGTTCACGTCGACATCATCAAGCTCTACGGCTCGATGGAGCTGGCCCCGCTGGTGGGGCTGGCCGATGCCATCGTGGACGTGGTGTCCACCGGCAACACGCTGCGCGCCAATGGCCTTGTCGAGGTCGAGAGCATCATGCCCATCTCGGCGCGGCTGATCGTCAACCAGGCGGCGCTGAAGACACAGCAGCGGACGCTGGCACCATTGGTGGCGGCACTGGAGCGCGCGGCACGGGCGACATCGGGAGGACAGGCATGAGCTCGCAGAACCTGATCAACAGGCTGGATACGGCCGAGGCGGATTTCGAGGCACGTTTCACGCGGCTGCTGCACTGGAGCCCGGAACAGGACCAGGGCATCGAGCAGGCGGTCTCGGTCATTCTGGCGGATGTGCAGGCGCGTGGCGACGAGGCGCTGATGGACTACACCCGGCGCTTCGACCGGCTGGATGTCCACGAGGCGGCGGGGCTGCGGCTGTCGCGGGCCGAGCTGCAGGCGGCACTTGACGGGCTGCCGGCGGCCGAGCGTCAGGCGCTGGAGCGGGCGGCCGAGCGCATCCGCCGCTATCACGAGCATCAGCGGACGTCATCCTGGATGTACACGGAGGCTGATGGCACCCGGCTGGGGCAGCGCGTGCTGCCGCTGGATCGGGTGGGGCTCTACGTGCCCGGCGGCAAGGCGGCCTATCCGTCGTCGGTGCTGATGAATGCCATTCCCGCCCAGGTGGCGGGCGTGAAGGAACTGGTGATGGTGGTGCCCACGCCCGACGGCGTGCGCAACCCGGCCGTGCTGGCCGCGGCCTGTCTGGCCGGCATCCAGGAGGTCTACACCATCGGCGGTGCGCAGGCGGTGGCGGCACTGGCCTATGGCACCCACTCCATCCGTCCGGTGGACAAGATCGTCGGCCCCGGCAACGCCTATGTGGCCGAGGCCAAGCGCCGGGTGTTCGGTACCGTCGGTATCGACATGATTGCCGGCCCGTCCGAGATCCTGGTGGTGTCGGATGGTTCGGTGCCGGCCGACTGGGTGGCGGTGGATCTGTTCTCGCAGGCCGAACACGACGAGATGGCACAGGCCATCCTCATTTCTCCGGACGCCGCCTTCCTGGATGCGGTGGCCGAGGCCATTGCCCGTCTGCTGCCCGGCCAGCCGCGTCGTGCGGTCATCGGCAAGTCGCTGGCGGATCGGGGCGCGCTCATCCATGTGCGTTCGATGCAGGAGGCGGCCGAGCTGGTGAACCGTGTGGCGCCCGAGCACCTGGAGCTGGCGGTGCGCGATGTGGATGGCCTGCTGGCCGACATCCGCCATGCGGGGGCGATCTTCATGGGCCGCTGGGGTTGCGAGGCACTGGGCGACTATTGCGCCGGTCCCAGCCATGTGCTGCCCACCATGCGCACACCACGCTTCTCGTCGCCGCTGGGGGTCTATGACTTCCAGAAGCGCAGCAGTTTGATCGAGCCGTCGGCCACGGGCGCCGACCACCTGGCGAAGGTGGCGGCCACGCTGGCCCGCGCCGAAGGGCTGGAGGCCCACGCGCAGAGTGCCGAGTATCGGCTGGGCGGAGATGCGCATCAGGCAGCGGCCGGTACGGTCTCGTCTGCCCAAATTGCAGCCCGGGTTGAACGCCATGTGCGTCCGGACGTGCAGCGCATGGCTGCCTACCACGTGGCCGATGCCACCGACGCCATCAAGCTGGATGCGATGGAGAACCCCTGGCGGCTGCCCGGGGCGCTGCAGGCCGAGCTGGCCCAGCGTCTGGCGGCGCTGGCCATCAACCGCTATCCGTCCGGCAACACCTATACGGCGCTCAAGCAGGCCATCGCCCGGCATGACGTGCTGGACGGCATTGACGGGCTGGTGCTGGGCAACGGTTCGGATGAGCTGATCAGCCTGCTGTGCCAGCTGGTGGCCCAGCCTGGGGCCACGATCATGGCGCCTGCGCCCTCGTTCGTGATGTACGAGATGGGTGCACGGCTGGCCGGCGTTGGTTTCGTGCCGGTGCCGCTGCGGCCCGATTTCAGTCTGGACCGCGAGGCGATGCTGCAGGCCATCGAGACGCACCGTCCGGCGCTGGTCTTCCTGGCCTATCCGAACAACCCCACGGGCAACCTGTTCGATGCGGACGACGTGCGCGCCATCCTGCAAGCCACCGACGGTCTGGTGGTGCTGGACGAGGCCTATGCGCCTTTTGCCGGCGGTGCCAGCTGGCTGTCCCAGCTGCAGGCCTGGCCGAACCTGGCGGTGATGCGCACCTGCTCCAAGTGGGGGCTGGCGGGCGCCCGCATCGGCTATCTGGCCAGTGCGCCGGCCTGGGCCGCGCAGCTCGACAAGATCCGCCCGCCCTACAACATCAGCGTGCTGGATGCCGAGACGGCGTGCTTTGCGTTCCAGCATCACGCGGATTTCGACCAGCAGACCCGGGCGCTCTGCGCCGAGCGCCAGACGCTGGTGCAGCGGCTGCAGGCCATGCAGGGGCCACAGGGGCTGTCGCATGTGTACCCGACCGCGGCCAACTTCGTGCTGGTGCGGCTGGCCGGGGGGCAGGGCGAGGGTGTCGGGCCTTCGCGCGCCACCCGCGTGGCCGCCGCCATGCGGGCTGCCGGGGTGCTGATCAAGGACGCCAGCCGGATGCACCCGGCGCTGGCCGAGTGCCTGCGGCTGACCGTGGGCGCGCCTGAAGAGAACGAAGCGATGCTGCAGGCGCTGGCGGCGGCCCTGGACGCCGTGCCGGCTGCGGCCCTGGCAGCCTCGGCTGGGCAGCTTGACGGGTCGAGCCGGACGGCTGACGCGAACGGCCGGGCAAACGCAGAACGGACATCATCATGAGCGACGCATCTTCCATCCCCGCTACGGGCGCAGCCCGCACGGCCGAAGTCACCCGCAACACGCTGGAGACCCGCATCCGCGTCCGGGTGAATCTGGACGGTACCGGCAAGGCTCGGCTGAAGACGGGTGTGCCTTTCTTCGAGCACATGCTGGACCAGATTGCCCGCCACGGGCTGGTGGATCTGGACATCGAGGCCGAGGGCGATACCCACATCGATGACCACCACACGGTGGAGGACGTGGGCATTGCGCTGGGCCAGGCGCTGGCGCAGGCGCTGGGCGACAAGCGCGGCATCCGCCGCTACGGCCATGCCTACGTGCCGCTGGACGAGGCGCTGTCGCGCGTGGTGATCGATTTCTCGGGCCGCCCCGGGCTGGTCTGGGAGGTGCCATTCACCCGGGCGCTGATCGGGCGCTTCGACGTGGACCTGGCCCGCGAGTTCTTCCAGGGGCTGGTCAACCACGCGCAGATGACGCTGCATGTCGACAACCTGCGCGGCATCAACGCCCATCACCAGTGCGAGACGGTCTTCAAGGCCTTCGGCCGGGCGCTGCGCATGGCAGCGGAACCCGATCCGCGCACGGCGGGCCAGGTGCCCTCCACCAAGGGGAGCCTGGTCGGCTGATGAACACGCAGTCCACGGCGAGCATCGCCATCGTCGATTTCGGGATGGGCAACCTGCATTCGGTGGCGCGGGCGCTGGCCCATGTCAGCCCGAAGACCCGCATCGAGATCACGGCCGATCCGGCCGTCATCCATCGCGCGGCCCGGGTGGTCTTTCCGGGGCAGGGCGCC
>ERZ772940.838-NODE-838-length-12017-cov-3.19194_pt1 | contig 12017 bp, 7 predicted proteins | sample MGYA00511682_ERZ772940 | MGnify/ENA primary metagenome ERZ772940 (study PRJEB29015, sample SAMEA2737922) | human oral metagenome | biome: human oral; feature: human-associated habitat; material: dental | place: China | collected 2031 ... | reverse complement strand
CGAGGACATCGCCCTGGATGGCTCCTCGCACGACTTCGGCAAGGACATCATTCCGAAGGCCGTGGGAGAAGGCCAGGTGGTGGCCCACTTCTTCCAGGACAGCTGCGTCTACAACAGCGAGAAGGCACCGGCCTACTGGCGCGACGTCGGAACCATCGATGCCTACTGGGAGGCCAACATCGACCTCACGGCCACGGTGCCCGAGCTGAACCTCTATGACCGTTCCTGGCCCATCTGGACCTACCTGGAGCAGCTGCCGCCCGCCAAGTTCGTGCACAACGAGGCAAACCGTCGCGGCGAGGCCATCGAATCCAGCGTCTCGGCGGGCTGCATCCTGTCCGGCTCGGTGCACAACTCGCTGCTGTTCTCCAACTGCCGCGTGCATTCCTACACCCAGATCCACGGCGCGGTGCTGCTACCCGAGGTGCAGGTGGGGCGCAACGTCCGGCTCACCAAGGTGGTGGTCGACCGGGGCTGCCGGATTCCCGATGGCCTGGTGGTCGGCGAGGATCCGGACGATGATGCACGGCGCTTCTATCGCAGCGAGGGCGGCGTGACGCTGATCACCCCCAGGATGCTGGAAAAACTGCAGGGCTGAACGCCCGGAGGATCGATGATGTTTGCAGACCGTACGCTTGCCCGACCCCATGCTGCGCGTCCCGATGACGCGCATCCTGCCCGATCGACGGGAGGCGCAGCCGTGCCGGCCGTGATCTGGCAGCAGCCCAATCGCGCACCGGCGGGCAATGTGCGGGTCCTGCACGTCACGGCCGAGGTATACCCGCAGGTCAAGACGGGCGGGCTGGGCGACATCGCGGCCGCCCTGCCGACGGCCCTGCTGGCCCAGGGGGTGGATGCCCGGCTGCTGGTGCCGGGCTATCCGGCCATCATCGACAATCTGGAAGAGGTCGGCCTGGTGGCCGACCTGGGTTCCCTGATGGGGGCCGCCCGCGTGCGGGTGCTGCACGGGCGGCTGAAAGAGAGCGGTCTGACGGCCTATGTCGTGGATGCGCCCTGGTACTTCCGGCGCGAAGGCAACCCCTATCTGGGTCCGGACCATCGTGACTGGTCCGACAACATCCGGCGCTTTGCGCTGCTGGGCTGGGTGGGCGCCCATCTGGCCTGGGGGGACATCGATGCCTGGTGGCAGGCCGACATCCTGCATGCGCATGACTGGCACGCGGGGCTGGCGCCAGTGTATCTGTCGCTGAACCCGGTGCGCCGGGTGAAGTCCGTGTTCAGCATCCACAACCTGATCTATCAGGGGCTCTTTCCGCTGGAGGAGGCGCCGGGGCTGGACCTGCCGCCGCACATCCTGCGGCCGGGGGTGTCCCGCAGCCTGGAATACTACGGGCACGGCAGCTTCATGAAGGGCGGGCTGGTGTTTGCCGACTGGCTGAGCACGGTCAGCCCGCGCTATGCCTACGAAATCACCACGCCGGAGGGCGGTGCCGGCATGCAGGGCGTGCTGCTGGAGCGGCGCGAGCGCCTCTCGGGCATCCTCAACGGCATTGACGAGACGGTCTGGGATCCGCAGACCGACCCGCTGATCAGTGCCAACTACGGCCTCCATGACCTGGGCCGCAAGGTCGAGAACAAGACCCGCATGCAGCAGGAGCTGGGCCTCACGGTCGATCCGAACCGCATGCTGGCGGTCATGATCAGCCGGCTGACCAACCAGAAGGGGGCCGACCTTGTCCTGCAGGCGCTGCCGAAGATGCGTGAGCTGGGCATCCAGCTGGCGCTGCTGGGCAGCGGGGACGCCCACCTGCAGGATGCCTTCCGGAAGGCGGCCGAGGAGGCCCCCGATCAGGTGGCGGTGTGCATCGGCTATGACGAGCGCCTGGCCCACCGGCTGATCGGCGCCGGCGACCTCATCCTGGTGCCGTCGCGCTTTGAACCCTGCGGCCTGACCCAGATGTACGGGCTGCGCTATGGCACGCTGCCGCTGGTCTGCAAGGTGGGTGGCCTGGCCGACACCGTGACCGAATACCTGGATGGCCAGCCCAGCAACGGATTTGTCTTCCAGGGCGGCCAGATCTCGGGCCTGATTGATGCGCTGGAGCGCGCTGCCGCGCTGTGGTGGCACGACCGCAGCGGCTGGGAGTGGCGGATGCGCACGGCCATGGAGGCCCGGCACGGCTGGGGGCCGTCCGCCGCCGAGTACCTGTCGCTCTACCAGCGCCTGCTGGGTGAGTGGCAGTGATCCTGTCTTCCCCCGCGACGTGTCGCGCCAGGGGTTTGCGTGACCTGTTTCTTCCACGGGCAGCCTGGCGGCTTCCTTGATGTTTTCCCGGGCTTGCGCGACCGGGTGCTGCTGATCGTAAAATCAGGCGCGTAAGCAAGATGCGGGCGGCTTGCCGCCCCGGACCGGCGCCATCCCGGGGGCCGCAGAAGGCGGCCCGGCGGGTGTCATGACGATGCCCGCGGGGTGTCACTGGGGGAGAAGGGTGGATTTCCAGAACTTCGATCTGAACCTGCTGCGGGTTTTTGATGAAGTCATGGCCGAGCGCAACATCTCGCGTGCGGCCCGCAACCTCGCAATGACCCAGCCGGCTGCCAGCAATGCCCTGCGCAGGCTGCGCGAGGCGCTGGGGGACGAACTGCTGATCCGCGCTGGCCGCGGCGTCGAGCCCACCCCCTTCGCACTGGCCATCTGGCCCGACGTGCGCACGGCGCTCAACGCGTTGCGAGGCGTCATCTCGCCCAAGTCCTTTGATCCGCAGCGCACTCGCGAGACCTTCGTCATCGCCATGGCCGATGCCACGGCGGCCCTGCTGGTGCCGCCGCTGCTGGACCGGCTGCAGCGCGATGCCCCCAATGCCACGCTGCGGCTGCGCCCGCTCACCACGCGCGACCCCCTGCCGCTTCTGGAAAACGACGAGCTGCACCTGGCGGTCGGGCACTTCCCCGGCGCCGTGGCCGACGTGATCCTGCGCGAGATGCAGGAAGATCGGCCCGACACCTTCGGGCACCAGGAGATCTACGAAGGCCAGTATGTCTGCGTGATGCGTGAGGGGCACCCGCTGAGTGCCGGCCCCATCAGCCTGGATGACTACTGCAATGCCCGGCACCTGCTGGTCAGCTACTCGGGGCGGCCCTTCGGTTTCGTCGATGAGGCGCTGGCCACGCGCCAGCGTACCCGGCGCATCGTGCTCACGCTCAACCAGTTCTTCACGGCGGCCCATGTGGTGGCCCAGTCCGATCTGCTCACGGTGCTGCCCCTGGACTTCGTTCCGGCCACCGGCATTGCCGACCGTCTGGCGTGGCAGCCATTGCCGGTGGCGTTGCCGGCCATGCGCATCGACATGGTGTGGCACCGGCGGCAGGAGCAGCTGCCCTCACATCGCTGGCTGCGCAAGATGATTGACGACGTCACGCTGCGCCGCGTCTGGGGCACGCGCAACGTGCCGCTCACCCGCTTTGGCGGCGAGCCCATGCCCGCGCTGATTGCCAGCGCGTTGCGCAATCCGTGGGGCGCAAGCGCCCAGGACGACTGAGTCCGGTCTGGCGCGGAAACGGCAAGGGCCGGCCCCACCTGCAAGGATGGAACCGGCCCTCAAGAGGGAAGGCGGGTCGCGAGGCCCGGTTGCTGCCGGGCCCCGCTGATCAGCGGATCACTTGTCCGCTGCCTCTTCTTCCGAGCACACCCATTCGGGTTTGCTGCGGCCATGCACCTGGGTGATGGCGCGCAGGCGGCGCGTCTGCCACTCGTGCAGCTGGTGCCAGGCAAAGCGCCAGCCCCACCAGCCGGAGGCTTCTCCGGGGTAGTTCATCCGGCCTTCGGCGCCCAGGCCCAGAATGTCCTGCATCTGGTAGATGGCCCAGCCCGAGACGGACTGCGAGGCGGCGTGGACCAGCTCCCAGTGCATTTCCCGACCGTCGGTCTTCAGGTAGACCTGTGCCAGTGCACGCTCCCGATCGGACGCCTGGGCGAACCAGCCCAGCGTCGTGTCGTTGTCGTGGGTGCCGGTGTAGACGATCTGGTTGCGACGCAGGTTGTGCGGCAGGAAGACGTTCTCGGAATCGTCCAGGAAGGCCAGTTGCAGCACGGCCATGCCGGGCAGGCCGGTGTCGGCCAGCAGCTTGCGCAGGCTGTCGGTCTGAAGGCCCAGGTCCTCGGCCACCAGCGGCAGCTTGCCCAGCGCCTTTTCCAGGGCGTTGAAGAGCGCCATGCCCGGGCCGGGCGTCCATTCACCCTCGCGTGCCGTGGGGCAGGTGGACGGGATGGCCCAGTAGGCGTCGAAGCCGCGGAAGTGGTCGATGCGCACGATGTCGGTCAGGGCCAGGCAGCGCTTGACGCGTGCGATCCACCAGGCGTAGCCCTGCTTGGCGTGCTCGGACCAGCGGTACAGCGGGTTGCCCCAGCGCTGGCCATCCACGGCGAAGTAGTCGGGCGGAACGCCGGCCACGTGCGTGGGCCAGAGATCCTTGCCCAGGTCGAAGAGCTTGGGATTGGCCCAGGTGTCGGCGCTGTGCAGCGCCACGAAGATGGGCACGTCACCCACGATGCGGACGTTGTGGGCGTTGGCGTAGGTGCGAATGGCCTGCCATTGTTTTTCGGCCACCCACTGCACGAAGCACCAGAATAGGTAGTCGTCGCGGTAGTCCTGGCGGATGTGCTCCAGGGCGGCCGGCTTGCGCTGGGCGTGGTCGGCCGGCCATTCCTGCCAGGGCTTGCCCTGGTAGAGACGGTCCAGCACCATGAACAGGGCATAGTCGTCCAGCCAGGCGCCTTCGCGCTCGCGGAAGTCGTCGAACTCGGCGCGCAGCGGTTCATGGGGATTTCCCAGGAAGGTGCGGGCCGCCTGGGTCAGTGCACGCAGGCGGAAGCGCTCGACACGCGGGAAGTCGATCCGGCCTTCACGCGGGGCGGGGCCCGGCTCGCCGTCGACCGAGTAGTCTTCCTGGAAGTCGGCCGGCAGCCAGCCTTGCGAGGCCAGGCCTCGCAGGTCCACCAGCATGGGGTTGAAGGCCATGCCGGCGGGGCTCATGTACGGCGAATAGCCGCTGCCCGGAGGCACCAGCGGCAGGATCTGCCACAGGTACTGCTCGGCGTGCTCCAGCCAGTCGATGAAGTGATAGGCGCTGGGTCCGAAGTCTCCCGAACCGGGGTGCTGGATGGTGAGCGGCTGTTCAGGGCCGACGGGCTCGGTATCCGGTAGTGAGGTGATGTGCAGCAGGATGCCGCTGGCACGAGAGGTGTTTGGACTCATGGTCTTCATCCTTTGCGACGGGCAACGAACATGTAGACGGAATGAGGACGCAGCGTGCGTGCGGAAGTTCCTTTCGGTTTGGCGGCAGGAACGTCGCTACTTGTTGCGCCCTGTGTCTTGCATTTGACCACAGGTGCGCGAAGCTTGCTGTTTTTGTTGATGGCCAGGCCCATGCGCATGATTTGCGTCATGGTCTCGTCCACCTGTGCTTCCGGGGAATTGGCCCGCCAGGGCTGTCCGTCGGCCTGGTTGGTGTCCAGCACCATGGTCCAGTCGCCTTCGGGCATCACGAAGGGGCGGTTCTCGCCGTCGGGGTTGAAGACGATCAGCAGATCCTGTTCATCATCATTGTGGGCGCCCAGAATCTGGGCGAATACCCCGTCGCCATCCTGGTTCCACTGCTCGGCCGGCATCGATTGTCCCTGGCTGTTGAGCCAGCGCACGTCCAGCATGCCGGAGGCCGTGGGGGCGCCCAGCAGCCAGATGGGCAGGTGCAGCTGCGGGTGCTTCTTGCGCAGGTGGATCAGGTGCGCCGTGAAGCCGATCAGGTCTTCGTCGGCACTCTTCCAGTCCAGCCAGCTGATGGCGTTGTCCTGGTTGTAGGCGTTGTTGTTGCCGTGCTGGGTACGCCCCATCTCGTCGCCGGCGGTCAGCATCGGCGTGCCCTGCGACAGCAGCAGCGAGGCCAGCATGACCCGTTTCAGGCGTGCGCGGGTGCGGTTGATGTCCGGGTCGTCAGTAGGGCCTTCTGCTCCGGCGTTCCAGCTGTGGTTGTCGTTGTGGCCGTCGCGGTTATCCTCGCCGTTGGGCTCGTTGTGCTTCTGGTTGTAGGAAACCAGATCGTTCAGCGTGAAGCCGTCGTGCGAGGTGATGAAGTTGATGCTGGACTGCGGGCAGCGGCCGTCGTGGTGGAACTGCTCGCTGGCGCCGGAAATCTGGCTGGCGAAGGCGCCGCGGTCCTTGTGGGGCTGCAGCCAGAAACAGCGCGTCGTGTCGCGGAAGCGGTCGTTCCACTCGCTCCAGCCCGGCAGATAGGCGCCCAGCTGGTAGCCGCCGCCGGCCGCGTCCCAGGGTTCGGCGATCAGCTTGATGCCGGCCAGGGCCGGATCCTGCCGGATGGCCTGGAAGAATGGGGCGTAGCGGTCGAAGCGGCCCGGGTCGTTCGAGTTGGGCAGCGCCACGCGCCCCAGCACCGAGGCCAGGTCGAAGCGGAAGCCGTCGACGTGCATCTCCTGGACCCAGTAGCGCAGCGAATCCATGATCATCTGCAGCGCCACATAGTTGCTGGCGTTGATGCTGTTGCCGGTGCCGGTGTAGTTGGCGTAGTAGGCGGGATCCTGACGGCTGAGGTGGTAGTAGGCCTGGTTGTCCAGTCCGCGCCACGACAGCGTGGGGCCGCGCTGGTCGCCTTCGGGCGTGTGGTTGTACACCACGTCCAGGATCACCTCGATGCCGTGGCGGTGCAGCTCCTTCACCATGTGCCGGAACTCGTTGACCGGATCCTGGCGTGCAAAGCGCCGGTCGGGGGCAAAGAAGGCCAGTGTGTTGTAGCCCCAGTAGTTGCACAGTCCCATCTCGATCAGCGTGCCTTCGCTGATGGATTCCTGCACGGGCAGCAGCTCCACGGCGGTCACGCCCAGGCGCTTCAGGTGGGCAATGGCCGCGGGGCTGGCCATGCCCTCATAGGTGCCGCGCAGTTCGGCCGGTACATCAGGGTGAGCCTTGGTGAAGCCCTTGACGTGCACCTCGTAGATGACGCTTTCGCACATCGGGATGTTCGGGCGTCGATCGCCCTCCCAGTCGAACTCGTGCACGCCGGTGACCACGGCCTTGGGCATGTAGGCGGCGTTGTCATCCATCTGGGTGTCGGGTCGGTCCAGATGGGATTCATGCCATTGGAACTGGCCGTGCAGGCGCCGGGCGTAGGGGTCCAGCAGCAGACGGGCGGGGTTGTAGCGCAGGCCGCGGGATGGATCGTAGGGGCCATCCACGCGGTAGCCGTAGATCAGCCCCGTGCCGGTATTGGGCAGGAAACCGTGCCAGACGTTGTTGACCGGGCCGTTCATCGCATGGCGCTGGGTCTCGCGGCCTTCGGTATCGAACACGCACAGCGTGACGCTGCGTGCGCCGCTGCTGAAAAGGGCAAAGTTGACGCCACCGTCATGACAGGTGGCACCCAGTGGCCACACGCGGCCCTTGGGCAATTTTTCGTCTTTCATGGATCGTTCAAAAGTTCTCACGCAATGCCCTGCCTTCCGCGGCGAACGGCGGGCTGGTGAGGTACTGCGAGGAGGGCTGTCTCGGATTGCTCTGCGCGTCTCGTCCTGCCACCCGGTCAGGGGTGACGATGGGAGCTGCTGTCAGCCGGGGCCATGACCCGAGCGCGTCGGGCCATGTCCGGTGCCGGTCGAGGGCGGCAGGCTGGCGCCAGCTCATGACACCTCAAACGGTGCATGGCATGGGCTGGCGTGTCTGGCCTGCGGCGTCCAGCCGAGTCCCGTGCAGCGACGGGACGGGGCCAGGCCGGCGGTTGATGCCAGTGCTGTCGGCGCGTAACCAGAGCTGCGCCGGGAAAAGGCCTGCCAGGGGAGACCAAGGTCTGCCCTGGCGGGCCGGCGCCGAAAAAGCCGGCACGAAGATACCGCAAAATGCAGGCGGAATCCCGTGAACGACCCGGCGGGCGTTGGCATGGTGCCAACGCATCGTCAAAGTGTGTGCCGGGCGAACCCGGCGCCATCTCAGACTTTCAGCGGTTTCACGTTCCAGATCTTGTCGGCGTACTCCAGGATCGTGCGGTCGCTGGAGAAGATGCCCATGCCGGCCACGTTGATCACGGCCTTCCGGTTCCAGGCGTCCTGGTCGCGGTACAGCGCATCGACCTTCTCCTGCGTGGCCACGTAATCGGCGAAGTCGGCCAGCAGCAGGTACGTGTCCTGACGCAGCAGCGAATCGGCGATCGGGCGGAACCGGCCGGCATCGTCGGGCGACCAGAAGCCGCCTCCGATCTGGTCGATCACCAGACGCAGGTCGGGGTTCTCTTCATAGTAGCGGGCCGGATCGTAGCCAGCGGCCTTGATCTTCGCTACTTCGTCGGTACGGTGACCGAAGATGAAGATGTTGTCGTCGCCCACCTGTTCGTGGATCTCGACGTTGGCCCCGTCCATGGTGCCGATGGTGAGTGCGCCGTTGATGGCCAGCTTCATGTTGCCGGTGCCCGATGCCTCGGTGCCGGCCGTGGAGATCTGCTCGGACAGGTTGGCGGCCGGCATGATCATCTCGGCGGCCGAGACGCTGTAGTTGGGCACGAACACGACCTTCATCCGGTCGCGCAGCGCCGGCTCGGCATTGACCTTGCGGGCCACGTCGTTGATCAGCTTGATGATCAGCTTGGCCATCCGGTAGGCCGAGGCGGCCTTGCCGGAGAAGAGGAACGTGCGCGGCGTCCAGTCCTTGTCGGGGTTGGCCACCATCTGGTTGTAGCGATGCACGATGTGCAGCACGTTCAGCAGCTGGCGCTTGTACTCGTGGAAGCGCTTGACCTGCACGTCCAGCATGGCGTTCGGATCGATGTCGACCCCGCCGTGCGTCTTGACCCAGTTGGCCAGCCGCTGCTTGTTGGTGAGCTTGGCGGCCGCGAACTCCTTCAGGAACGCAGGCTTGTCGGCGAATGTCTTCAGCTTGGACAGTTCGTCGAGGTTCTTGCGCCAGTCGGCGCCGATCGACTTGTCGATGAGGGCCGACAGCGGCCGGTTGGCGTTGGCCAGCCAGCGGCGCGGCGTGATGCCGTTGGTGACGTTGATGAAGCGGCCCGGGAACAGCTTGGCGAAGTCGGCAAAGATGGTGTCGACCAGCAGCTGGCTGTGCAGCTTGGACACACCGTTGACCTTGTGGCTGGCCAGCACGCACATGTAGGCCATGCGCACGCGGCGCTCGCCGGTCTCGTCGATCAGCGACACGCGACGCAGCAGGTCGTGGTCGTCGCCGTGGTGGGTGCGCACCCAGTCCAGGAAGCGCTTGTTGATCTCGAAGATGATCTCGAGGTGGCGCGGCAGCACGCTGCGCATCATGGCCACCGGCCAGGTCTCCAGCGCTTCGGGCATCAGCGTGTGGTTGGTGTAGGAGAACACCTTGCAGCACTGCGCCCAGGCGCTGTTCCACGACATCTTGTGATCGTCCACCAGGATGCGCATCAGCTCGGGCACGGCGATGGCCGGGTGGGTGTCGTTCAGGTGGATGGCGACCTGATCGGACAGCTCGGAGAAGTTCTCGTGGTTGTGCAGGTAGCGGCGGACGATGTCCTGCAGCGAGGCACTGACGAAGAAGTATTCCTGGCGCAGGCGCAGCTCGCGGCCCTGGTAGCTGGAATCATCCGGATACAGCACGCGCGTGACGTTTTCCGACTGGTTCTTGCTGGCCACCGCCTGCATGTAGTTGCCCTGCGAGAACAGGGTCAGGTCCAGGCTTTCGGCGGCGCGGGCATGCCACAGCCGCATCGTGTTGATGGTCTTGGTGTGATAGCCGGGCACGATCATGTCGTAGGCCGTGGCCATGACCTTCTCGGCCTCGTGCCAGAGGGCACCGCGCTCGGGGTCATGCTCGACCCAGCCACCGAACTTGATGGGGAAGGTAACCTGCGGACGGGGGAATTCCCACGGGTTGCCCAGCTTGAGCCAGTCATCAGGCTGCTCGACCTGATAGCCGTCGTGGATCGACTGGGCGAACATGCCGTAGTCGTAGCGGATGCCGTAGCCGAAGCTGGGCAGGCCGGTGGTGGCCATCGAGTCCAGGAAGCAGGCGGCCAGACGGCCCAGGCCACCGTTGCCCAGACCCGGATCGGCTTCTTCCTCACGGGTCTCTTCCAGATCGATGCCGCCTTCGGCCAGCGCCGTGGCCAGCTCGTCGTACAGGTCGATGGCCATCAGGCTGTTGGTCAGCGCGCGGCCGACCAGGAATTCCATCGAGAGGTAGTAGACGCGCTTGACCTTCTGGTTGTACTGCTGGCGCGTGGTCTCGATCCAGTTCTCGATCTGCTTGTCGCGGGCCAGACGGGCAAGGGCCTGGTACCAGTCGGTCTTGGTGGCGGTCTTCGGGTCCTTGCCGATGGTGTAGAGGAGGCGGTTGGCCACGTAGCGGCGCAGGGCCTCATGGTCATTCCGTTCGATCGAGGCCGGCTCGAAGGCTTCGGTCAACGGGGTGGGATTCTTGGTCTTCTTGGGGGACTTGGAGGGCATCTTCACGACCTTTCGGTGAAGTGAACAACAACTGTAGATTTTGCAGCTTAATGGCAGGTTCTGCCACCAAACTCCCGTATTGCAACAGTGTCGGGCGTGCGCCGTGGCTGATGCTGACAGGGCAGGCAGGTTATTCATCCATGCCGGCGCCGCAGGTATTTTTTCCTGAAGGCGTGTCCTCGCGCCTGAAGCGGGAAGAACCTGTTCCAGGCGGGGAAGATGCCGTGTTTTGGCGGCTTGTGCTTCAGATTGCCTTGTCGGGAGAGGCAATCTGTCAGGCGTTGTGTGGGGGTTGCGGATGCCCCTTGCGCAGGGTGCATGCCCATGGGCATTGCGCGCGTGGCGGGGGCCTTGCCTTGCTGTTCAGTTCCCGACCTTGGAGCGCAGTTATTGCCAGGCATTTGACAACGCCCCGTGGGTGACGGCATAATTCCATCTCTTCCCCGGAGAGGTGCCCGAGTGGCTAAAGGGGGCAGACTGTAAATCTGTTGGCTTACGCCTACGTTGGTTCGAATCCAACCCTCTCCACCACTTTCACAGCCTACCCGTTCGGGTGGGTTCGTTCCCAAGGCCGGTCAGTTCCGGTTGCACCACCTTCACACGGTTCTTGCAGCCTCCCCTGAAACACGGCCCCATGCCGGAGCAAGGCATTCAGCCCCTCGGCATGTTCGCTTCGCGGCGCAGCCCATCCAGGCACCGCCACGCAAGCGGGTGTAGCTCAATGGTAGAGCAGAAGCCTTCCAAGCTTATGACGAGGGTTCGATTCCCTTCACCCGCTCCAGTTTCCGCCGACCTATCCCCGCTGCAACAGACACCGGAACGGGTGTTGCGCATTCCGCTCGAATGTCATCAAACTTTCGGGGCGAAGCCGCTTGCCACCCGATGGTTGGTGCCATTGGGGGGTGTCTTGGTACCGCCTGTCGTCGGAGGCTTCCTGTTCGGAGACGCTTCAACAATGCTGTCAGCGTCGCTGATGAGGGATCCCGTCATGCTGCTGCTGTCCGGAATGCAGACGCTGCTGGTGGCGTTCTGCCTGTTCATGGCTATCTGGCAGCCCTTGCGTTCCGGTTGGATGTTGGAGCAGACCGAGGCCGGTTGGCCCGTTCATGCTTCGTATGGATCCGTGTAACCCAGGTATCGGGGACAGGGTCGTTCCTGTTGTACTCTGCCTAGGACGTAAGCTTTCCTTACTTTCCTTGAAGCTCATCATGAGGGCGTCATGCTTGCCAAGCTCTCTTCCAAGAACCAGTTGACGCTGCCCAAGGCGCTGGTGGCCCAGATGGATGCTGCCGAGTATTTCGAGGTGTCGGTCGAGAATGGGCGCATCGTGCTGACGCCTGTGCGCGTGCAGCGTGCCCAGGCTGTCAGGGACAAGCTTGGGCAGCTTGGCATCACCGAAGAGGACGTGGACGCCGCTGTGGCCTGGGCGCGGCGTTGATGCGGCGCGTTGTTCTTGATACCAACGCCGTGCTGTCTGCGCTGCTCTTTACCTCAGGTCGTCTGGCGTGGTTGCGACGTGCGTGGCAGACACGGCTGACGCCCTTGGTCTGCAAGGAGACGGCCATGGAGT
>ERZ772940.833-NODE-833-length-12056-cov-24.3212_pt1 | contig 12056 bp, 12 predicted proteins | sample MGYA00511682_ERZ772940 | MGnify/ENA primary metagenome ERZ772940 (study PRJEB29015, sample SAMEA2737922) | human oral metagenome | biome: human oral; feature: human-associated habitat; material: dental | place: China | collected 2031 ... | reverse complement strand
GTAGGCCTCGGCCTGCTTGGACAGGTCGTCGAAGACGATGAGGACGTGCTTGCCCTGGTACATCCAGTGCTGGCCGATGGCCGAGCCCGTGTAGGGCGACAGGTACTTGAAGCCGGCCGGGTCGGAGGCCGGGGAGGCCACGATGGTGGTGTACTCCAGGGCGCCGCGCTCCTCCAGGGTGGCGCGCACGGCGGCGATGGTGGAGCCCTTCTGGCCGGTGGCCACGTAGATGCAGCGCACCTGCTTGTTCGGGTCGCCGGACTCCCAGGCGCTCTTCTGGTTGAGAATCGTGTCCAGGGCGATGGCGGTCTTTCCGGTCTGGCGGTCGCCAATGATGAGCTGGCGCTGACCGCGGCCGATCGGGATCATCGAGTCGATGGCTTTGAGCCCGGTCTGGAGGGGCTCGTGGACGGACTTGCGGGCCATGACGCCGGGGGCCTGGAGCTCCAGGGCGCGGCGTCCCTCGGCCTCGATCTCGCCCAGGCCGTCGATGGGCCGGCCCAGCGGGTCGACAACGCGGCCCAGGTAGGCGTCGCCCACGGGCACGGAGAGGACCTCGCCGGTGCGGCGCACGACCTGGCCCTCGTCGATGCCGTCGAAGGAGCCCAGGACGACGACGCCGATCTGGCGCTCCTCGAGGTTCATGGCCAGGCCGGCGGTGCCGTCCTCGAAGGTGAGCAGCTCGTTGGCCATGACGCCGGGCAGGCCCTCGACGTGCGCGATGCCGTCAGCGGCGAAGACGACGTGCCCGACCTCCTCGGCCGCGACCTCGGCGGGCTTGTAGGACTCGGCGAACTCGTTCAGGGCCGAGCGGATCTCCTCGGGCCTGATGGTCAGCTCTGCCATCTCGTCTCCTTGCTGGTTGCGTTCTGGGGGCCGGCGGCGCTGGGCGTGAGCGACGACGGCGCGGGGTGGGGTGGTGAAGTTGTGGGTCGGCGTGCGATCAGCGGGCTAGCCCGCCAGGCGGGTGCGCAGCTCGGCGACGGCGCTGCTCACGGTGCGGTCCATGACGTAGTTCCTCGTCGAGATGCGGACTCCGCCGATGACCGCGGAGTCGACCTCGCAGTTGAGGTCGACCTTGGTGCCCAGGCGGCGCTCCAGGATGGTGCGCAGGCGCTCCTCCTGAGCCGAGGTCATGGGGATGGCGGTGACGACGTCGACGATGGTGCGCTGGCGCATCTCGGCGGCCAGCTCGACGACGCGGCGCAGGTTGCGCAGCGGACCGCCCTCGGCGTGGTGGCGCATGCACCAGTCCACCAGGCTCATGGCGGGGGCGCTGATGTGGGGGGCGAAGACGGCCTCGGCCAGGCGGACCCGGGCCTCGGTGCTGGTGCGGCGCGAAGGGGTCAGGGCCTCGCGCAGCTCACGGTTGTCGGCGATCTGCTCGTGGACCTCGAAGAGCTGCTGCTCGATCTCCGCCACCGAGCCATCTGCGTGGGCGCCAGCGAGGATCGCCTCGATGCCCAGGTCGTGGAGGGCGGAGACCAGGTCGACTGCCTTGGACCAGCGGCCGCGGACCATGGCGCTGAGCAGGTCGACGACGCGCTCGTCCACGGTGCCGGTGAAGAGCCGGCGGGCCAGGGCCACCTTGTCCTCGGGCTCGCGGCCCGGATCGGTCAGCGGAGCGGGCAGCGAGTTGACGGCGACCTGGTGGGCCAGGGCGAGGATCTGGCGACCCAGCTCCTGGCCCTCGACGCCCGCAGCCGTGAGCACCGGGCTCCAGGCCTGGCTCACGGTCTGCCGGGTGGCGGCAGTTCCTGTTCTCACCGCGTCGCCTCCGCGGTGGAGCCGACGCCGGCGTCGAGTCCCTCAACCGGCTCCATGGTCTCGAGCTCGTCGAGGAAACGGTCGATGACCCGCTCGGACAGGGCGGTGTCGCTCAGGTGCTCACCGACGATGCGCTCGGCCAGGGTGGAGGCGAGCATGCCGACGTCGGTGCGCAGCGAGATCTGCGCGGCCTGCTTCTCAGCCAGAATCTGACGCTGGGCGCCCTCGATGATGCCGGCGGCCTCCACCTGGGCGTCGGTGCGGGCCTTGGCGACGATCTCCTTAGCCTCACCCTGGGCATTGTCGCGGATGCGGGCGGCCTCACGACGGGCCTCGTCCACCAGCCGGGCGGCGCGCTTCTCGGCGTCGGCCTGGTCCTGCTCGGCCTTGTCAGCCAGGTCGAGGCCCTCCTGGATGCGCCGGGCGCGCTCGTCCAGCACGGCGTAGAGCCGGGGCAGGGCGTAGCGGCCCACCACCAGGAGGATGAGCAGGAGGACGATCGCCGCCCAGAAGATCTCATAGAGCGGAGGCAGGATGAAGGCGGTCCCCCCTCCCTGCCCGCTCTCGGCAGCCAGGGGAAGCATCACTTGACGACGAGCGGCATGACGAAGCCGATAAGGGCCAGGGCCTCGACCATGCCCGCACCGATGATCATGTTGGTGAACAGGCGTCCGGCCACTTCAGGCTGACGGGCCGTGGCCTCCTGGGTTTTGCCGACCAGCAGACCAATGCCGACGCCCGGGCCGAGCGTGGCCAGGCCGTAGCCGACGTATGCGAGAGCAGCGGAGGTCATATGTGGTTCCTTCTTTCTGGCGCCGATGGCGCAGGTGGGGTCAGAGGGTCGTGAAGAGCCTCAGGGACAGGTCGGTGACGTCTAGTGGGCCTCGATGGAGAGCTTGATATAGACGGCGCTGAGGATGGTGAAGATGTAGGCCTGCAGGACCGCGACGAAGACCTCGAACAGGGTCATCACGATCATGGACGCGCCGGTCAAGAGACTGATCGTTGAGGATGCCTGTAGGTGCAGGAGCAGACTGGTGGTCCCGAAGAAGGTCATGGCGAGCAGCATGTGCCCGGAGACCATGTTGCACAGCAGACGCAGGGTGAGCGTCACCGGCCGAACAATGAAGTTCGAGAGGAACTCGATGGGGGTGATGAGCAGGTACATCACCTTGGGCAGCCCCGGAGGCAGGAGCTGGGAGGCGAGGAAGTGACCGATTCCCTGCTCCCTGATTCCGGCACCGATGAAGGTGATGTATGTCAGGGCCGCGAACACGAGGGGCACCGCCACCACCGAGGAGGCGGCGATGTTGAGTCCCGGGATGATGCCGGCGATGTTCATGGCCAGCACTCCCAGGAAGAGGGTTCCCAGCAGGGGGGCGAAGCGGCGTCCGTTCTTATTGCCCAGAAGCATGAGGGCAACGTTGCTGCGCACGAAGTCGGCGATGAGCTCGAGCACGGCCTGGCCGCGCCCGGGGACGGTCTTGAGCCGGCTGGCGGCCACCCCCACCGTCAGGCACAAGGCGACCCCCATGACGACGCGGACGAGAGTGAGACGGTTGAACTCCAGGAACGTACCCTGGCCAAAGAGCGCTTCGGGGAAGAAGTCCTCGACGCCGGGTGAGTGAGGGTGCTGAGTGAAGGCGGGCACCGCAGTCAGCACGATCACCGCAACCAGGACAACCAGGAGCACCCAGTACCACAGCGGTTTGACGAACGGCTTGGCGTCAGCCGTCCGCGGCGCGGCGACGTCGTCGACTGCCGCGCCGTTCTCGGTGACGGTGTTGGTGGACAGGAGTTCCTCCCAATGTCTCTCACGCTTCGAGGCCCGTTCTGACAGGCCCGCTCATCACTAGTCATGCTAACGCCTCACAGGGGTCTGACGAAGCCAACTGGACGTCTTGTCGCGGTCCGTCACTGTCACGACATCCTGCACACGGCCCCACCCGCCGGTCAGGGGCGGTCCGCAGGCTCATCCTTCTTCGGCTCCACCGCAAGGATTCGTGCTCGCGTCAGGACGGTCACCTCGGCGAACAGGCTTACCAGCACAGCAACGATGAGTGAGACCCCAATCACTCGAGTGTCCAGCCCGATCACCCGACCGCCGAGGAGAACCAGGGCCAGCAGGGAGATTCTCGCGAGGTAACCGCCGCCCATCCAGGCAGCCATGAGTCCCATCCCGGAGCGCACCATGCGGGCCAGAACCCACCACGTGGAGGCCAGGAGCAGCGCCGTCGCCACCGCGGCCACCGGAAAGGTCCCGGTCGGGCGGGCCACGCCTCCGGTCATGCCGCCACCTACGCACCAGAGGAGCTCAAGCGCCACCAGGACCCCGGTGGCAATCGTCAGGATCCGACGCAGCCGGGCAACAGAGTCGATCAGGACTGCGGTGTTGCGACTGGTCCCCCCGGTCGGTCCCGGCTGCTCGTCGGCAGGTTGCTGCGACATCGGGCCGGAGCCGTGTGCTGTACTCATGCGTCCGTCTCCTCGGGATGGTGGGCGGGAGCCGTTGACACGGCAGCCGACACGACGGCTCCTTGCGGCGCCTGCCCCTCGGCCGGGCGCGTCACTTCACCAGTTCCTGAGACGTTGCGGGAGATGACGATCCGCTGCTCCTGGCGGTCCTGGCGACGGCGCAGCGCCGAGCGCAGGCCGTGGCGCACCCCGGGCATGAGGTCGACGGTGACGACGAAGGCGAACAGCACCGAGATGGCGAGCCCCGCCAGCACCCAGGGCAGGGGGAAGAAGGCCATGGCGGCCACGGGGAAGGAGGCGACCGCCGCCCACAGGTACATGACCAGCACCGCGCGGCGGTGGGAGTGCCCGGCGGCCAGGAGCCGGTGGTGCATGTGCATGCGGTCGGGGTGGGTGGGGCTCAGTCCCTTCCGGGTGCGGCGCACGATCGCCATGATCATGTCGGTCAGGGGCAGCAGGAGGACCGCCAATGGCAGGAGGATCGGCATGAAGGCTGGCAGGGCGCGCGAGCCGTCGAAGCTGCCGGGGTCGATCTGCCCGGTGACGATGATGGTGGAGGCCGCCGAGACCAGCCCCAGCTGCATCGCCCCGGAGTCGCCCATGAAGATGGTGGCGGGGTTGAAGTTGTGGGGCAGGAAGCCCATGCACACGCCGATGAGCGCGGCCACGATGGTGGCGGCCAGGGAGCTGTAGGAGCCCGGGCTCGTGGCGCGGGTCAGGACGTAGGTGTACAGGAAGAAGGCGGTCGAGCCGATCCCGATAATGCCGGCCGCGAGCCCGTCGAGCCCGTCGACGAAGTTGACGGCGTTGATGGCGGCCACCACGACGATGACGGTGGAGATGAGGGACAGGCGCGAGGAGCCGATCGTCAGCCCCGCCACGGGGAAGGTGAGGAGCTGGACGCCCTGCCAGGCCATGACGCCGGCGGCCAGGATCTGGCCGGCGAGCTTGGTCATCCAGTCCAGCTCCCACAGGTCGTCGACGACGCCGAGCAGGCACACCAGTCCCGCCCCCAGGACCACCGCCCAGGCGCTGGAGTCGATGACGTCGGAGAGGTAGGGGATGGTGGAGGCCACGGAGATCGCAGAGAACAGGCCGAAGAACATGGCCACGCCGCCCAGGCGCGGGATGGGCGTGGAGTGGACGTCACGGGCCCGCACGGGGGTCAGCGCGTTACCCACCAGGGCGATGTGCCGGATGATCGGCACGGCCACGTAGGTGGTCGCGGTGGCAATGGCCATGACCAGGAGGTAGACCTTCACGCGCCCGCCCCCGTCCTGTCGCGCACTACGCCTGCCGTCCCCTCGGACAGTGCGAGGCCGGCCACTCGTTCCAGGTCCTCCTGCGCCAGGACCCCCTGACGCAGGATCCGGGGGGCGCGGGCGTGCGCCCCGGCGAGGGCGACGATGGTGGAGGGAACCGGTCCGGGGGTGGCTCCGCCGTCGAGCAGCAGGATGTCCTCGCACCGGGCGGAGCCAGCGCTACCCGGCGCGAGCTCTTCGAGGTCCCGGACCCGACCGGGGAAGGCGGCCCGGGCGGAGGCGGCGTCGGTGGCCGGCGGGGCGCCGGTGGGGTTGGCGGAGGTGACGGCCAGCGGGCCGCTGCGGCGCAGGAGGTTCAGGGCGAGCTCGTGGGCGGGCATACGCACGGCGAGGGTGCCGCCGGTCTCCCCCAGGTCCCAGGTCAGGGTCTCGTCGGCCTCCAGGATGAGGGTCAGTGCGCCCGGCCAGAAGGCCTCCATGAGGGCGCGGGCGGCCTCCGGCACCTGGGCGACGATCCCGGTCAGGTCGGCGGGGTCGGCCACGAGGACCGGCGGGGGCATCTGGCGTCCGCGCCCCTTGGCGGCCAGCAGCCGCTCGACGGCCGCGGCGTCGGCGGCGTTGCAGCCGATGCCGTAGACGGTGTCCGTGGGCAGGATGACGAGCCCGCCTGCGCGCAGGTGCTCGCAGGCAGGTCGGAGAGGGTCGGGGCGGGGATGAGCGGTGCTCGCGGAAGGCTGCGGGGGGTGGCTCACGTCCCGCATCCTGCCACGGATCGGGTCGGCGGCGGGACAGTGCGACGGTGTGGGCCCGGACGCGATGCCAGACCGTCACCAGACCGAGCCGCCGCTCACCGGCACGACCCCGGTTCGTTCCCGGAACGAGCCCAGGACGATGTCGCGCCTCTACACGATGCGACGGGCCACGGCCCAGCGGGTGAGCTCGTTGCGGTTGGACAGCTGGAGCTTGCGCAGGACCGCCGAGACGTGGGTCTCGACGGTCTTGACCGAGATGAACAGCTCGGAGGCGCACTCCTTGTAGGTGTAGCCGCGGGCGATGAGGCGCATGACCTCCCGCTCACGCGCCGAGAGGCGGTCGAGCTCGGTGTCGGCCACGGCCACCTCACCCGCCCCGGCACCGAAGGCGTCCAGGACGAATCCGGCCAGGCGCGGGGAGAAGGCGGCGTCCCCGGCGGCCACGCGCCGCACGGCCTGGGCCAGGTCCTCGGTGGAGATCGCCTTGGTGACGTAGCCACGGGCGCCGGCCCGGATGACGCCGACGACGTCGTCGCTGGCGTCCGAGACGCTCAGGGCCAGGAAACGCGTCTCGGGGACGTCGTGGCAGGAGGCGACGACCTCGGCCCCTCCCCCACCGTTGCCGCCGGGCAGGTGGACGTCGAGCAGGACGACATCGGGTCGCAGGGCGTGGACGGCGGCGATGGCGCCCTCGACGTCGTCGGCCTCGGCGATGACGTCCAGGTCGGGGGCGTGGGAGGTCAGCTCGGAGCGCACCCCGGAGCGGACCAGGGCGTGGTCGTCGACGACCAGGACCCGCAGGGACGTGCTCGCCTCAGCGGGCGGCTGGTGGTCTGTGGTGGCGGCGGGCGTGTCAGCCATGGGGTCTTCCTGGGGGTGACGTGGGGGTGATGAAGGATGAAGGGGCTTGAGTGGGGCCCGAAGGAGATGGGAGCAACGATAGACGGCTCAGGGGGTTCGCACGGGGAGGGTCAGCGCCACCTCGGTGCCGGTGGACATGCGGCGCACCCGGGCGCTGCCGCCGTGGCGCTCCATGCGGGCGATGATGGACTCGCGTACGCCGTGGCGGTCCTCGGCGATGGCATCGAGGTCGAAGCCGGGGCCGTGATCGCGCACGAACACCTCCAGCCCCTCCTCTCCGGCCTCGACGTAGAGGGAGACCGGCGGGGCGCCGTGGCGCACCGCGTTGGACAGGGCCTCGCGGGCGGCGGCGACGATGACCTCGGTGTCGAGGTCGGGGGCCCGGTCGCCGACGCACACGGCGTCAACGGCCACGCCGTAGCGGTCCTCGATCTCACCGGCCAGGTCGGTGAAGGCGTCGGCCACGGAGGTGCCCGGTGCGGGGCGGTCGGTGTAGAGCCAGGCGCGCAGCTCGCGCTCCTGGGAGCGGGCCAGGCGGGCCACCGTCTCGGGCTCGTCGGCGCGCTTACGGATGAGGGTGAGGGTCTGGAGGACGGAGTCGTGCAGGTGGGCGGCGATGTCGGCGCGCTCGGCCTCGCGGATCTCGGCGGCGCGGGTGTCGGCCAGGGCCCGGTTGGTCCGCAGCCACAGGGGCGTCAGGACCACGCCGATGCCCGCCACGAGTGCCCCTCCGGTGATGAGTCCGGAGATGAGCTTGTAGGGGGTGCTGTCCGCAGCCACCCACACCAGGATGCCGACGACGGCCAGGCACACCCCGCCCGCGACCCGCACAACAGCGCTCAGGTTGCGGTCCGGGCCGACGAGGTTGTCCATCTGCGACCAGGCCAGGGCCGCCCCGGCGATGACGACGACGATGACTCCCACCGCACCGATCCGCTCCAGCAGCCCGAAGCGCCAGGAGGCCAGGAACAGGGCCGCCAGGAGGAGTGCGCCGCCGTCGATGACCGTCTGCGACAGGCCCGGGGCGGTTCCGCCGTCGGCCCTGCGCTCTGCGGCGCCTTTGCCGCCGCTGAGTCGGGCCGCCAGGCGGGCACGGGAGGCCACCGATGCATCCGCACCTGCCTGGCCGTTCTCCCCGGGGAGGGTCGCCCACAGCAGGGCGTAGAGCAGGGCGCCCGCGCCGCCGCCGAGGGCCAGGACGACCATGGCCGCACGGACGTATCGCACGGGGACGCCCAGATGGAGGCTCAGTCCTGCGCAGACGCCGGCGATGCGGGCGGGGCGGCGCATGCGGGCAGTCTGTGCCGGCACGTCGGCCGGAGCCGGCCCCAAGTGGTGGGGCAGGCGGCGCAGCGGGGGGCGTCGCTGCAGCTGGCGCGGGGGGCTCCAGGAGTATGCCGGCCCGCCGGCGGTCGGCCCGGGCTGCGCGCCCCACTGCTGAGCTGTCGTCATGGCACCATCGTGGCACGTCAGGGTCACCGATCCGATTGCCCTCCGGGGGATTCGGGGGACAATCCGGGATCATTCAGGGGTTCCCCTGATCGTGCTGCAGGCCTGGGACGCGAAGAATTGTTGACATGAACGACATGCCTGCCTCCCCGTCTGACGGTGACTCTCCCACCGGCACCGATTCCTCTGGCTCCTCCGCCCCTGCTGACTCCCACGGCGCCGACGGCGCCCAGCGCGACTCCCAGCAGAGTCCGCCGTACGGCCCGCAGTACGGACCGCAGCCGGGCCCCGAGCCCTTCTTCCAGCAGTACGGCGGCCCTCAGCCCGGGCCTCAGGGCGGATCCACCCACCGCTTCTTCGACTCCCTGCGCGGCTCGGGCCTCATGCGCACCAATGAGCGCTGGGTCGCGGGTGTGGCCGGTGGCGTGGCCTACCGCTTCGGCCTGGACCCCACCCTGGTGCGTTGCGTGTGGGTGGTGCTCTCGCTCTTCGCCGGTGTCGGACTGGTCCTCTACGGCCTGGCCTGGGCCCTCCTGCCCGAGGAGTCCGATGGGCGCATCCACCTGGAGGAGGCCCTCTCCGGCCGTTTCAACGCGGGCCTGGCGGGCGCCATCGGAATGACGATCATCGGTATGTCGACATTCGGTAGCGGTTTCATCCCCAACTGGTACATCCATGAGACGGGAATCGCCGCCGCCATGTGGCCCCTGTTCTGGCTGGGGCTGATCGTCCTGGCCATCGTCTTCCTCATCCGCAGCGCCCAGGACCGACGTATGAGTCGGAAAACCACTCGAGGGCCTCAGGGCCCCCAGCCCTGGCATGCCTCGGCGCCCGGTGCCGCGCAGGCACCGGGCAGCCAGGCCGGTCCTGCGGGTCAGGCCGGGGGCTTCGCCTCCGCGGCGGGCTCCGCATCGGCCTGGGACTCCTCGGCACCCGGCTCCGGCGCCCCGAGCTGGCAGAGCCGCTCCTACCGGCAGCGCCCGCCGTACCAGCCGGCGCCCATGCCGGTCCGCCCGGCGCGCCCGCGCCGTCCCGGCCCCGGTTCCTCACTGTCGCTGGCGGTCCTGGGCCTGGGGTTCCTGACCGGAGCGGGTATCTGGTACGCCACGGCGACCCACCGCGTCGGCCTGCTCCAGGGTCAGTTCTTCCTCATCGGCACCCTGGCCGCGCTCCTAGGAGCGGGCATCGTCGCCAGTGGTCTGCGTCGTCGGCGCGGCGGCTGGATGACGGTGCTGGGCTGGCCGGTCCTGTTCGTCGCTGCGATCCCCGCGCTGGCCACCGCCTCGGTCGTCCCTCCGAGCCTGGCCCGCATGCCCTTCGGGGTCATCACGGATTCGGCAACGTTCGGCTCGACCACGGTGACCTGGAAGGAGCTGGCGTCGTCAGCCAGCGGCGGCAGCGTCACCCGCAGCAAGGACGTCGGCGACCTCACCCTGGATCTGCGCGGCATGCCGGCCGAGGAGGCCGGAAAGCTCTCCACGATCAACGCGCACCTCGACGTCGGGACCCTGCGTATCAAGACCGACCCCAACCAGCGAGTGACGGTGAAGACCGACGTCGACATGGGCTCGGTCGACTCCCGGGCCTCCCGGGCCTGGACCGTTGACGGAAAACAGATGGAGCCCGACGAGGAGGACCTGCGCGCCTACGACGTGGCCGGCAATGCCGACTCCCGCTACAAGAGCTCCCACGGCGGCCTGAACATCGCGCCCACCCTGGTCTCACCCAGCGGCAAGGACGGGCTGCCGGCGATCACGATCAACGCCTCGGTGGACACCGGGAGGATCGACGTGGAGGAATCGCGAGGCACCGTCTTCTGGTACGGCAACGCCCAGGAGTCCGTGTGGATCGTCAACGTCTGGTACGACGAGAAAAGCAATGCTCACGACGGCGCCCTGCCGGTTCCGGGCATGAGCCACCCGGCCATCACCACCGGCGACGCCGAGGCCTGCATCCGCACGGCCCGCGAGAGCACGAATCAGGCCAACCGCAGCCAGTATGTCACCTGGCAAGATCTGTCCGAGCTCACCTCCGAGGAGCGCTCCGCATATGACGCCTGCGTGCAGCAGGCCCTGTCCGGGCAGGGCGCCGCGCAGCCCAGTGCGAGCTCGAGCCCCTCCGGGGCGGCGGCTGCGACACCGTCCCCGGCTCCCACCAAGCAGCCCGCCGCGGCCAGCCCGACAGCCGGGTGATCGCGCCCGCGTCTGCGCACCGGCCTCAGCCATCAGAACTCTTCCCCGGGCACGTCCCGGACCCATCCAAGGAGACCCCCATGAGCAGCACCTCATCCACGACGTCGCCCGACGACGCCGGCAGTAACAGCACCGAGACGACCGGCGAGGACACCACGAAGCCCTTCCCGACCGCCGGCGACACCCAGCCCCTGACCCCACCGGTGACTCAGCCCTTGGCTGAGCCAGCAGTTGAACCGGAGACTCAGCCGGTCACCATGCCACTGCCCGCCTCCGAGGAGGCCGGTGCGGAGGCGGCGTCCGCGGACTCGGCGCCTGCGTCGTCGACGCCCGGCCCGGTGTGGAGCGCCGGGACGGTGGCGGGCCAGGAGCAGCAGCCGCAGGCTCCCCAGAACATCAAGGGATCCACCCTCCTGTGGGGGGCGTTCCTGATCCTGGTGGGCGGGCTGCTCATCGCTGCCGGAATGGGGCTGCGCTTCGACTTCACGACGACGGCCATCGTCTGTCTGGCGGGCCTGGGTGGCCTGCTCGTCGTCGCCGCTCTCATCCCCAAGGGGCTCCGCAGCAGCAAGAAGCCCTGATCCGCTGACATTCACCCCGTACCCACTCGATCGAGCCGCGAGGACGCACCTCAGGGCCCGCCGACTTACACCTCCACGGTGAGTTCGCGAACCCCAACGTGCGTCCTCGCGGCGTAGTATTCAAAGAGAACTCACCGGAACCGAGAACCTCCACCACTGCGACGGATGACGGACATCAATGGTTGAGACAGCACTCTCCATAGTCATGAGCCTGATCCTGAGCGTGACCGGCATCGTCCTTGTGGTGCTGGGGCGCCGGATGGCGCAGCACAGGCTCCCGCCGAACTCGTGGGCGGGAGTGCGTTACGAGATCGCGCTGCGCTCGGAGGAGAACTGGTACACGATGCAGGCCCGGTGCGCGGTGGCGACTGTGGGACTGGGCGTGGTCTTCATCGACTCGGCTGTCCTCTTCGTCATTCAGGCGGTCCTGCCCGAGGCGATCTCGATCCTGGTCCCCCTGGTCATCATGCTGATTCAGACGGTTGCCGGTATCGCGTTCCTTCACGTTCAGGCCCGCAGGTGCGCCGCGGAGCTGACACAGAGCGCATAGGTCGGCTCCCTCACTCAGCGACTTTAGTGAGGGAGCCGGCCGGGGATGGTCGGAGTCCGGGGCGAGTGCTCAGCCCTGGTAGACGATCTTGGCTTTGACGTCGTCGACGGCGTCCTCGCCCAGGTAGTGGCGCACGATCTCCAGGCCGAAGTCGATGGCGGTGCCCA
>ERZ772940.832-NODE-832-length-12066-cov-6.79977_pt1 | contig 12066 bp, 9 predicted proteins | sample MGYA00511682_ERZ772940 | MGnify/ENA primary metagenome ERZ772940 (study PRJEB29015, sample SAMEA2737922) | human oral metagenome | biome: human oral; feature: human-associated habitat; material: dental | place: China | collected 2031 ... | reverse complement strand
CCCTGTGTTGGGGAGGGGCCGCTTTGAAGCGGTACTGGTCGGGGCGGCCGTGGGTGCCTTGGTGGGCTCAGTGGTGACGGCAGGAGTGGGGGTCGAGCCTCCACTGGGCGCAGGGGTTGGCTGGGTGCTGGGAGTCCCGCTGTCGGGTGGGCAGTTCTCGCCGACGACGCAGACACCTGGCTTGTCCTGGGTGGGGAAGCCGGGGTCGGGGTCGCACTGGTCGCCAATCCCGTCATTGTCGTAGTCGGTCTGGCCCCAGTTGCTGACGTCGGGACAGTTGTCCTGGTCGCGTGGTGTGTTGTCTCCATCATCGGTGATATCGACCTGGGTGGTGGCGACGGCGGTCTGTCCGTCTGACTGGGTGACGCGTAGGCCGATGACGCCGCTGAACTCCTCGGTGAAGGTGTGGGTGATGCGTGGGGAGGTCCCGGTTTCGTCGTAGATGCCGTCACCGTTGAAGTCCCATTCGTAGGAGGTCAGGGAGCCTGAGACTGCGTGGGAGGCTGCGGCATCGATGTCGACAGGATCTCCGACCTTGGCGACATAGGGGCCCTGGATCCAGGCGAAGGGCTTGTTGAGCTCGCTGCTGATGGCCTTGTTGACGAGGTCACTGACCTGGTCGGGAGAGGAGGCGTTGGCGGTGGTGCCAGTGCTGGAGGCGACCAGCGTCTGGAAGCTGGTGGAGTTGAGCTGCCCGGTGTCAATGCCGTAGACGCTGACCGGGTCCACGTCGTAGGCGGCCTTGGTGACGGAGGCAGCGGTGTAACCAGTGCCCGGCTCGGGGTCGCGTGGAGGAGCGTCGCCGATGACGACGACGATCTTCTTAACCCCGTTGCGCCATTTCATATTAACGGCCTGCATGACGCCGCTGTAGACGCTGGCGTTGGTGTTGCCGAGGTTTCCTCCCTCATAGGTTAGAGAACTCAGTCCTGCATCCAATGCAGATATGTTGGACGTGAAAGCGACGTCGGTCCGGGCCAGGTAGTTTTTTGGGTCATATTGAGGGTGGTCTTTGTAGTCAACGAGTGCGAACCGATAAGACAGTGCCTTCTTGCTTGTTTCTTCCGCTATCGAATGAATCTTCGATCGAACTGCCTCGACATTACTGTCCATCGAGCCTGTAGAGTCTACAACGAACGCGATATCGATATCCTCTCCATTGCTTTTGGGGCTCTTGATGGATGGGACCCCGATTTTGGTCTCTATGAGTTTTGCTATCTCTTCGTGTCCGATGAGATTGGGGTGGTAGAATTCATTTGGGTCCCCGCTTGTCTTAGCGTGCGTGTTTCCATTTTGGTCTTCCTGCCCCTCTGTCTCAAAAAACTCATTAATCCAGCGGTGAGGATTGACGACAGGGAATGATGGGTCTGGTTCATGTCCATCGAATGAGTTGATGACGCCATCTACGTAGGTTACCTTCAGGCTTGGGTGTGAGCTATTCCATTCAGAAACAAGGTCTGATTGAATGACCTTTGCGTCGTCACCGAGTTTTCTGACTGCTGCGCCGGCATTGTACGAATCTGTCCATAATGCGTGGCTGTCCCTGAGGGTAAAATTATCCTTGGATGATAGTCGAGGGTAGCCTACGATGACCACCTGGGCGTTGTCGTCTAAGCGATTATCAATTGCCTGAAGAATGTCAAGAGTTTGCTTCTTCACCCGTGGTAGCTTAGAGTTAGCGCCATCGATTTTCTGACGGCAAGTGGCGGGGTCTCTCATTCCAATCATGAAACACTGCGAAACAATATCGGAAAAATTGACATCGTTGCCGCCGATAGTGAACATCACTAAATTTGTGTTAGAGTCCAATTCTCTCATTTGGTCACTGAGGACGTCGTCCGAAACGTTGCCGCTATGTGCAACGTTATTTAATATTGCGTGAGCTCCCTGGTCGTTAAGCCAGTTCACGTAGTTGTGTGCCCAATTGCGAGAACTTCTGTAGGCCTTCTTGTCATCGCCGTAGTAGTGTCCTGCTCCATTCCCGGCAGAATAAGAGTCTCCGAGTAGGGCTACTTTGAGTGGAACGTTGGTTGTGATCGCGGCAGAGGCGGTTGGAGGAGTGGTAGGTAAGGGAAGTTCCTGGTTGAATAGTAGTAATGTGACTAGAATGATGAAAGTTAACTGTTTCATGTAGTGTAGAACGTTTGGCTTGTCATGTTGTGAAGGGCGATTCACTTCGGTTTCCTTTCGATCTTCGACACTATGCTTCTGTGTGTCCTTGATGAGGGCGCCCCCTGGGATGGTGATCTAAATCCTCGCCAACTTAGTGGCTACGATATTTTGGAGGCTGCTTTAAGTAACTAGACATAGCGTAAAAGTACGACGATGCTATTATTGCCTGCATTGGGTGGGGGGGTAGGGTCGTCAGAGGAAAGATATACTGCGAGAAACATGTCATCAATGGGTCGCGTACCTCCATGTCTTCCAACCCATGAGGCTGGGGTGGTTGGCCCTGGATCATTCTCCCATCCGTGATGTTCAGCGTACTCAGTAAACTGATTCTTGAGTTCTTTTGGATCTGTGTTGTCATCTCTGAACCACCGTCTCAGGCGAAGTCCTGGATACTTATATTCAAACCATTTTGGGAGCGGGGAGTCGTTGGTCTGAATAGCCTCGTGGCCGAGGATTTTCTTTTTTCCCATCGGGTCATTCTTGAGGGCCCTCAGTCGTCTCGCCTCATATGACAGGGGGCCTCCTGGGCCATATGCCCAGGTAAGGCCACCCCCGATAGTCAGGCCTCCTGCAAGTGTGCTGCATCCGATTGTTGTCAGCAATTTTCGTCGAGATGGGCGCGGGGGTGGTTCGGTGTGCTCTGTGGGGTTGGTGCTGGGGTGTGGGGCTGCCGTAGTCATGTCACGATTCTATAAATTTTGATGCGATAGATGTGTAGGTTTGCGCGCTGATGTTTGTCAGTAGTTCCTGGCTGAAATTTGAAGGTGGGCTCCTGTGCCTCCTCAACTTGGAATGGGGTTCGCCAATTTTAGTTGTGGTGTTGTTCGCGCTCGTTATAAGGATCGATTGTTGTGATGAATTATTTTCTGAAGTGCGGGATACTGGAGCGTATAAGGTACGGCCGGGCGGTTTCAGGCGATCCGAGGGGCGGAGACGCTCTCGCTGTGTCGGTTCCCCGTTGCGCGCGGTAACACCTTTCGTCTCGGCTGCGAAGTGTTGCGGTGATAGTTATACAGATGAGTCTGGGTCGACGGCTAAGGTGTAGTTAATTGTAATAAGGATTTCACTGTCCTTGGATGGCGTGTCTCCTGAAGGTCCAATAAATAGTTGCATGTAATCGTCGGGTTTTCGGTGGGTGTGTTGAGCGAGCCATAATGTTGAAGTAGTGGCGCGGGATTGTTCCTCCCATCCGTGAGACTTTGCGTAGTCTATGAACTCGTTCCTGAGTTGCTCGGCAGGTTTTGATGGATCTTGGAACCATCGGTTGAGGTCAACTCCTGGGTACTTCCAGGTCGTCCATCCGGGGAGTTCTGACTCTTCTGTGTGGACGGCGGTGAGGCCGAGGATGGTCTTGGCTCCCATGGGGTCGTTTTTGAGTGCCCTCAGTTGTCTCGCCTCATGCGAGAGGGGGCCTCCGGGGCCGAAGGCCCAAGTCAGCCCGCCTCCGACGGCCAGTCCTCCGACAAGAGCCCCGCAGCCAATGCGAGTCAATATCTTGCGGCGAGATAGGCGCGAGGGCGGGGCTGCGGATTCTGATGCAGGGGTATGAGGCTCTGGGACTGCCGTAGTCATATTACGATTTTATATAGTTCAGGAGCAGGAGGCGTATGGAATAGTGCACTGACGTTTGTCAGTACTTTGGAGGCGACTCGGGTTCTTCGCGTTTGTAGGGTGTTGTGGGTGGGCTTATCAGTGGGGTTTAGTCTCGACTTTTCATCGGCTGGCTGAGTGAGGCTGGGTGGCATCGTTGCCGGTGCTGTGAGTGGATTACGGCAGGTGTATGTGACGATCTGCCGCGTGTCGGGCTGCAATGGTCGGGCCACTCCAAGAGGCAGGGGTCTTCCTTCAGAATCGTGGCGGGCAAGAGAAGGAGTCGCCAAGCAGAGTCGCGGGAATGAGGTGGTTGACTTTAGCGGAAGCAGGCGGGCTGAATAGTGGGCTGGTTGCGATACTAATTAGTGAAAGGAACGTGATGATGGAGCAGAGTCGAAGTAGTGTTGGAAAGGAAGAACTGGAGGTGCTAGAGGATTTGATCCTGTACATGACTGCAGCGTCTTCTGTGTTGGGTGCTGCTGATAATGCTCGATGCGGGTCGAAACGGTGAAACGGCGGATTGGCTGAGGCTTATTCACAGGGCTAGCCGACTCCAGCATCTGCGCAGGTCAGAGCACCTTTGACGGATGGTGTGAATAAGCCTCACTATATTAAGAAGATTCTGGATCGCTGCGTTTATCGATTTTGTAATCTTGCGGATAACATTAGGCCTGCTCATGAAAAATCTAAGGAAACTGCTACAGTGTCCAGTCGTTCCTTTGAAATGTTCGAATCATTCTCTGTGTTGGCGGTCAGCGACAGTCGCATGTAATCATCTGCAGTTCGGTTGCGATGCCGAGCCAACCATACATTAGATGACGATGTGTCGGCCTCTTCGGCCCATCCGTTTTTTTCCGCATATCTAACGAATGATTTGTGAAGAGATGCTATGTCACCATTTTCTCCTTGAAACCATCGAGTTAGGGAAATATGTGGATCTTCGATCGAGAACCATTCGGTGGGCTTGGTCTCCTCTGTTTCGATAGCCTTATGATCGAGGATCGTCTCGGCGCCCATGGGGTCGTTTTTGAGGGCTCTTAGGGCTCTTGCCTCATATGACAGGGGACCTCCTGGGCAGAATGCCCAGGTCAACCCACCTCCGACGGCCAGTCCTCCGACAAGGGTCCCGCAGCCAATGCGAGTCAATAGCTTGCGGCGAGATAGGCGCGAGGGCGGGGTTGTGGATTCTGATGCAGGGGTATGGGGCTCTGGGACTGCCGTAGTCATGTTACAATTTTATATAGTTCACGAGGGGGAGGTGCATGAATCGTGTACTGACGTTTGTCGGTGTTCTTCTCGATCTTTTACTGAGGTGGTGACGATGGACGGTTTCACCGGGTTCGAGAGCGCCGCCGGCGAGGAGCTTCCCAAGGCCTGGGCAGTCATAGACCCCTTCCACGTCGTGTCCCTGGCTTTCAGTAAGCTCGATCAGTGTCGCCGTCGCACCCAACGAGCGATCCCGTGCTGGCGGGACCAGGCGGGTGACCGGCTTTACCGGCCAGCCGCACCCTGTGCACTGGGGTTGGTCTGCTCACCGACGCCCAAATTGTCCCGACCTGCTTCGACTATCCCTGTGCTCCAGCGGCCCCACCGAAGCGATCAACGGGTGCCTGGTGCACCTGCACGGCATCGCTTTGGGCTTCCGCTGTTTCATCCGCTACATCATTCGCAGCCTCGTCCATACCGGACGCCTCAAAGACCGCCTGAAGCAACCACCACAACCCCACGATAGGCCTATTTACACACCCTCAAGCACGAAGAGCAGTTAAAGCGGTTTGTTCCGTCTGTTCGGGAGGAACTGTTATTGATGTCAAGCTTTATGGGGTCCCCAGTACTTGCTGTCAAATAGGTGCTGCATGAATTGTACGTGAGGGAATGGGATTACCTCAGTGTGTGTCGCTAATCGTAGTCAAGAACTACAAGGACTGTGTTCTTTGCTGTGGAGCTGGACTGGCTCAGTCCGATGGCTAACTCCATGTAGTCGCTCGAGTCGCGGTGCGAGTGTCGTGCGAACCATGATGTAGGCGAGCCGAATCTGCTCTCTTTTTCCCACCCGTGGGCTTCGGCGTAGTTGATGAATTCGTTTCTGAGTTGCTCCGCAGGTTTTGATGGATCTTGGAACCATCGGTTGAGGTGAACTCCTGGGTACTTCCAAGTTGTCCATTCGGGGAGCTCGGACTCTTCTGTGCGGACGGCGGTGAGGCCGAGGATAGTCTTGGCTCCCATGGGGTCATTCTTGAGGGCCCTCAGTCGTCTCGCCTCATATGACAGGGGGCCTCCTGGGCCAAAGGCCCAGGTCAGTCCGCCTCCAACAACCAGCCCTCCGGCGAGGGTTCCGCAACCGATACGAATCAATAGCTTGCGGCGAGATGGGTGTGGGGGTGGGTCTGTTGATTCCGAAGGAGGGGTGGGGGAGTGGAAAGGGTGGTGGGGTTCTGGGACTGCCGTAGTCATGTTGTGATTTTAAGAACTCCGTGAGACGGTGGCGCAGGGTGGTGCGTTGAAGTTAATCAGTGTTGCCGAGGGCATCTTGGGATGATGAGTTCTCGCGCCTAGGTGTACTTCCTTGTGAGGTTGTGAATGCGGTTGGCGGGGGTTTGGCCGTCCAGGGCGGTGTGGGGTCGGTGGTGGTTGTAGTGGTGGAGCCAGGTCTGGTAGGCGGCTTCGCGCTGGGTCTGGCTGGTGTAGGTGTGGGCGTAGGCCCACTCACGGGCCAGAGTGCGGTTAAAGCGCTCGACCTTGCCGTTGGTCTGGGGCCGGTAGGGGCGGGTGTAGCGGTACTTGACGCCGGCTGAGGACAGGACCTGGTTAAAGGCCCTTGAGCGGTAGCAGGCCCCGTTATCGGTCATGACGGCCTGGACGGTGACGCCCAGGTCCTTGAAGAACGCGTTGGCACGCTGAAAGAACCCGGCAGCGGTCTCCTTGCGCTCATCATCGAGGATCTCGGAGTAGACCACACGCGAGTAGTCGTCTATCGCGTGGTGGATGCACCGATAGCCTCCCACCGGACCGCCCCGACGCCGGGTGCGGGTCCTGGCGCGGTCCGCGGCCAGGGCGGGAGCTGAGCCCCGTCCGTGAGCGCGCCAGCCCCCGCCGTCGGGGACGCGGCCGAGCTTCTTGATATCGAGATGGACCAGCTCCCCGGGACTGGTCTTCTCATAGCGCACCGGCACCGGGCGGCGCACCACCAGCCCGGTGGCCTGATCCACCTCGGTCAGGCGAGGCATGTTGTAGGGCCAGGACGCGCCCCACAGTGGAGCGCGCCAGGCCCAGGTGGTAGCGATGCGGTGGGGCCCCCACCGGCGCTTGAGCCTCAAGGCGATGATGCGCCGCTCCGTGCGCCTTGCCAGCCGTCCTGGGCTGTGGTGGGGGCTCCAGGAGCGGTCCTCCAGGGGCTGGCCGGCCTGGTACCGGCCCACCCACCGGCTGACGGTGGCCGGCGAGACCTGGAAGCGTTCGGCCGCCCGGCGCACGGGCCAGCCTTCTTCCACCACCAAGCGAGCAAGACGACGACGCCCCTCAGGGGTCAGCGGTGCGTTAGCGTGGGTCATGAAGGCCTCCGGTCAGTGATGCGAGCGTGTCAACCCACATCATGCCGGAGGCCTTCACACAACCTCAGCCCCGTTCACAACCTCCCAAGGAAGTACAGCTATCGGCACTCACACTCCGCTACGGAGCGATTCACGCTCCACCACGACCAGCACGTCTACCTCACCACAACACCATGACACATCACCCTCAACCCCTAACCTGATCTACACCATACCAAAAGACTTGGCCGCTCTTCGAATCAGTTCATTGCCGCTATCCAAAATCGATTGAGCTTTTTTCGAAGGATGTACAAAGTTTGCAGTGCACAGAAGCCATCGTCTGTTGTGTTGGTGAGCCCTCCTGCTCCGAACCCTCCGTCCCGCGATTGGTAACTACGCAGCCAATTCTCACACGATCTAGGATCGACGGGGGAGGTGTTGACGAGCGCAAGTCCCGCGACGGCGTGGTATGTTGCAACGAGCGATTCTGGCTTTCCTGGACGAAATCGAAATCCACCTGAAGGGGTTTGAAGATACTTTATCCACGATGCAGCTTTACTATGTGAATGAAGTGGCTGGCCGAGGAAACCAAGTGAAGTCATGGCTCGATAGAAGGAATAAGTGTCTGGGCGTTGCCCAGGGCGATTTGAGTATCCGCCAGTCGTGGGGTCGTAAGTGTTTTCCACCCACCCCACGCATTGTTGTTTAGATGCCTCCCAATCGACGCCAAGAATCTGGTTCGATATCACGGCTAAGCTTGTTGACCATAAATCGCTTCGCATGCCGGGAACGTCCCCAAATCCGCCGTCTGAGTTCTGAGCACTAAGAACATAGTGTCCTGCGTCAGACGGGCGCTCGCAATGATGTCCTAAGATTTCCAACGACACCAGTGCGCAATAGGTAGTGAAGATGTCACTAATATGTCCTGGTGCCTCTCCAAATCCTCCATCGGCATTCTGGCATGAACAAATTTGCGTAACCAGGTAATCAGAGTTAGGGATTTCTTCTCCCATTACCTTCAGATCGGCAATAACGTGAGCGGTAGCGAACATCTGTCCGCTGCGATCGTTGCGATAACCAACTGGCGATATGAGAGTTGTTAGACCAAAAGGTTGGTTGGCCGCAGGCTGTGTTTGATGAAGCCAATTTCGATAAGCATCTAAATTGATTGCTGAATCTGCAATATCATGATCGCCTCGAATATGGAGTGACCCCTCAAACTGTAAGGATCGTCGGTCATCGTTCGCTGTAGTCGCTGTATTTTTGGTTGCGGTGTCTGATGAGACTGGGGTGGCGTTATTTACACCCCTCTGCTCTGATTCTAGGAGAGCCACTTGTGCTTGAGTAATTGCATTCTTTTCCTGCAGCGGAAGGTAAGATAAATTTCCTATCCAAAACTCACCGGAAGTATGAACTTCGGGCCAAAATTGACGCTGAAAAGGTACCACTGGATCGTTAGGTCCAGCCCAGAAGTAAGACTCTCCACAAAATACGCCACCGTTCTTGCTATCTGTGAGATCGGCTATCGCATTACGTAAGCGAGCTCGAACGTCGATGTCGGTGCGGAGAAAATTTGCGGCAGTTAATATTTGAGCCAGCGGCCCAGCGACTTTTTTCGGGGTGAGTGCGTTTCCAATATGATACGACTCGACCGGATCTAGTCCGACGCTACCGTCATCGCGAATCCAATCCCAAAATCCGCCGAGTTCCTTGTCGTGGAAGAGGCGGTCGCAGTGAACTAGTAATCGTTGAGCAGCTATCTCAGTCGCAAGTACATCGATGGAAGAATCTAAATGGGTTGATATAGATGCCTTCGTTAAAGCCAAGGTCACATCGGCGATAATTTCAAGGCGGCGCAATGCCGTAGGAAAGGGCCGGTGTGAGATGGTTGCATTTCCGAGCGAAATAAGTTGCTGTACGGCGGTCTGTGTAGCCTCCATGACAGAAGTAGTCCAAGCCTCTGGAAGTACTAGCGCTGCCAGCGTGAAACGTGCCATTGCGCTGAGGTCGTGCGTGCCGTCTAGTGACCGATCGAAATCCTCGCGAAGGCATCGTGGCAGATGTCCCTGCAAAACCATACCGGCTACTTGCTCCACAACGCTAATCCCTTGTTTCATCAGTGCGCTGTCTGAAAGACGGCTGCCAGCAGCTAGCGCCGCCTCTGCGGCGATTAGTTGGCTGCGCGTTGTGCGTAGTTGCCCGATGGGTTGGAGAGTAAAGTAACGGTCACTATTCTCGTTGAAGCCTAATGCCTCGGAGGCCGCTAGGCGACGAAGACCTTCGGCGGCTGTATCGAGAGACGTTATACTCTCGGCGTGAGTGAGTGCTAGTGTGGACCATGCCTGGGAGAGAATATCTTTGTCGCTCACAAGTGGGGAGCCATTCGGAAAACAGACGGGGAAAACTCCACCAATTTCTCGGTCGAGATGGTGCGTAACTAGGAAGTCTAAAGCTGTTGTATTCATGTGTAATCCTTATGCTCTACCTAGTAGGCTGATCAGATGCCTTGCCGCACGGCCAGCGCCATCATTGTCGGGAAATGCGAGTTTGGAGGAGGCTGATGCGAAATGTTCGTGACGTCTGGGCATGTCGATTACAGCGCTGATTCTGTCTGAGAGAGCTGCTGGTTCTGTACCCATGTAAGTTGGGTAACCGAGGCGAGATAGACGTTCCAAAGCCTCTACTTCATGGAATTCAGATGCGGAGGGTAGTACGAATAGAGTAGGAATCTGCATAGAAGCTACCTCGGTTGCGGTAATCCATCCAGGCGCAGACACCAGAAGTTCTGCGCCGTGGAGAAGTGGCGCCCAGTTTGGAATATAACTTGCCTGAACAACACCATCGGTTGCTGGCAGATTTTCACCACGGCCGATCAATACCATTGTTAGATTTTTGTATCGTTGACGCAGGAGGTGGAATGTATCCATGTAGCAACTGAGAAGGGCGTCACGATTCTCTAAGAACATTGTGGTCCCGCTGATCGATGCAACAATGTAGGGTCCGGGACTAATATTCAGATCAGAACGAATCGCTTCGATTTTCTCCTCGTCATGTGGCTCACCCTTTCGGACCATCGGGCCAACAAAGTGACCGTTTTCCGCCTTCAGAGATGCAAATACTGGAGTGTTAGCATCCATTTCTGGGATTGGTGGTTTATCGGTAAGTACGAGTTTGGAATTCCCTGTAATCCATTCGAAAAGTGCGTGCAGTGCAGTTCGTGCTCGCTCAAGATCTGTGTTGGGGATTATGAATCCACCTTCTTTAAGTTGGTCGTCAGTGAGCTGTAACATAGTGTAGTCGTAACGCTCAGTAATAAGGGCGTGCGGAATGCCTAGGATGTGCGCAGCTATAGCTGCGCACATGTTGTAGTCGCTGACTACAACATGCGGTTTCTCCTCGAGAAGTAGTGCGATATAGGTGAGTATCCGTTCGCCGGACACGAAGGTGTTGGCTACGTAGTCGCCGACGAAACGCTCCCAATTGAGAAGTTTGTCCAAGTGACTGGACGTGGAATAGTCTACCAACCTCCCTGCGATGTCTGTCACCTCCACGCCAGCCGTCTTAAATAAGGGCGCGAAGATGTGTTGAAGTGACCCGAGCAACACGGTCGATTTTGTAGTTGGCGAGAGCTGTTTTAAGGCGGAGGCAATCGCCAGTGCGCGCATGTTGTGTCCGGAACCAGTTGGGCTTGGCGCGAAAAGAAACATATTCATTGTCCTTTCAATGTTTCAAAAACTCCGCCTGTGTAAGCGTTCTCGTTGACGTCATTTACTACTAGTGCGCCTGGGGCGATCTGTGTGTCGGCGCCGATTTTCAGTGGACCTACAAGAGTTGCTCCAGCGCCGATCGATGCTCGGTCGCCGATCATAATAGGTGTCGCCCGCCAGGGCAGAGAAGTTTTTTCGGTATCGTGCCCGCTGGAAAGCACGTATACTGCGGACCCCATCCGCACTGAACTTCCTATGTGAATTCCGCCGGATCCCTCAAGAATACAGTCGGCGCCTATAACTGAACCGGTGCCGATATGAATCCCGCCGTCGTCAGTGATGCCCCCATGTTTTCTGTTGCGCCCCATTGCTATAACGCCGGATCCGATGTGAACTCCAGGACCTCCTTCGAACTGTGCGTCGAGTATGGCGTCTTCTGATATTTCCCATTTGGCGGTATCGGGAAAATTGTTTTTTAGCGCACTCATCCAAACATCGGACGCTGTTGCGGAAAATGGAGGATGGTGAGGTGTTCGCCGCCGTATACATTTTACGGTAGTGTCAGGACTTGGCCAGCCATCTTTTGCTGGTAGACGTTCTCTGATTGGTCGGGCGGGGTGTCCTGCTGTAATGGTGTCAGGCGCTACATCTTGGCTCACCACTGCTCCTGCTGCGACGATTGCCCGATCGCCCACATGAACTCCTGCGCGAATGACGGCGCGGGCCCCGATCCAGGACCCTCGGCCCAGTGTAATGGGGTGTTCTTTTGTCCCGCTGAGGATTGCTCCGCTTGCCAGCATTGCGAACTCTTGGATGATCGCATGAATAATTTTGGTCCTGAATCCGATGAAGACGTGCCGGGAGACCACTGCGTTATGGAGCTCCGAACCGTACCGGATCCACGTACTGTCGCCGATTTTCGTATCCTGGTCGGCTAGAACTTTATCTTCCATGAACGGGGCGAAGCCGGCACGGGTTGCGCTGACATATGTTGGCGATTGTTGTCCACTTTCGATGACGGATGGTGACTGCTTCAGTGTGTTTTCCATTTTACTGATTGATCT
>ERZ772940.825-NODE-825-length-12190-cov-3.11479_pt1 | contig 12190 bp, 6 predicted proteins | sample MGYA00511682_ERZ772940 | MGnify/ENA primary metagenome ERZ772940 (study PRJEB29015, sample SAMEA2737922) | human oral metagenome | biome: human oral; feature: human-associated habitat; material: dental | place: China | collected 2031 ... | reverse complement strand
GCCGATCAGGAGCTGGCTGCAGCGGGCATGCCGAACTGATTGGCGGAGAAACAGCATGAATGCACAGACTGCGCGCAAGATCCTGATCGTTGACGATTCGCCCACCGAGCGCTTTTTCATGGCCTCGTTGCTGGTGAAGGAAGGCTATGAAGTGATCACGGCCGAAAACGGTGATGAAGCGCTGGAGAAGGTGCAGGCCGAACGACCCTCCATCGTCATCATGGATGTGGTGATGCCCGGCAAGAGCGGCTTCCAGGCCACGCGTGCCATCGCCCGGGATCCGGCGATGAAGGACGTGCATGTGATCCTGTGCACCAGCAAGAACGCCGAGAGCGACCGCGTCTGGGGTCTGCGCCAGGGGGCGCGTGACTACCTGGTCAAGCCGGTCGAGCCGGAGCTGCTGCTGTCCAAGATCGCCGACCTGGCCATGGAGCCGTGACATGAGTGCCATCGAGACCCTGGGTCAGGAAGCCGGTCAGGTCGCCAAGGCTGCAGCCACCCCCACCCATGCGGGGGCAGCGAAGGATGCGGCAGAGAAGGGGGGCAACGGCGCTGCAGCATCGCATCTGGCGCTGATGATCGGAGAGGATCGCTACCTGATCGAGCTGGCCGAGGCCGGCGAGATCGTGCCGATGCCGTCCACCTCGATCATGCAGGTTCCGCTGACGCAGGACTGGTTCCTGGGCGTGGTGAACGTGCGCGGTGCGCTCTTCACGGTGGTGGATCTGGCCCGCTTCATGGGTGGCAACTTCACACCCGTATCCAAGGAATCGCGTCTGCTCACGCTGTCGCCTGCACTGACCTTCAACGCCACGCTGGTGGTGAGCCGGATGCTGGGCCTGCGCAACGTGGCAACCATGACGCCGGTTCCAGAGAAACAGACTTTCGACAAGCCCTGGCTGTCCGAGCAGTTCCGTGACGCAGAAGGGCAGACGTGGCGTCGGCTCAGCCTGTCCAAGCTGGTGTCGTCGTCGTCGTTCCTGATGGTGGGTCGCTGACCCGAGCGCAGAAAGAGGAATAGGGCAAATGTCGGCATTGTCTTCGTTGCAGGGATCGACGGGCGGGGCTCAACCCGCCGTCCCCGTGTCGCCTGCACCTGCGGCCGCCGGAAAGGCATCCGGCAAGGCGGCTGCCGCTGCATCCCCGGCACGTGCGCGTGTGCGCACCACCCCGCTGCTGGGCAGGCTCAGCCTGAAGTGGCAATCGATCATCCTGCTGGGGGCGCTGGCCATCACCGTCGGTGCGGCCATTGCGATCAGCGCCTACGAACGCCAGTCCGACCGTGTCAATGCCCTGCAGAACGAAGTGGTGGGCGATGCGTTGATGCACTCGCAGCGCCTGGCCAAGGCGGCCAACATGGCGGTGCAGGGCAACGAGGAAGCCTATGATCAGCTCAAGAGCAGCCAGGCCTTCCTGTCGGATGCCGTCAAGGCGCTGAAAGAGGGCGGCGAGGTGGATCGCCTGCGGGTCTCGCCCCTGCCGGAAAGCTACCGGACGGAAGAGCAGCGCTTCAGCAAGGCCTGGGATGAGATCTCTCCTTCGGTCAAGGCCCTGATTGAGCAGCAGGATGTGCTGGTGCGCTTTGACAGCCTGGTCAACGAAGTGGCTGCGCTGGAGCGTGAACTGTCCGACTCGCAGCGTGCTGCAAGAGCCAATATTCGTGACGGCGTCGGAAACGCGCCCGACCTGCTGCTGTTCTCCCGCCTGAGCGCGAAGATGCGCACCATTGTGGGCGAGATCATCCGCATGCACGGCAGCAGCCAGTTTGACAGTCGTGATGCCGTGTCGCTGGCCGATGCCATCGAGAGCTTTGCCGTGACACGCGAGACGGCGCTCAATGGCGACGCCAGTCGCAATATCGCCCCGCTGAAGAACACCGAGGCGCGTGAAGCCCTGCGCAAGAACAATGCCCTGGCAGCAAAGTTTGTCCGACTTGCGCTGGATGCGCAGAAGGCACTGCCTGCCCTGGCGCAGGCACGTCATGCCGGTCTGGATGTTTTCAAGAAGAGTGACGTGCTGATGGGCGCGGCCAACGCGCTGCGGGCACGTCTCATCGAGCAGCGCAGTTCGCAGAACTCGATGCAGTGGGCCATTCTGGGCTTTGCGTCGGCAGCGGTGCTTTCGCTGCTGCTGCTGTGCAAGGCCTACTATGACGACTCCAAGATCCAGGCAGACCGCTCCATTGACAAGCGGTTGGAGGCCGAACGACTGGAGCAGGAAGCCAGCCGCATCAACGACCAGAACCAGGCCGCCATTCTGCGCCTGATGAACGAACTGCAGAACGTGGCCGACGGTGACCTGACCGTGCAGGCCACGGTGTCTGACGACATCACGGGCGCCATTGCCGACTCGATCAACTACACGGTCGAGGAGCTGCGCAGCCTGGTGGGCCGGATCAACCGTACCGCCGCGGCCGTGGCCGAGGCGTCCGCCAGTGCGCAGGTCACGGCTTCGCACCTGCAGGCCGTCAGTGAACAGCAATCGCGCGTGATTCGCGAGACCGGTGAGGCTGTCCTGAACATGGCGGCGCAGATCAAGCAGGTGTCTGCGTCTGCTTCCGAGTCGGCCGAAGTGGCGCGCCAGTCTCTGTCGGCGGCCAGCCGCGGTCGTGACGCCGTGCAGAACGCCATCGCCGGCATGGGCGGCATCCGCGAGCAGATTCAGGACACCGCCAAGCGCATCAAGCGTCTGGGTGAGTCCAGTCAGGAGATCGGCGAGATCGTCGAGCTGATTTCCAACATTACCGAACAGACCAACGTGCTGGCACTGAACGCCGCCATTCAGGCGGCATCAGCGGGTGAGGCAGGTCGCGGCTTTACCGTGGTTGCGGAAGAGGTGCAGCGGCTGGCTGAACGCTCGGCCGAGGCCACGCGCCAGATCTCGGCCCTGGTCAAGGCCATTCAGACCGACACGCACGATGCGGTGGCGGCCATGGAGCGCAGCACGCAGGGTGTGGTGCGCGGGGCCAAGCTGTCCGATGAGGCCGGCATGGCGCTGATCGGCATCGGTCAGGTGTCGCAGGAACTGGCGGACCTGATCATGCGCATTTCCCGCACGACCGAGAACCAGGCAGCTTCGGCCTCGTCGGTGGCGCAGAGCATCCAGCGCATTCTGCTGGTCAACAGCCAGACCAACGAGGGTACGCAGCAGACGGCAGGGTCCATTCTGCAGCTGTCCGAGCTGGCACGGGAACTCAAGAATTCAGTGGCCCGCTTCCGGGTGGGGTGAAGTTTCAGGGGTGTGAGCGCATCTCCGGATGGTCCGGCTGCGCGATCCAATCAGTCGAAGAGGGTGACGGGTGGAACACGGCAACAATATCGATATGATGACTCTGTCCTGGTTCGTGCCAGAGATTCGGGAGTCGCTGCAGCACGTCGCGCATGCGCTGGACGAGCTGCGGGCCAACCCGCATGGCCAGGACGCCATCAAGCGCGCACGCCTGCACCTGCACCAGACTCATGGTGCGCTGCAGGTTGCCGGCATTTCCGGTGTGGCACTGCTGACCGAAGAGGCTGAGCATGTGATCTCGGCCTTCGAGGACGGAGTGCTGGAAGCCGACGAATCGAGCATCGATGTCCTCAAGATGGTGATGCGCGCCATCACGGAGTACCTGGAGGACATGCAGGCCAGCGGCACGTCAATCCCGGTGCTGGTCCTGTATCCGTACTACCGCGACCTGGTGGGCCTGCGCAAGGCCGTCCAGCCTGATCCGGCCGCGCTCTTCGACGTGGATCTGGATCGTGCGCTGCCGGCCTCGGTGCGCGCCATGATCTCCGACGCGCCGGACCGTGAAGAGCGGGCGAAGTCGGCCGCACGCGGCTTCGAGCGTGCGCTGCCGGCGCTGATCCGCGGCGAGAACGTCGTGGCGGCCATTGATGGCCTGCACGAGGCCATGGGCCGCATGCTGCGCAATCAGCCGCATGTGGGGGCACGGCTCTTCTACTGGCTGTCGTATGCCTTGCTCGACGGCCTCAAGCACGGTGCGCTGAAGGTCGATCTGGCCACCCGTCGTGCGGTCGGTCGCATCAACATCCAGAACCGCCACCTGTTCACCGGCCAGTCCGACGTGCCGCCGCAGTTCATCAAGGAACTGCTGATCATCCTGGCGCAGGCAGGCAGCGGCTCGGCGGTCGTGGAAGAGGTCAAGCGTCACTTCCATCTGGCCAGCCTGGTGCCGGCCGACTACGAGCGTCGCCGCTATGGCCTGGCCGATCCGGAGACCATCCGTATCGCCCGAGAGGCGCTGGTGCTGGTGCATCGCACCTGGGAGAAACTGGCGGGCGGCACGCAGGCCGAGGAGCCTGCCTTCGTCGAGGCTGTTGGACATCTGAACCAGGCGCTGGCCAAGACCCATTACGCCGGTCTGGGCATGCTGGGCAAGACGCTGGCCACCATGCCGGCGGCGCTGGCCGGACAGCAGGGCAGGACGCGCGAGATGCTGGCCATAGAGGTGGCCACCGCCGTGCTGTTCATGGAAGAGGCGCTGGCGGGCGCACTGCGCTCCAACCCGGCCTATGACGACCGGGCGCAGGAACTGGCTGCCCGCATCAGCAGCCTGCTGGCCAATCCGGATGCCTTCGATCCCACGCCGCTGCCGTGGCTGGTGGCGCTGTCGAACCAGGCCTCCGAGCGCATGACGCAGGCGGCCTTCGTCAATGAACTGAAGCATAACCTGTCCACCTGCGAGCAGGCCCTGGATGACTACTTCCGGGATGAAACGGCAGTAAATCGTCTGGAGACGGTGGAGCCGCTGCTGGCCGAGACGAGCGCCGTGCTGACCGTCCTGGAGTATGGGGATGCGGCCCAGGCCTGCCGTGCCATCAGCAAGCAGGTTGACGACATCATCCGTGCCCGCGTCACGCTCAACGATGCTGGCCGCGCCCGCCTGGCCGATGGACTGAGTTCGGTGGGCTTTTTTGTCGAGACGATGCTGCAGTCGGCATCGCGCGCCCGCCGTTTCCGCTTCGATGCGCAGCGCGGCATGCTGTTCGAGGACACCTCCATTCCCGAAACGCCGGAAGAGGTTGTCTCGGATGCCGATTCCAATGCACTGCTTCGCTCGTTTGCCGACGAGGCATCGGCAGGGGCGGAACAGGCAGCGGATGCTTCGCATGAAGCCGTTCCCGAGGCGGCCGTCGCAGCGGCTGGCCTGACGGCGGCTGCGGGTCTGGCGGCGGCACAGGGTGCCGCTGAAGCGCCCGCTTCGAAGGACCATGACGGGGCAGGGGACGCGCTGGCCTTCGAGCTGCCGTCGCAACCCGTTGTTGAGGCTGCCATGCAGCCTGCTGCCGACGAAGGCCTGGCATTCACGGCACCGGAAAGCGTGCAGGCCGACGTGGCACCCGAGGCGGCTGAACCGGCCCTGCCCGAAGGTGTGCTGGAAGACGGCAGTGTCGAACTGTCGGCCGATGAGGCCGAGCTGCACGAGATCTTCCTGCTGGAAGCCGCCGAGGTGCTGGACGCCATCGACGAGAACCTGGGCGTGGTGCGCAAGGCACCGGACGACCGCGAGGCGATGACCACCATCCGCCGCGGCTTCCACACGCTGAAGGGGTCCAGCCGCATGGTGGGTCTGGACGCCTTCGGCGAAGCCGCCTGGGCCTTCGAGCAGATGATGAACCACTGGCTGTCCGAGGACAAGGACGGCACCACGCCGCTCTTCGAGCTGATCCAGGACGGCGCAAACTTCTTCCGCAGCTGGTGCGAGCAGCTGCAGGCCGCGCCGCGCCGTGTGCTGGACGCCAGCCTGCTGACAGCCCGTTGCAACGCCTTCCCCGACAAGCCCGCTGCCGTGCCGGCTGTCAAGCCTGCTGCCCCGGCGGCTGCTCAACCTGCCGTTCAGGCTGCCTCCATGCCGGTTGCGCAGGCTGCCGCTCCGTCAGTGGCGCAGCCGGTTGCCAAGCCTGTTGCTCCGCCGGCACCGGTGGCTGTGCAGCCTGTCGAAGAGGCCGAGACGCTGCCCGTTCTGGATCTGGAGGGCGAGGCCGACACGCTGCCCATGCCGGAGATGCATGCACCGGAGCTGCCCACGCTGGAGGTGCCGTCGCTGGACGATGCCCTGTCGGCCAGTGCGCTGCCTGCCTCACGGGCGGACGGTTTCTCGCAGAGCCACAACTTCGCCAGTGTCTCCCGTTCGATGCCCGAAGGCGATCTGCGCCAGTCGCTGGAAGGCTTCCTGGACGACGCCAGCCATCGCCAGGCCGACATGCCCGTGGCCGATCTGGCTTCCCTGCACAGCGATCCGGTCCGTCCGGCGGATTCCCTGCGGGATGAGGACTTCGGAAGTCAGCAGGACGACCTGCTGGGCAACGGCGCCTTTGAGGCCCAGGACGAGGACGAATCCTCCAGCGAGCAGGCCGATCTGGATGCCTGGTCCAATGCCATGGCGGGCGAGTCTGCGGACTTCGATTCCCTGCTGGGCGAGCTGCCCAATGGTGACGAGCTGGCGCTGAACAATGTGGAGGCTGCCGACCTGGATCTGGCCGATGCCTTCATGGTGCCGGCTGATCTCGGCGAGGATGACGATATTCCGCTGCTGGACATGGGGTCAGTCCTGCCGGCCGAGAAGCCCGTCGAGAAACCGGTCGAGGCTGCGCCGGTTTCACATGATCCGTTCGACTTCAGTGCCGCTTCGCTGGGTGTTGAAACGAAGTCGTTTGCGGCCGAAGTGCCCTCCGAGCCTTCGCAGGAAGATACACTGGACTTTGGCGCCTTCAAGTTCGATGACGAACCGGTGTCCGGATCCGTTCAGCCGGACCATGAGGTGAAGCCGGTAGCCGAGACGCCAGCGCCCGCCGCGCCCGTGGCTGCCCAGCCGGCGCCGGTTGCATCGGTGGTTCCCGAGGTTCCCGTCGCGCCGTCCGAACCTGCGCCGGTCGCCAAGGTGGCACAGCCCGAGCCCCAGGAGTCGATGGTTCGCATCGGCGAGCGCCTGGTGGATGCCGAACTCTTCGAGATCTTCAATGCCGAGGCCACGCAGGCCCGCATGCGGATGAACGAGGACTGGCAGGATTGGCATGCCTCCGACGCGCTGCGCGCACCCGAGCCGCTGATTCGCGCGCTGCACACCCTGGTGGGCACGTCGCGTCACGTGGGGCTGGTCCAGGTGCGCGGCATTGCCGCCGCCATGGAAAAGCTGCTGGTCAAGCAGCGCGAAGTGGCCAAGCCGCTGCCTGATGGCATGAAGGCCAGCATGCAGGCTGCGCTGGGCGTCATCGACCGGATGCTGGGCGAATTTGCTTCGCGCATCGAGCCGGCGGCCGACCCCGAGACGACCGCGCGCATGGAAGCGCTGCTGGCCAACTGGGATGTCGAGATCAACGCCGACAGCCAGCCGCCGAAACCGGTGGTCGAGTCGAAGTCCGGCCGCGAGATGCGCGGCGAGGACCTGCTGAAGAAGGCGGCCGAAGTGCTGGGGGCTGCCCGGCGCGAGACCGAGGAAAAGAGCGATCCGCTGGCCGGCCTGGTCGACGAGATCGATCCGGACCTGGGCCCGGTGTTCTTCGAGGAAGCCGAGGAGCTGATGCCGCAGGTGGACAACAACCTGCGCGAATGGCGCGAGCGTCCGGCCGATGGCTCGGTGCCTGGCGCGCTGATGCGGCTCTTCCACACCATCAAGGGCAGCGCCCGGATGGCCGGTGCCATGCGCTTCGGCCAGATGATCCACGAACTGGAAACCCAGGTCGAGGATGCGCTGGCCCAGCCGCCGGTGCAGCCGTCGGTCATCGAGGCGGTGCTGGCCGGCTATGACCAGGCCGTGTCCGCCTACGAGGTGATGCTGCATCCCGAGCTGGCCGAGCAGCGTGCTGCCGAGACCAAGGCCCTGCAGCAGACCTGCGCGGCCCAGGCTGCGCAGGCTGCCAAGGCCCAGGAGACGGCGCCCGAGGCTGCCGCGCCGCAGGCCCAGCCGGCAGCACCGTTGCCGCAGTGCGAGGCCCTGGCACGCCAGCAGGCTGCTCAGGCAGCCGCCCAGGCCGCTGCGGATGGCCATGCGCATGATGCGGCCAAGGCGGGTGGAGCCCTTCTGGATCCGTCGATGGGTGGCGCGGCCAACCCGGCTGCTGCGGCCCAGCACGTGATCCGCGTGCGCGCCGACCTGCTGGACCGCATGGTGGCCGAGGCCGGCGAGGTGGCCATTGCCCGGGCGCGTCTGGACAGCGAGATGGGCCTGATCCGTGGCGCCATCAACGAGCTGACCGAGAACGTCAACCGCCTGCGCCTGCAGCTGCGCGAGATCGAGATCCAGGCCGACAACCAGATCCAGGCCAAGATCGCCCACTCCAACGAGACCGAGACGGAATTCGACCCGCTGGAGTTCGACCGCTACACCCGCTTCCAGGAAGTGACGCGGATGCTGGCCGAATCGGTCAACGACGTGTCCACCGTGCAGCAGAACGCGCTGCGCGCCCTGGATGCCGCCATGCAGGACCTGGCGCGGCAGGGACAGGTGAGCCGCAGTCTGCAGCAGAGCCTGATGCGCGTGCGGATGGTGCAGTTCTCGACCATCAACGACCGCCTCTACCGCGTGGTGCGTCAGGCCGGCAAGGACACCGACAAGCGCGTGACCCTGGAGATCAAGGGGGGGCAGGCCGAGATCGACCGCAACGTGCTGGACCGCATGGCCGGCCCCATCGAGCACATCCTGCGCAACTCGGTGGCCCATGGCATCGAGGAACGCGCCAAGCGCGCCGCCAGCGGCAAGCCGGACATCGGGGAACTGACCATCGAGGTCTCGCAGGACGGCAACGAAGTCATCATGCGCTTCCTGGACGATGGCCAGGGCCTGGACTATCCGCGCATCGAGGCACGGGCACGCGAGCGCGGCCTGATCGCCCCCGATCATCAGCCGTCCGAGCGTGAGCTGGCCCAGATGATCTTTGCACCGGGCTTTTCCACCGCCAAGCAGGTGACGGCGCTGGCCGGCCGGGGCGTGGGCATGGACGTGGTGCGTGCCGAAGTGGCGGGACTGGGTGGCCGCATCGACGTGGACTCCACGACGGGCAAGGGCAGCTGCTTCACGGTGCACCTGCCGGTCTCGCTGGCCGTCACGCAGGTGGTGCTGCTGGAAATCGAAGGCGGCAAGTTCGCGGTTCAGAGCGCGCTGGTCGAGCAGATCGTGCAGATGAAGCCCGAGGCGCTGACCGAGGCCTACCAGGCCCAGCGCCTGGAGGTTGCCGGCGAACGCGTTCCCTTCTACTTCCTGGGCAGCCTGCTGGAGATTCCTGGCGTGAAGCCGGTCGCCCAGCGTGTGGCTCCGGTGGTGGTGCTGCGTGCCGGCGCCACGCGGATCGCCCTGCACGTGGACACCGTGGTGCCCAATCAGGAGGTGGTCATCAAGCACATTGGCCCGCAACTGGCCCGTCTGGCCGGTGTGGCGGGCGCCACGGTGCTGGGCAACGGTGACATCGTGCTGATCCTGAACCCGGTGCAACTGGCCATGGCTCGCGTGGCCGGCCAGCTGGGCAAGGGCAAGGCCGCCACCTTCAGTGCCAGCGAACTGCAGACGGCTGCCACCGTGATGGTGGTGGACGACTCGGTGACGGTGCGCAAGGTGACGCAGCGCCTGCTGATGCGCGAAGGCTACAACGTCGTGCTGGCCAAGGACGGCGTGGACGCCCTGCGGCAGATGCAGGAAGTGATTCCCGACGTGATGCTGGTGGACATCGAGATGCCGCGCATGGACGGCTTCGACCTGACGAAGAACGTGCGCGAGCACGCCGACTTCGCCAACGTGCCGATCATCATGATCACCTCGCGCACGGCCGACAAGCACCGCAACCACGCGCTGTCGCTGGGGGTGGACGTGTTCCTGGGCAAGCCGTTCTCCGAGGACGACCTGCTGCGCCACGTGCGAAGCTTTGCCAGCCAGCGTGCACCCCGGGCAATGACGAACTGAGCGTCGGGGTGAAGGGCTGCCGGCTTTGGCCGGCAGCGCAAAAAAAGGGGGCAGTCATCCGATGAGGAGGCTGCCCCTTCTTGTTTTTATGGCTTTGTCTGGACGAAACCGGAACGGTTTCCCCCATCAGGCCTTCATTGCTTCAGGATGAAGGTGATGACTTCCTTCAGGTCATCGTCGCTGATGGCGGCCTTGCTGTTGGGGGGCATGGGGATCTTGCCGAAGCTGCCCTTGCCGCCTTTGCGCACCTTGTCGAAGAGCTGCTGGTTGACGTCCTGGCCCTTGTATTTCGCGGCCACGTCCTTGAAGGCAGGGCCGACCATCTTCTTGTCCACCGAGTGACAGGTGGTGCAGGAGGCCTTGTTCATGGCCGTCTGCGGGTCGCCGGCCAGAGCAGGAGTGGCGACGGATCCGACCAGCATGGCAGCCAGGATGCCGGGAATGAAAGTGCTTTTTTTCATGTCGATTTCTCCGGGTAGTGAACTCGGGGTGAACTGGTGGTGAACCGTTCCGAAGAATCAATTGTTTGCATGGCGGCAGGAAAAGTATTGACCGCCCTCAAGACCGATGCATTTGTCGGGTTTGTATTTTCAAAAGGATTTGCCCGGCACGAAAGGAATATTGCATGAGCTGAGATATGTCAAATTATCGACCTGACAAGGGTCAAGGTATGGCATTGAAAGATATTTGTTTTTATTTTCGGTGCGTTTTCTGCTGACGATCGGGCAGTGTGGTCGGTCGTTCTGCCATTTCTGGATCAGGACACGCTTCGACATTCATCATTCAATATTCGCCATAGATAATCCAGGTGAGTATGTTGATGCTTCTCAATATGAGCCTGGCTTGATGCAGAGGCCGTGATGGCTTGAGGAATGAAGGGCTTCATCATGCGGGGGCGATTTGTCCCGTGGGGGGCGCTTCGTCCTGCAGGGGGCTGGGCGGTGCTGGTCTGCCCAGGGGGCGATGAGGCCGGTCAGCGCGGTGTGGCTGTGGCCGCTCGGATGTCCTGGTTCCCGTGCCGCTTTCCGTGCTGTCGACGTAGGCATGCGCCCTGCGGGGCCTTGCCGCCGGGACACATGAGGGCGTGCAGGGGCCCCGGAGGAGGCGCGGCAGGGATACAATGCCCCGTCGTCGAACCGAATCGCATTTCCGGGGAGCCTTGTGGTGTTCTGGGCAGGAGCAGGTCACTTCACGTCGCGGGCTGCGGAGCAGGCCGTGATGGCGCGTTCGTTGCGTCCGGGCAACGGGCACGGGAGCGCATCATGACCCTTTCTGCCGCCACATCCACCGTCCAGACCCTGCTGGCCTTCGACTTTGGCCAGAAGCGCATTGGCGTGGCGGTGGGCAACAGCCTCACTGGTGCGGCGCGACCGCTGGCCACGCTGAGCGAGCAGACCACGGACGGACGCTTTGCCCGCATCCAGGCGCTTCTGAAGGAATGGCAACCCACCGGGCTGGTGGTGGGGCGGCCGCTGCACCCTGACGGCACCCCGCATGAAGTCACGGCGCTGGCCGAGCGTTTTGCGCGCCGGCTGGAAGGCCGCTTCGGGCTGCCGGTCTTTCTGGTGGATGAACGCTACAGTTCGGTGGCGGCGCAGGAGCGGATGCGCGACGAGGACGACGAGCACGTCACGCGCGGTGGCCGACGCCGCAAGGGCGGGGCGTCGCAGGGCGACGATGCGACGGCTGCGGCCATCATCCTTGAACAGTACCTGAGCGAGACACGATCATGACGACCCCTCTGCCGGCCGATGCCGAGACCCTCTTTGCGCGTCTGCGCGATTCCCTGAAGGACGCTCTGGGCGCCTCCTGCAACGGCCTGGCACAGGGCGGAGCAGATGCCCCGAAGGGCGAGGGCGCGGCGGGCGCCTGCTCTGGCGCTGCCCCGTCGGGCGGCGAAGACGCGCCGGCCTTCATCGGCATCCACACGGGCGGGGCGTGGCTGGCGGCCCGCCTGCATGCCGAGTTGGGGCTGTCGTCGCCGCTGGGCTTCCTGTCCAGCGCCTTCTACCGCGACGACGTGCAGGCGCGCGGCCTGTCGATGCGGATGCAGCCCACGCGCATCGATTTTGACGTGAACGGGCGCGACATCGTGCTGGTGGACGACATCCTGCACACGGGGCGCACCATCCGGGCGGCGCTCAACGAGATCTTCGACTATGGCCGGCCGGCGCGGGTGCGTCTGGCCGTGCTCATCGACCGTGGCGAACGGGAGCTGCCGGTGCAGCCCGATCATGTCGGGACGCAGCTGGTGCTGCAGCCCGGCGAGAAACTGGCGCTCAGCCAGCGGACCAA
>ERZ772940.823-NODE-823-length-12195-cov-4.23748_pt1 | contig 12195 bp, 9 predicted proteins | sample MGYA00511682_ERZ772940 | MGnify/ENA primary metagenome ERZ772940 (study PRJEB29015, sample SAMEA2737922) | human oral metagenome | biome: human oral; feature: human-associated habitat; material: dental | place: China | collected 2031 ... | reverse complement strand
ATGGGCCTCAGCTTGCCCACGTCACGTACCGCCCGTGCCATCCGACCACCGTCCCTCCGCTCGCCGCCGTTTCTTGCCACTCACTATAGCACAGGACTGGAACATGCGTTCTTGCTAATGCAAGGATATGGAGGTCTTGTGAACTCTCGTGGGTTCCGGGCACTTGGGCCTAAGGCCCACGCCGCCGGCGATGGCGTGACCGCCTATCCACCCGAACCCACGAAGCCTCATTTATGGACCGCACAGGGTTGGCGTCGTGTATCGAAAGGCTGTCTGTTGCGATAGCGTTGGATCAATCCCATGTATACACTCATAAAGGCTGTAGGTCGAGGAATTAGAACTGTAGGTCGAGGACCTGTGGAGATACTCTATCTATCACACCAGCCAAGAACTTGCGCTATACTCTCATATGCGTTTTCTGGAGAGTTGTCCGAGTGGTTGAAGGAGCACGATTGGAAATCGTGTATACGCCGAAAGCGTATCCTGGGTTCAAATCCCAGACTCTCCGCCAGAATCTTTGACGGCGTCCGCGAGGACGCCGTTTCACCCTGCGGAGGGGTGGCAGAGTGGTTGAATGCGGCGGTCTCGAAAACCGTTTATCCGCCTATGCGGGTACGAGGGTTCGAATCCCTCCCCCTCCGCCAGAATGCACGAACATACCTGCGTACATCTGCATCTCTTGGCTGCGTGGCTTTCGGCTTGTCCTGCGGTAGTCCGTGATGCGAGGTACCCCTTGCTATGAGTCTGGATCGAGTAAATTCAGAATACGTTCGGTGGATGCCGATCGAGTCGTTTACGAGTGCCGTGGGTTGGCGCAATGTGCGATGTGGTGGGTGGTAACGTTGGGTACCAGAGGTACGGGCGTACCGCACTCGTTGCAACGTTGAAAGGAGCTGGCTGGTCATGCAGGAAACGAGGTACTTCTCCCATGCTTGGGCCCTGCTTACCAAGGACAAGGGCTGGCCTAAGGTCATTGTGATGCTGGCCCTTTGGATGCTCATTCCCATCGTGGGCTGGCTATGGGTTCTAGGGTATGAGGCTGAGTGGGCGCGCCTCATTGCCTGGGGGGCTGAAGGCTCTCCCAAGCAGAAGAACATCAATTTGAGCCAGTGCCTTACGAGTGGGTGGCGTGTGTTTGTCGCCCAGTTTGGCTGGGGTGTCCTGTGGACGATGTTCTACTGCTTTACCTTGCTCGGAACCGGGGCTCTACATTTCTACAGCTTTTACCCCTACATCAGTGTGAATAATGGTTCTGCTGCGTCGTTGCTTGCGAACATCGTGGGGATATGCTACTGGGTCTTTCTTGTGATTGCAGGCGTTCGGACAACCATCTATCAGAGCTATACCGCTGGGTACCAGCTTAACCGCATCTTTGACATGCTTAAGCGTGACATCGGTGGCTTTGCTAAAATCGTTGGCATAAACCTGCTCTCTGTACTTATTAGCGGTGCTGTCATTGGGGTACTCAGCTTCTTTGCCGGGTTGCTTGGTATCCTTGGCTTGGGACTGCTGTCCTATGGAATGGCGAGCGGGACCTCTCATTTCGTCCCTGCATTCATCACCCTGCTCGCTATCGTTCTCTATATCCTAGCGGTAGACATCATCCTGCTCGTCTTGAGACTTATCTGTTATGTGATGGTTGGACTTTGGTTGAGGCAGTTCGACGTTCTGTCCTGGGGTGCGAGCGGAGACCCACTGCCTGCGTCACCATGGCTGGGACAGGGGAGTATGCCCGTGCAGCCCGGTCAGGCTCAGGTCCCCCAGCAAACCTTCACGATGGGCGCTCCTGTGGCTCCCATAGCTCCCATGACACCCCAAGCTGAGATGAACCAGAATGGCTCTGTGCCCGCGCCTGCGAACATGACGTCCACGTCTGCGACACCCGTCTCTCCTGCGTCTCCGTATCAGCCTGCTATGCCGTATGGCTCTCCTGTGGCGACGCCAGCTCCTATGACAGACGCCCCTGCTCCACCACCTTCCTCAAGTTTCGAGCCGGTTGGTATCACCCCCCTTTCGGGGCCATCCGTACCATCTAGCCCGGGTCAGACAGACGGGCTCGCCTCTTCCGTCGAGTCAACCTTGCCCTATGGGGGTGACCTCACGCAGCAGTCCTTACAGGCAATGGCTGCCAAGACGCTCCAGACTCCGGAGGGGATTCAAGGAGATGGGGGTATCCAAGCGGATACCCATGTGGGTGCCCAGACTATGGGACAGGAGTCTCCATCTGCAGAAGCGAGCGAGGAAGCGGGTGAGAATGACCCGGCGTCTGTCTAACGTAGGCCTGTGACACGGAATCATGTTGACGCTAGCATATGTTCTTATTATGGAGATATACAGAGCCTCGTTCAACAGCGCAGCTCTCTTCTAAGGGTCTCAACTTGGTATCTGTCGCTACATAGCCAGCTGACCGCTAGCTGCACGATATAACCGTGCCAGCTCGGTCAGCTACGCTGTGCTCAGGCGATGTGGTGAAACCGTGGGAGGCTTCAAGATGGGCGTCGACGTGCGAGAACAACAAAGAGCTGTGCTAAAGTGCAAACTTGATCTTTCCTGCTCCGGGTGCACCTTCACTGACCGGAGCCGCTAGTCCAGAGGAGGTGACCATATGAAGGCCTATGAACTGCTGTATTTTCTCGATCCCACAAGTACCGAGGAGATCCGTGCGGGTGTTACGAAGCGCATCAGTGCTGCCATTACCGAAGACGGCGGTGTGATCGACAACACCGAGGATTGGGGCAAGCGCAAGCTCGCATTTGAGGTTGATGAGCTCGCTGAGGGCGACTACATTCTTGTCAACTTCCACGTTGATCCCGTCCAGATCGCCGAGCTCGACAGAGTCCTGCGCATCAACGACGCTGTCAAGCGCCACATGATCGTGCGTCGTAGCGACAAGGACTAAGGCGTAAGGAAGGTGGGCGTTGGACCCCAAAGGAGGAGTGGTCGCATGAGTATCAACAGGGTTAACATATCCGGCAACCTCACGCGTGATCCAGAGCTGAGGTCATTGCCGAGCGGCACGCAAGTGCTGAGCTTTGGCGTGGCAGTTAACGACCGTGTGCGCAACCAGACCACGGGAAATTGGGAAGATAGGCCCAACTACGTGGACTGTGTCGTGTTTGGCAACCGTGCTGAGCCGCTAAACCGCTTCTTGAGCAAGGGTTCCAAAGTCGCCATCGAGGGCAAGCTTCGCTGGAGCCAATGGCAGGACAAGCAGACAGGATCAAATCGCTCCAAGCTTGAGGTTGTCGTGGATCAGGTCGAGTTTCTCTCACCACGTGACCAAGATCAGCAGCAGGGCGGCTATCAGCCATCGGCCTCACAGGGACAGGGGTACCAGCAGCCAAACTACGCAACCCCACAGGCCCAGCCAGCCCCGCAGACGCAGCAACAGGCCCCGCAGGCCCAGCCTGTTCAGCAGGCGACACAGGCACAGTCGGCCCCTCAGGCCCAGCCCGCCCCACAGGTCCAACAAGCCCCTCAGGCCCAGCCCGCCCCACAGGTGCAGGCAGCGCCCGAGGTCCAGAGCCCCCCTGTCCAGACCCCACCTTCGGCGGACATCTACGATACAGACATCCCATTCTAGGGTTCAAGAGGTGGCCGTGTGCCACCAGAGAAAGGCATAAGACATGGCTAAGCAAAGGCAGGTCGAACAGCGCCAGCCGCGTCGCAGGTTTTGCCAGTTCTGCAAGGAGGACGTCGACTTCATCGACTACAAAGACGTCCAGCTCCTTCGCAAGTACATGACTGATCGTGGCAAGATCAAGCCGCGTCGCGTCACAGGCGCTTGTACGCAGCATCAGCATGACATCGCGCTCGCGATCAAAAGGGCACGCGAGATGGCATTGCTTCCGTATACCGTTGCTGTGGTTTCTAGCCGTAGCGGTCGCAGTCGCGGCTAGCGCGCAGACACCATACGAGGGGTCGGCTCGTGCCGACGACACAAAGGAGTACCCATGAAAGTCATCCTTCTGGATGAGCTCAGGGGCAAGGGCGGAGAGGGCGACCTTGTGGAGGTTGCCCAAGGCTACGCGGAGAACTATTTGTTCCCCAACAAGGTCGCCCAGCCCGCTACCCCTGGCAACATCAAGCAGCTTGAGCAGCGTCGTCACAACATCGAGAAGCGCGAGGAGAAGCGCATCGCTGATGCTAACACGATGCAGGAGAAGCTCGACGGCAAGACTGTAACCGTTGATGCCAAGGTCGGGGAGAACAACCAGCTCTTTGGCTCTGTTACCACCGCCCAGATCGCCAGCGCCATCAAGAGTCAGCTTGGCGTCGAGATAGACCGCAAGCGTATTACACGCACCGCCGCTATCAAGACCGCTGGCAAACATGACATCGAGATCAACCTCTACCGAGAGATCAATGCTCTGGTGAGCCTTTATGTGGGCGTGGTCGAGGACAAGCTCGACGAAGACGCCGTCAAGGAGGCTGCCGCCGAGGCGGTCGCCAGCGATGACGCGAGCGTCGCCGAAGAGCCTGCCGAAGAGGCTGTCGCAGGTGGGGAGGGGCAAGAGTAGCCCCATCTGGGACGAGGGAACCTCGATTCTCAGGTTTTTAAACACTCTGCCTGCTGAGCGGGACCATACTCTCCCAATGACCAGGCGATCCTTTTCATGGAGACTTCGAGGAGCTTTGTCTGCTGGAAGTCTCCTTTTCATGACTAGCTGTAAAAAACCATTGTTTACCAGGCATTATTCAAAATCGAGAACAGAGACATCAGCTTGATAGGCCCGTAACCCTCAAGTAGACGAATAGACTTGTGTGAGCCTCGGTTTGTCGAAAACCACCGAAGAAAGACTTTCTAAATTTGTTGATAACGTCGAAAAGCGCTAAAGGCAAGGGTATCAGAGGGGCACTTTGAACAACGGCCTGCTCATGACCATGATTGACTTTCCACGCCAAGAGGGGTTGCAATACTGTCATCGCACAGTCTGGCGAGCGCATCGATGGAGGTCCGTAGGGCCTACGGTATGGAGGCAGTGCGGGAGGACACGTTCGGAGGCCCATGGGTATGGTCGGCAGCTCGGGTGCGTGTGTGTTTGGGTGAGGAACTAAGCAGCAAGGCGATGGGCGGTTAGCATGCCAGATGGATATGACAGCTATGGCGGGTATGACGGGTCACTACCTGCTGCGGAGAGAGGTCGCCCGACTATGCCCCAGGACGCGGCGGCGGAGCAGGCGGTGCTCTCTGCCATGCTTATATCGTCAGACATACTTCAAGAATGCATAGTTCTACTAAAAGAAGCTGATTTCTATCAGTATGCACATCGTCTGATCTACAACGCGATGAGTGACATGTTCGCAAACGGCAAGGTGATCGATAGCATCTCGCTTGCCGACTACCTCAAGAGCGCGGGGCAGCTCGACAAGGTTGGTGGGACGAGCTATCTCATCGACCTCAACCAAGAGAGTACGGCGCTCGTCAGTTGGCCCCACCATGTCGAGATCCTCCGTCGCAACTCGACGCTCAGGGACATCATCATGGCTTCGGCAAAGATCAGCTCGCTGGCCTTTGATGCGCCAGGCGACACCAAGGAGGTCGTGGATGAGGCCGAGAAGCTTCTTATGGGCGTCACGGAGCGTTCTGTCAGGAACAGCTACTCGATGCTTTCCGATGTGATGGGTGAGCTCTATGAGGAGCTCGAGGAGGCCTGTCAGAACCCCAACAGCGTCCTTGGCGTCGAGACGGGCTATCCGGGCATCGACTCGCGTCTTCAGGGCCTGCGGCCGGGTCAGATGATCGTCGTTGGCGCCCGACCGGGTGTGGGCAAGACCTCGTTTGCCCTGAACCTCGCCTTCAACGCGGCGGCCAAGGGTGCGTCGGTGGCCTTCTTCTCGCTCGAGATGTCAAAGATAGAGATAGCGCAGAGGTTGCTCTCGGCCCACGCAAGGATCTCTCTCTCTGACATTAGGGGCGCCCGCATCAAGGGAAACCAGTGGAGCCAGATCATCGGGGCCACGACCGACCTCTCGGCCTTGGACATCATGATCGACGATACGCCCGGTACCACGGTGACCGAGATACGAGCCAAGTCACGTCGTATGCTCAGGGGCAAGGAGAAGGGCATCGTGCTCGTGGACTACCTCCAGCTGCTCTCTCCACCCTCAGGCGCACGGCGTACGGACAGCCGTGCCACCGAGGTCTCCGAGATGTCGCGTGGCATCAAGATCATGGCCAAGGACCTGGGATGTCCCGTTGTCGCGCTCTCGCAGCTCAACCGTCAGGTCACTGACCGCAGGGGACAGCGCCCCCAGCTCTCTGACCTGCGCGAGTCAGGGTCGATCGAGCAAGACGCCGATATCGTCATCCTGCTCGACCGCTCGATGACCGAGGAGGAGGCCGAGAGGGCCGACCGGCCCGACCCCAACGTTACCGAGTTCATCATCGCGAAGAACCGATCCGGGCCGCTCGACGTCGTTCCGCTCATGTTCATCCCCAACTCCACCAAGTTCGTTGAGGTGGACACGAGGCACTCTGAGTAGGGGCGGACGCTTGCCTCGAGCCGATCCCCCTGTCGTGTTGTTGGCGAGCGACGTCCCTGTGCGCGCTTTGGGTCCTCAGGTAGCCTATACTTAGAAACAAGCCGAGGCGGCTTATACCAGAAGGGAGTCAGCATGCCTGCATCAGTACTGGTCGGCACGCAATGGGGTGACGAGGGCAAGGGCAAGGTCACCGACCTCATATCCGGTGGTTTCGACGTGGTGTGCCGCTACGCAGGCGGGGCAAATGCGGGCCATACCGTCATCGCCAACGATCATGAGCTTGCTTTGCACCAGGTCCCCTCTGGAGTCATGTACGAGGGAACCTACCCCGTCATCGGCAACGGCTGCATCGTGGATCCCGAGCTGCTTCTCTCGGAGATCGACACCCTCAGCGAGCAGGGTATCAGCTGCGATGCACTCAAGGTCTCGGGCAACGCCCACATCGTTATGCCCTACCACAAGGACCTCGACGGAGCGCATGAGAAGAGGCTCGGCAAGAACCTCATCGGCACCACAAAGCGTGGAGTCGGTCCCACCTATATGGACAAGATGAACCGCACCGGCCTGCGCGTGCAGGACATGCTCGACGAGAAGATCTTTCGCGAGAAGCTCGAGGCAGCCTTGGCCTACACCAATCCCATCCTCGAGAAGGTCTACGAGCTTCCCACCTACAGCGCAGCACAGATTTGCGAGACCTACCTGCCCTATGCCGAGCGCCTGTGTCCCTACATCGTCGAGAGCTCGCTCTTTCTCAACGAGCAGCTCGAGGCGGGCAAGAACATTCTTCTTGAGGGAGCCCAGGCGACGATGCTCGACATAGACCACGGCACCTATCCCTTCGTCACCTCGTCGAACTGCACTGCCGGCGGCGCCGTCACCGGTTCGGGCATCGGTCCCACCCAGATAGGGCGCGTGCTGGGCGTCGCAAAGTCCTATCTTACCCGCGTTGGATCGGGTCCCTTTCCGACCGAGCTCTTCGACGAGGTGGGTGACCTTATTGGCAGGACGGGTCACGAGGTTGGCGTGACCACGGGGCGCGCGAGGCGCTGTGGCTGGTACGACGGCGTGATCGTGAACTACGCTGCCCGCGTGAACGGTCTCACGGACCTTGCGATCACCAAGCTCGACGTCCTTGGGTGCCTGGACAAGATCAAGGTGTGCGTCGCCTATGAGGCCGATGGTAGGCGCTACACCACCGTTCCCGAGCACCAGAGCGTGTTCTATCACTCCAAACCCGTCTACGAGACCCTGCCTGGATGGCAGTGTGACATCTCGGGTGTGCGCGACTTCTATCGGCTGCCCCGCGAGGCCAAAGATTACATCGACTTCCTCGAGCAGCTCGCGGGGGTGCGCGTCTCTATCATCACGGTCGGCCCCGATCGCGAGCAGACCATTGACAGGTACTGGAACTAGAGGTGTTGACCACTACTCAGACAACGCGGGAGCGCTTTGCTATCGTCTGCGATAGCGGCTGCGACCTCTCCGAAGACTCCCTCGCTGCCGCCCGGGTGACCTGCGTGCCGCTCGTGGGCAGGGATGCGTTTCTCGACCGGCGCAGTACGGGTGACCGTACGGGGACGGACCTCTTCAAGAGGCTCTCTGGAGTGAGAGGCAAGGCTCAGCTCGAGTCGCCCCCACCTGGGGTGGGGGAGTTCAGGGAGGTCTATGAGCGTCTTGCGAAGCAGGGATACCGCTCTATCATCTCCCTGCATGTCTCGTCGGCGATGCGCGATGTCTGCTCGTTTGCTACGAGAGCGGCAGCGCAGGTCTCGTCGGTCGACATCCACGTCATCGACAGCAACTGCGTCTCGGCACAGATGGCGCTCGTGCTGGCCCGGCTCGTGGCGGACCGTGATGCGGGTATGGACGCAGAGCGTGCGGCCCATCGCTCCGTCGAGGTCGCCCGTGCCGCGCGCCTGCTCGTGATTCCAGCTCCCGGCGCACTGAGCGAGAGGCTCAAGAGTGGCGGGCGACCTGCGCTGCACAAGAAGGTCCTTGGCACTGCCGACTCTTTGCGTACGCGTGCCTTGGGAGCACGGCGTGCCTTTAGCGTCGATAAGGATGGCAGTGTGCGTGAGTTCTCACGTTCGACCGAGCTGCCACGTCTTGCGGGCGTCATTGCCAGGGCCATGAGCACCTATGCGCGTGAGGTGGGACCCCTTACCTACGTCAAAGTGCGCTCAGGTGTGTCTGTACTGCTTCCCATCATAGAGAAGCACCTTGATACCAACGAGTTCGATGCCGAGTGCGCCGGCGTGCTGAGGACAAACACGTACACGACCATGGAGATGGGTGTCGGCGCGGCGGGCGTGGCATTCGTTCCCGCGTCCCTTGTCCTAGCACAGGAGGCACGGACCCTGATGGGTCTCGATGACAGCCTGGAGGTAGATGGTGACTGATACAGGAGCGCGCGAGCCTTCCGATGGTTCGCAGGTGGGCGAGGTCCAAGGGCGAAGCGACGCTGCCGCGTCTTCGGTTCCCACAGACGTCTCGCGCAGCACGCCGAGGGGACCTCGTTGGCTCATCGGCCACTATACGCTTGCATTCGCCGTGTTCGCCGCCATGGTCCTTATCGTCTACCTGAGGATCGATCGTTCCATCATCAGGATTACGGATGGCATCGAGCAGCAGTATTCCTCGCTCCTGTACGAGGGACGGTGGCTGAGGCAGATCTTCAGGACGTTCCTCTCAGGAGGCGGTTGGGTCGTTCCCCAGTGGGAGTGGAGCGTGGGCTACGGCGTTGACCCCATGACCACCATGCTGTCGTTCGAGCCGCTGACGCTTGTGTCGGCGCTGATTCCCGAGTCCCTCTCTGAGCTTGCCTATCAGGCGCTCATCTTCGTCCGCATGTACCTCGCGGGCCTCTTCTTCTGCCTCTATGCGCTGGCTCGCGACCGTGACGCCCAGGACGCCTTATGCGGTGCCTGTGCGTATGCCTTCTCCGCCTGCATCCTCAATGGGCTGTATTGGCCGGGGTCGTTGGTCGGCACGCTGTTCTTACCGCTTGTCCTCACCGGCGTCGAGCGGATGCTGGCGGGCGGGAGGCCCTACGTCCTGATCGGTGCGCTGGTCCTGCTGTTTGTCTCCTCGTACTACTTTGCCTACATGATCATGCTCACCCTTATCCCCTATTGTGTGGTCAGGGTCGTGCAGGTCGAGAAGAATCCCTCCGTGAAGGTCCACCTGACGTGGTTCGTGAGGCTTGCCGGATGCGTCCTGATCTCGCTTTCCATCGGGTGCTCTGTTATTGTTCCGCAGATGCATGCGCTCTTTGGGTCTGCCCGCTTCACGTCGAGTCCTGTGAACTTCCAGCCCACCTATTCTCTTTCATATTATCTGAACTTTATCCCGGGCTTTATATCGGTGTTCAGTTCGAATAACGACTACCTCATTGGGTACGGGGCCACCTCGCTGCTTGCCTGTGTGGCGCTGTTTCTTGAGAGGGGCGAGAGGCGCAGGGAGCACCGCGCCCTCAGGATCGGCTTCGTCGTCCTCACCCTCATGATGCTCGTACCTATCTTTGGCAGGGTCATGAACGGGAACAACTATGCGTCAAACCGGTGGAGCTTTGTGTATGCGATGTTGATATCCTATATCGTGTGTGTTGTTGCCCCACGCTTACGAAGGCTCGGTGGGAGGGACAGGCGCTCCGCGCTCATCGTCCTCTGTGTGATCTTGGTGCTCGTCCTTGTGGTCAACAGCATTCGCAAGGAAGTCTACCTCGCATCGCTTGCTGCAGGCTTCTTCTCACTCGCCCTCCTCGCGACGGGCATTATCCCACGGCGCCACATGACCCTCGCGATAGTCGCCACGCTCCTGGTTTCGTCTGCCGTTGCCGTCACCTACTTCGTGGACTACAGGGAGGGGGGCTATACGATCGACGCGTACTCGCTGGGTGACGCGCACAGGTCGGCGACCCTCGCCTCGCCGCCTTACGTCCTCACTAAGGTCGATGATCCTACGCTTTGGAGGGCCGATAGCGACGTGGGTGCGTTGGGTCTGCGCAACGGCGGCATCTTCCTTGGGACGCGTACCTACAGCTTTTACTACAACATCTATAACAGCAGGATCGATCGCTTTCACACCGAGCTCGGCCTGACGGGGACCGCGATAAACTTCTCCTATAATGGCCTTGGTGGCAGGTCGTTTCTTGAGGCCGTCACTGCCGGTAGTTACTACCTTGCGCCGAGCGATCACAGCTTCCCTGTGCCGTATTACTACGATGGCACACCCGTGCTGGTCGATGAGGTCGCGGACGACGAGACGAGCTATGAGGTCTATGCGGCCCGCGATAGACTGCCGTTTGGCTTCACCTACTCGCACGTGATGGCGAGAGACGAGTATGAGCGGCTCTCGATGGCGCGCAGGCAGGCGACGCTTCTGCAGGCCGCCGTCGTGGATAACGACGATGTCTTGGCTACTGGTCTTACCGAACTCACGCCACGCTTCAGCGACAGCTCGCCGGCCTACCGTGCCGCCGACATCGCCGACGTCTCCGATGCCGCAGAGGGCGAGGGGACCGTCGTCGGCGAGGGGTCCGTCGGTGCCTCCACGAGCGGTTGCTCCTACGAGGATGGTAGGATCGTGGTCAGAGAGCCGGGCGCCACGCTTAGGCTGTCCTTCGAGGGTCTCCCGAACTCAGAGACCTACCTGAGCTTCAGAAACCTTCACTATCACCGCCCGGAGGATGAGCCGGGCGCTGATCAGACCTTGCTTGAGCGGCTGTCGTCGCTGTATGAGGGATCGTCTCTCTATCAACCCGACCCTTTTATCCATACGATAAGGGTAAGCGGCGACAGTGGAGGTGCGGCAGGGATCGAGTTCATCTCGAGCCTGAGTCACATGTACGGTGGCAAGAGCGACTGGCTCGTCAACCTTGGTTATAGCAAGAAGCCCGTGAGGGAGATCACGCTCTACCTCCCCCGGGTGGGCAGCTACAGCCTCGACGACATGAGCGTTGTCGTCCAGCCGATGGACGAGTTCGACGGCCAGATAGACGCGCTCAAGGAGGATGTCTTGGATAACGTGGAGCTGCCGACCAACGGCGTGAGAGGGACCATCGACGCGTCGAAAGACGAGCTGCTGTTTCTCTCGATCCCATACTCTGATGGCTGGAGCGCGACGGTCGATGGCGCAGAGGCTGACATTATCTGCGCAAACACGGCCTTCATGGGGATTGCGCTTTCCGCAGGCAGACATAGCATCGAGCTGCGCTATGCCACCCCGGGCCTTGGGTTGGGCATGACCATCGGCGCAGGTGGCCTTCTTGCGGCAGGGGTGCTTGTCGTCGTCTGCGAGCTGCGCCGCCGCGCTTGGTATCACGGCGGACGGCGTAGGGGACGAGCGCGTCATCTTGACCAGAATTGACACAGAGCGAAGGGAGACGGGACATGGCAGGCTCCGGCAAGACGGACATACTTCTTTTGGGGTCGGGTGGCCGGGAGCACGCGCTTCTGGCCAAGCTTGCTGAGTCGCCGCAGGCGGGCAGGCTCTGGGTGGCTCCCGGCAACGGTGGGATGTGGCAACTCGCCCAGAGGGCCGACATCGACCCGGAGTCAGGAGGAGCGGTGAGCGCCTTCGCCCGTGAGCACGGTATCGGTCTTGTAGTGATCGGTCCCGAGGCTCCCCTCGTGGCGGGCGTAGCCGACGCCGTGCGCGCTGCGGGCATCCCGGTGTTTGGACCCTCGGGCGAGGCTGCACGCATAGAGG
>ERZ772940.822-NODE-822-length-12198-cov-3.62019_pt1 | contig 12198 bp, 10 predicted proteins | sample MGYA00511682_ERZ772940 | MGnify/ENA primary metagenome ERZ772940 (study PRJEB29015, sample SAMEA2737922) | human oral metagenome | biome: human oral; feature: human-associated habitat; material: dental | place: China | collected 2031 ... | reverse complement strand
GTCTACAGCCGATCCGATTCGGCTCGCTACTGGCGAATCCTCAACAGCTATCCCGGGGAGTTCGGTTACGAAGCTTTGAAAGCCGAAGACAGCCGATATGCCGATTTCAGGGCATTCAAGGAAAAAGGCGTGATATACTGCAACCTGAGGAAAACAGCCTTCTACGAACTCATGCCCATGCATCCCGATTGGGTGCTGGCCGATCTTATCGCTATCTTGCACCCCGGACTACTTCCCGACCACCAACCGCATTTCTATTATTTGCTCCAATGACATCCGTCAGCCACTTACGTACAATTTCTGTCGCAGGTATCCTGGCTGCGCTGGGAGGGGCTGTACTCATTCTCTTCGGGGTTAATCTCTTCCTCGGCTCGGTGGCTATTCCGATGAGCGAGATCTTCCGACATCTTTTTTCAGATCGTCCCGAAGGAGGAGAAGCACTCGTGCACTACAATATCCTGTGGAAATCCCGCCTGCCCGAAGCCCTTACGGCTGCTTTTGCCGGCGCAGGTTTATCCGTTAGTGGCTTGCAGATGCAGACCGTCTTTCGCAATCCTTTGGCCGGGCCGTCCGTTCTCGGCATCAGCTCCGGTGCCAGTTTGGGGGTTGCTTTGGTCGTTCTGCTGAGCGGCTCGCTGGGAGGAGTGGCATTGAGCAGCCTGGGTTATATGGGCGAGGTGGCCATGAACATAGCCGCTGCCGTAGGCTCGCTGGCAGTAATGGGGCTGATCGTTTTTGTCAGCACCAAGGTGCGCAGCCACGTTACGCTGCTCATTATCGGCGTTATGATCGGATATGTAGCCACTGCCGTCATCGGGGTATTCAAGTTTTTCAGTATCGAAGAAGATATTCGGGCATACGTAATTTGGGGGTTGGGCAGCTTTTCCCGTGCCACGGATTCGCAACTGAGTTTCTTTGCCATTCTGATGTTGATCTTTATTCCGGCCGGTATGCTCCTTGTCAAGCAGTTGAATCTCTTATTGCTGGGAGAAAGCTACGCGCGCAATCTGGGACTGAATACTCGTCGGGCACGGCTGCTCGTGATCTCTTCCGCCGGTTTGCTCATCGCTGCCGTCACGGCCTATTGCGGTCCCATCGGCTTTTTGGGGATGGCTGTGCCACACTTGGCACGGGTTATCTTTCACACATCGGATCATCGGATCCTGATGCCTGCTACCTGTTTGATCGGAAGTGCTCTGGCTCTTTTCTGCAATATCATTGCTCGTATGCCGGGGTTTGAGGGGGCTTTGCCCGTCAATTCCGTAACGGCTTTGGTGGGAGCACCTATTATCGTCACCGTTTTGTTCCGGCGCAGACGCTTCAAGGAAGAAACCGACTGAGGCCAACAGCCTCCGCAATCCCCATCCGCAAACGTTATTATCAATGGAGAAGTCAATAGAGCTGAGCCGGCTTGCTATCGGATATCGAACCAAATCCGGAGACCGCATCGTGGCCTCCGGTCTGGAAGCTCATCTCCATGCCGGACAATTAACGGCTCTGCTCGGTGTGAATGGTGCCGGCAAGAGTACGCTCATGCGTACGATGGCAGGATTCATGAAGCCCTTATCGGGACAAATACATCTACTGGGGCGGTCATTGGACAGCTATAAAGAGATAGAAATAGCCAAACGTATAGGCGTAGTGCTGACCGATAATTGCCGGATCGCCGGAATGACGGCAGGCGAACTCGTCGCATTGGGGCGTAGCCCTTATACCGGATTCTGGGGCAGATTGCAGAAAGGAGACAGAAAGCTCGTGGCAGAAGCCGTAGAACGTGTGGGAATCGCTCCGCTGATCAATCGCGAACTAACTACGCTCAGCGATGGAGAGAGACAAAAAGTAGTCATCGCAAAAGCCCTGGCACAGCAGACACCGATCATCTTCCTCGACGAACCGACGGCTTTCCTCGATTATCCCAGCAAGATGGAACTGTTGCACCTCTTGCACAGCCTGGCCCATGATACCGGCAGGACTATCTTCCTCTCCACTCATGATCTGGATGCCATTTTGCCCATGGCCGATCGCGTTTGGCTGCTGGACAAGGAGCGTTCTTTCCGTGAGGGCACGCCGGCATCTTTGGCCTCTGCGCTTGAAGATTATTTCGGCTATACCCATCCTTCTCCCACATTAGAGCCGGTGTAGCATGCTCGCCGGTGTATAATCCGATAGCTTTGCTCCCCCAATCAAAGCTATCCGGACAGCCCGATCGTTCCCCTTCTCTTTCCTCTTTCAGTTATAATGAGCCGAAGTATAGCTCCTTTCGGTATAGGAATCCATGCCGTTTGACCTGCCGGCGCGTATGCGCCGACTTATACCATAAGAGCTGTGTCTGTAAAAGCGGAAAAGGAGTGTGCCAAATGCAGTGAACCCTGAAAGTTCGATACAAAACTTTCAGGGTTCACTGCAAAACCGCTCGATCACGATCTTCACACACCCTCTCTTCTTATGCCCGAAGAGAATGAAGTATTCTCTTCTTCTCTCTTTCGAATGGGCAAGGGAAAGTCAGGCGAAAAGGGGAAGGGACTTCCCTTTACCCTTTATTTTCCGGCTGCGTATCGGAGGGCAAACTCGCGTCCTGCATTCAGAGCCTTGAGGTTCATATCCACCACCTCTTGTCCTTTGCGGCTGAAAATAGCTTCGATACCGCCTGCCAGATAGTCGAAAGGAATCTCAATGAAGGGAGAAGCGGCACCGAGCATCACGAAGTTGGATGCACGGACATTGCCTACCTCATCACGGGCGATGCTGTCCGCATCGATCAGAACGTGGTGGGGAAGAGATTCGATCTTGGAGATAACTGACGTAGTCTCGGGATAGTTCGGGATGTTGATGAACGGAACCGTATTGGTCACTACATAACCGTCAGGTTTCAAATAAGGAAGGTAGCGCAATGCTTCCATCGGCTCCACGGAGAGGATAAGATCCGCTCCCCCGATAGGGATCAGGTCAGAGTAAATGGGTGCATCCGACAAGCGCAGAAAAGACTGTACGTCACCACCTCGCTGGCTCATGCCATGGGTTTCGGCCTGCTTCAAATACAAATTGTTGGTCAGAGCAGCCGAACCGATAGCTGCTGCAATGGACAAAATGCCTTGGCCTCCGACACCGGCCAAAATAATATCTGTTTTCATTTCTTTATTTCCTCCTACTTCAATGGTTATTCCTTGGCCTTTGCACGTTTGGCAGCTTTGGCGTCGCGAGCATGCTTTTGGATGCAGACGCGACGGGGAATGATGACGGATACACCTTCATAGTTGATTTCCTCCCGGATGATGCTGCATAGTTCGTCATGATTCTTGGGTACCGGCAACAGCTCCCTGATGTGATCGGGATCTACTCCGATACCGCGACAGATGGCCTCTACCTTGCCGTATGCAGACGAACGCTGACCTCCGGTCATGGAGATGGATTCATTGTCCGAGATAATCACCGTAATGTTGCTATTCTCATTGATGGCATCGAGAAGACCCGTTATTCCGGAGTGAGTGAAAGTAGAGTCGCCGATTACAGACACAGCCGGGAACAAGCCGGCATCGGCAGCCCCTTTGGCCATCGTGATAGATGCACCCATATCCACGCAGGAATTGATGGCTTCATAAGGAGGCAAAGCACCAAGCGTATAACATCCGATATCGGAGAAGACACGTCCGTTGGGATATTCTGTAAGAACCTCGTTCAGCGCATCGTACACATCGCGGTGGCTACAGCCTTTGCACAAGGCGGGCGGACGTGCCGCAACGAGATCGGGGATAGGTTCTCCCTCTACGACCGGTATATTGAAGGCTTTTGCCACATGATCCGGATTCAACTCTCCATCACGGGGCAATGTGCCATCGAGACGACCTTTGATCCGCTCCAAACCGGGGAAGCCTTTTAGTAGCTGTTCTACCACGGGATAGCCTTCTTCCATGACTACGATGTCACCGCATTCGTTGAGCAATCGCTCCATCTGCTTGTGAGGGATAGGATACTGCGTTACTTTGAGAACGGGATAAGGCACCTGAGCCTTGAAAGCCTCCATCAGGTAGTTGTATGCGATACCGCATGCCACTATACCCTTGGACTTATCAGCGGCATCGACATATTCGGTATAGGGTGAGTTCTCGGACTCCCGTACGAAATCGGTCTGCTTGTCGAGGAGGATTCTGTATCTTTTCTTAGCAATACCGGGGAGCAATACATATTGGCGTTTGTCTTCCGGCAGGTGCAATTCGTTCTCTCCGATCGGCTCGGTCGGAACGACACCGGCACGAGAGTGAGCGAGACGAGTCGTAATACGCATCATGACGGGTGTACCCAAACGTTCGGATAGATCGAAGGCAAGGCGCGTCATGTCATAAGCTTCCTGTTGGTTGGATGGCTCCATCACAGGAATCATGGCAAACTGGCCATACACGCGAGAGTCTTGTTCATTTTGAGACGAGTGCATAGAGGGGTCGTCGGCAGCAACGATCACCATACCGCCATTCGCACCGGTGATGGCAGCATTCATAAAGCAGTCTGCTGCTACGTTCATCCCCACATGCTTCATACATACGAGAGCGCGCTTGCCTGCGTAGGACATACCGAGAGCTGATTCCATAGCGGTTTTTTCGTTTGCCGCCCATTCCCGATGGATATTTCTTTCCTTAGCCATCCGAGAGTTTTGGATATGCTCGGTGATTTCCGTAGAGGGAGTACCGGGGTAGGCATATACGCCGGATATACCTGCATCCAAAGCAGCTTGGGCTATAGCTTCTACCCCCAACAACAATTGTTTTTGCATAATGATATTCCTTTTATAATGTGATAACTATGAATCTATGACCAAACAAATGCGACTATTGTTTGGCCTCTTTGTGATCAAACTTGTTTGAAAAAGTGTCCGCTGCCGGCCTGCGCTTTCGGCATGACCACCATATCGTTGATACAGATATTATCAGGCAGGTTTAGTACGGCCGCAATACACTCCGCTATGTCGTTCGCACAGAGAGGAGTGAAGCCCTTGTACACGGCATCGGCCTTGGCCTGATCATCATGGAAGCGCACCAGCGAGAACTCCGTCTCCACTGCTCCGGGACAAATCTGTGTGACTTTGATGCCATAAGGAAGCATATCTATACGCATCGCCTTCGAAAGAGCATCTACGGCATGCTTCGTGGCGCAATAGACATTGCCGTTAGAGTAAACTTCCTTGCCGGCAATAGACCCGATATTGATGATATGGCCGGCACTACGGGCTATCATACCCGGGCTGATTGTGCGAGTTACGTAGAGGAGTCCTTTGATATTAGTATCTATCATACGCTCCCAGTCTTCAATGTCACCGGACTGTATGGGGTCGAGTCCCGCTGCCAAACCGGCATTATTCACGAGGACGGAAACGGCCTGCCAAGGATCAGGCAAATTGCCCAAATGGGCTTCTACTTCTTCGCGATTGCGGACATCGAAAGAGAGCGGGAGGATTTCGACAGGGTATTCAGCTCTGATTTCATCGGCTATGTTTTGCAAACGTTCGGAACGTCGTCCCGTGATGATAAGGTTATAACCGAGCGATGCCAAGCGGCGAGCCGAAGCTGCACCGATGCCGGATGTGGCTCCGGTGATTAATGCGATAGGGTTCATTATTATTGGGTAAGGTTGTACCGAGATGTCGTATTCGGATTTCGTTTCCCCAAAAGTACAAAAAAGAGATCGTGTAACATGACTAACTTAAACTTCCTTTTTAGTCCGGATCAGTTTTGTCGGAAATACGAACCGCAAATGATCTGATTGTGGCGCGTGTTTTCTGAACGAAGTGGCGCGAGAACTTTTTCGTTGTGGCGCGAGAATTTTTCACTTCCCGAACCAAAACAAAAAAGTTTACGCACCACGTTTTATGGCGTGGCATGTAAGAAGATTTTGGTGCGTAGGCCGATCCTGCATGAGATGCATCTCTACGCTTTAGGGGGGCCGGGTGAGTGGGGGCGGAATCTTTTTGCCGATTTGTTGGCCTGTTCTCTTTATCTTTGCGCTACAGGCGAGTAATAATCATACAAAGAATCATATAAAAATGGGTAAAGTCCTCATTATCGGGGCCGGCGGTGTAGGTACCGTTGTGGCCAAGAAGGTGGCTATGAACACCGATGTATTCACGGAGATCATGTTAGCCAGCCGCACGAGAAGCAAGTGCGACAAGATTGCGTCCGAAATCAAAAACGTCCGGATCCAAACCGCTCAGGTCGATGCCGACAATGTGGAAGAATTGGTGGCTCTGTTCGAGAGTTTCAAACCGGAATTGGTGATCAACGTAGCACTTCCCTATCAGGATCTGACGATCATGGATGCCTGCCTGCGCTGTGGGGTGAACTATCTCGATACGGCCAACTACGAGCCTCTCGACGAAGCCAAGTATGAATACAGTTGGCAGTGGGCTTATCAGGATCGTTTTCGCAAGGCCGGCCTGACTGCTATCCTGGGTTGCGGCTTCGATCCGGGTGTGACGAGTGTATATACGGCTTATGCGGCCAAGCATCATTTCGATGAGATTCATTATCTCGATATTGTGGACTGCAATGGTGGCGACCACCACAAGGCGTTTGCCACGAACTTCAATCCCGAAATCAACATCCGTGAGATCACTCAGAAGGGTAAGTATTGGGAGAACGGCCGTTGGATAGAGACCGAACCGCAGGAAATACACAAGACGCTGACCTATCCGAGTATCGGTGAGCGCGAGTCCTATCTCCTCTATCATGAGGAACTGGAATCACTCGTGAAGAATTTCCCGACGATCAAGCGCGCCCGTTTTTGGATGACGTTCGGACAGGAATATCTGACTCATCTTCGCGTGATGCAGAATATCGGTATGACGCGCATCGACCCGATCATGTACAATGGCGTGGAGATTGTCCCCATCCAATTCCTCAAAGCCGTGCTGCCCAACCCGGGAGAACTCGGTGAGAACTATACGGGCGAGACGAGTATCGGCTGTCGCATCCGTGGGATCCGCGATGGTAAGGAGCATACCTATTATATCTGGAACAACTGCAGCCACGAGGTCGCCTACAAAGAGACGGGAACGCAGGGTGTAAGCTATACGACGGGTGTCCCTGCCACGGTAGGAGCCATGATGTTCATGAAGGGTATCTGGCGCAAGCCCGGTGTCTTCAATGTGGAGGAGTTCGATCCCGATCCGTTCCTCGAAGAGGTAGCCAAGCAGGGTCTTCCTTGGCACGAGAAGCACGACATCGACTTGGAGCTCTAATCCTCCGTAAAGAAGAAGAAAGAAAGGCATAGAGCTATGGTACTTTTGATCGTGGATCCGCAGGTGGATTTCGTAAGCGGTTCGTTGGCTGTCGAAGGTGCACCGAAAGCCATGAAGGCTTTGGCTGAATATATGGCTGCACATCGGAAGGAGATAAAGTCTATCGTCGTGACGATGGATCAGCATCCGGCCGATCATTGCAGCTTCGTGGCACAGGGCGGACAGTGGCCACCGCATTGTGTCCGCTATACGGTGGGAGCCGCTATCGAACCATGCATTGCGGAGGCTCTGGCTACTTGTTCGGCCGAGGGTATCCCTGTCGAAATGATAGAGAAGGCTACTACGCAGGAGCGCGATGCTTACAGTGCCTTCGAGACGGAAGTACCCGATTCGTTGCGCTCGGCCGAACGTATAGTCGTGGCCGGAATAGCGGGCGATTACTGCGTGCGTCAGAGCGTGCTCGATCTGGAGCGTCATGGTCTCGGCGAGCGCATCGAACTTCTCAAGGAGGGAATTGCCTATATAGCGGAAGAGGAGAACCGGCCGTAAAACGCTTCCTTGCTCTTTCTCCCTCGCGGAGGAAGCCTTTCCTTTCAGAGGATATACTGTCCAATAATTAGACGCCGATGTCTAATTATTGGACAGCTCCTTTTTAGGGGTAATGGTGTAAAGCGTTTGTTTACAGTGCTGTATGGAGTTTGGCACGGCATTTGAGACTATTCTTGTATAGAAAATATCATATCGGAATAATATGCGTTTCCAACATTATCTCATCTGTACGGCTGCCGTAGCGGCTTTGGCTGCGAATCCCCTTACGGGCCAATCGAATATGACCCTCGAAGAGTGCATAGACTATGCACGCCGGCACAGTTCGGCCGTGGCGCTGTCCGCTGCGGAACTGGAGCAGTCCAAGGCCGATTACCTTCAGGCCGTCGGCAATTTTCTGCCCCGTGTATCGGCCGGAACCGGTGCTTCGTGGAATTTCGGACGCGGATTGGATGCCGAGACGAATACCTACACCGACATCAACAGCTTCAACAATTCGTACAGCATACATGCCACGATGACCCTTTTCGACGGTTTGCAGAGTGTCTATCGGCTGCGGATGGCGCATGCACGCCGGGAGTCTTCGCGCCTCTCCGTTCGCGAGCAGCAGGAACTGGCGGCTCTCGGCACCACGGAGGCCTACTACGACCTGGTCTATGCGCGCCAAATGCAAGAGCTGGCCATGCAGAAGTACGAGGAGAGTAGCCGCCTCCACCGGCAGACGGCTCGAATGGAAGAGCTGGGAATGAAGAGCCGTCCCGATGTCCTCGAGATGCAGTCGCGAATGGCCGGCGACCGTTTGGCCCTGACTCAAGCGGATAATCAGTGCATCATCGCTCTGATCCGGCTCAAAGAAAAAATGAACTTCCCCATCGACGACGAACTCGTCGTAGACGATATGCCGGCTGACAGTCTCTCCGCCGACATGGCCGAATCGGACAGCTCGGCCGGCGTCTTCGCCCGTGCTGCCCATCATCATCCCGTCCTCCTCCGTGCCAAACTCGACGAGCAGGCTGCCACCGACCGTTTGCGAGCCGCGCGAGGTGCATTCCTGCCGAGTGTGTCGGTATCCGGAGGATGGAACACGGGATTCTCACGCTTTTTGAATGGATCGGACTATACGCCCTTCAGCGAGCAGTTTCGGAACCGTCGGGGGGAATACGTCAGTCTGAATCTGAGTATCCCCATCTTTTCGGGATTCAGCCTCGTGAGCAATCTGCGTCAGGCACGTGCCGAGCGCAGGGCGGCAATCGTCCGACGGGGCGAAGCGGAGCGCAGGCTCTACAGCGAGATCGCCCAAGCCATTGCCGACCGGGATGCCGCTCTGGCTTCCTACCGTCAGGCAAAGGAGCATACCGACGCCATGCAAGCCGCTTACGAAGCCGTCTTGCAGCGTTATGAGGAAGGGCTGAATACGGCCATCGACCTGACCACTCAGGCCAATCGGCTCCTGGATGCCCGTGTGCAGCGACTGAAAGCGGCCATGACCTACCGGCTCAAATGCCAACTCATAGCCTATTACGGCAGCCTTTCGGACTAAAGCTTTTCTTTTCTCCCGTTCGTATCAAATCATACCATCATGGATAGAAAAATAGAAAAAAAGAAGACGCTCATCCCCCGTAAATATTATCCCTATGCCGGGGGAGCAATAGTAATACTCGCCTTGGCGGCGTGGGCCGTATTCGGCAATCACAGCACCAAGTTCAGAGCCGAACGCGCTCGGATCAGCATCGACAGCGTGCGCCGGGGCGAGTTCAACGACTATGTCCGCATCAACGGTCAGGTACAGCCCATCAACTCCATTCAGATCAGTGCCGTAGAGGGCGGAATGGTCGCGGAGAAAACCGTGGAGGAGGGTGCCATGGTGCACAAGGGCGACATCATCGTGAGGCTGACCAATCCGATGCTGAACCTGAATATCCTCGACAGCGAAGCGCAGCTTGCCGAGAAGCAGAACTTCCTGCGCAATACGCAGGTGACCATGGAGCAGGACAGGCTCAACCTGAAACGCGAAAGCCTCAACCTCCGACTGGATATAGAGCGAAAAAAGCGGAAAGCCGAGCAATACGCCCGACTCTATAAGGAAAAACTCTGTTCGCGCGAGGAGTATCTGCAAGCCGGCGAGGACTACCAATATGCCGTGGAGGGCAGCAGGCTCGTCATGGAACGGCAGCGGCAGGATTCGCTCTACAGGGGGATACAGGTGCGGCAGATGGAGGAGAGCCTCCATAATATGCGTCGCAATCTGGAGATGGTGCGCGCCCGTGTGGAAGACCTGAACGTGAAGGCACCGGCCGACGGTCAGTTGGGGCTTTTGGACGTGGAGATAGGGCAGACGGTAGGATCCGGCAGTCGCATCGGACAGATCAACGTCCTGTCCGACTACAAGGTGGAGGCTATGATAGACGAGCACTATATCGATCGGGTCAAAGCCGGTCTGGCCGCTTCGTTCGAACGGCAGGGCAGGGACTTCTCCCTTCGCGTTCGGAAGGTGTACCCCGAAGTTCGGGACAAGCAGTTCCGCACCGACTTCGTATTCGACGGAGAGCGACCCGACAATATCCGCACAGGCCAGACCTACTACATCAATCTGCGCCTCGGACAGCCGTCCGAAGCCATCATGATCCCGCGCGGAGCCTTCTATCAGAATACCGGTGGACGGTGGATATTCGTCGTTACGCCCGACGGCAAGCGAGCCGTTCGCCGGGACATCACGATCGCCCGTCAGAATCCGCAGTATTACGAAGTTACCTCCGGCCTGCATGCCGGCGAGATGGTCATCACCTCTTCGTATGATATGTTCGGCGATGCAGAAGAAATTATCCTGAATTGACCCACCTATAAGCTCTGTGTACAAAAGAAACGATATGACTCTTATCCTTTTTCCTCTCTTGAAGAATCGAATCATGCGGATCTGTCTTATAAATTCATCCTTACAGAGTTGTAAAGAGGAATTTATACAACGAAATTCCTCGCTGCAAGCCTGCGATTATAAATTTCGGAAGCGAAATTCCTCTCTGCAAGCTTGCAGGAAGCGATTTCGGCGAAAAAATTCCTTGCTGCAGCTTGCAGGAAGCTACTTTGGCGAAAAAATTCCTATTTGCAGCTTGCAAAAAGCGATTTCGGCAAAAAAATTCCTGTTTGCAGCTTGCAAGAAGCAATTTCGGCAAGAAAATTCCTGTTTGCAGGCCTGCGGCTATAAATCTCGGAAGCAAAATTCCTCTCTGCAAGCTTGCAGCATGAAATTTCGACAAACGAAATTACACACTGCAAGCCTGCAATATGAAATTTCGGCGAAAAAATTACTCGCTGCAAGCTTGCGGCCATTAATCTCGGAAGCAAAATTTGTCACTGCAAGCATGTAACAGTATTTTCTGCAACCGAAATCACCGTCTGCAAACTTGAATCAAAGAGATACTAATCATAAGACAATTATTTTCTCAATAAAATAATCATTACTTCCATATTTAGTCATAGCTATCATGCGTACTTATTTCAAATTCCTCAGCAGAAACAAACTCTACACCTTCGTTACCATCGTAGGCTTTGCTCTCTCGCTCATATTCGTCTTGCTGCTTAGCTTCTATGTACGGCGCGAACAGCAAGCCGATCGTATTCATACCGATTACAAACGTATCTATCAGTACAATGTCGAGAGTAAGAATAACTGGAGCGGATTTATCTGTTGCTATCCTGCCGGAACGCTCATTCGCGAGCAGGTACCCGATGTGGAAGAGATATGCCGCATCAGCGAATACAACGATAAGGAATACATCTTTATCGGTGCCGACAAGCAAAACGGGTTGATTGCCTCCCATCTTTCGGTCGAATCCAACTTCTTTACTTTCTTCGACGGCTACAAACTCCTTGAGGGTGATCCCAAAACCGTCCTTTCCGAGCAGAACAGTACCGTTATTTCCTCCGCGTTGGCGGCTCGTATCTTCGGCAACATGTCTCCCATCGGGCAGGAGATTTCGTTTTTCGATTTTTCCAAAAACAAGCAGACCTTTCGGATCACGGGCATCATGGAGCCGATGCCGGATAACTGCCATATCAGACCGGCCGAACTCCTTTTCTATCAGGAGCCCAAAGAAAACAACTACAACAACGGCAACTATGCCCTCTATCTCAAAGCTCGCGAAGGAGCCGACCTCACGGCACAACTACCTGCCGTGCAGAAAGCCGTCCAAGGCAAAGATGTCATATTCGCTTTCGACGAGAAGGCCGAGGTGAAGCTCCATCCGCTGGAGAAATGCTATCCGGAGCCGCTATTCCCCAATGAATACGCCATGATGGTGCAAAAAGGAAATCCCGCCCGCACGCGCATACTCATTGCCATCACCCTTTTGGTCCTGATCATTGCCATCATCAGCTATATCAATCTGACCCTCGCGCAGGGAGGCAGCCGCGGCAATGAGGTCGCCCTC
>ERZ772940.819-NODE-819-length-12203-cov-4.35076_pt1 | contig 12203 bp, 11 predicted proteins | sample MGYA00511682_ERZ772940 | MGnify/ENA primary metagenome ERZ772940 (study PRJEB29015, sample SAMEA2737922) | human oral metagenome | biome: human oral; feature: human-associated habitat; material: dental | place: China | collected 2031 ... | reverse complement strand
TTGCTTCTTTCCAGTCCGTAACTTCTCCGCTGGCAATGGCTTCTGCCTCTTGGCGCGCTTGGTCGCGCGCCTTGTCGCGTGCCCGCTTTGCTTTCATATCGGCAATGGTCTGCTCGTCAAGTATGACGATAGCACCACGACGTATTGCATCGTGCAGTTCTTCCTCTCCAAAGGCTTTGCCCGGTTGGTTGAAATCGGAGATGTTGAACTCGTAATCCACACGCAAGTCGTGGCGCACGAGCTTCTGTTGGTAGCGGTTGCCCGCATTTTTAAGTCGTAAGAGCTTTGCTATTTCCTTTATTTCGCTTTCCGAAAACTTGTTTCTTCCCATCGGTTACTGTTTGAATAATGCTTATTGGTGTTTGCGTTTCTACTGCAAATATACCACTTTTCGTTCACAACACCAAATATCCAGCGCAGTTTCACCTTCCCCAACACAGCAATTATCCGCACGAAAACAAGGGGTTTTCGGAATTAAATTCATATATTTGCAGTGTTGAAACAACTACGATAAACAAACAAAAAATGCTTCGGAAAACATGGAAATAACAACCCAAGAACAGTATCAGACCACGATGTGGAAGGGCGGAACTACACGACAGATATTCATCAGCCCCGCTGACGGCGACTTATCGGCACGCCGCTTCGACCTGCGCATATCGTCTGCCATCATCGAACTGACGGAAAGCGACTTCTCCGACTTCACGGGCTTCACACGCTACATACTCCCCTTGGAGGGCGAAATAACGTTATTGAAAGACGGACGCCGCATACCGCTGTCGCACAACGAGTTATACAGGTTTGAAGGCGACGAGGTTGTAAGCTCTGAAAACACAAAGGGGGCTATCGACTTCAACATTATCGTGCGGCACGGCATAGACGTTGAAGTGGGCATCGTGCAGGACGAATGCTTCAGCGACAGCCGAAAAACGGTGGTGTTTGCTCTCGAAGACATCTTCGTAGACGGCGAACGCATCGGCAAACACGACACTGCCATCCTCGCAAAACCATTCTGCTTGAAGGGCAAGGCTGCTATTGCAAGATTTGCCGAATAGGCTTCTGTGCAGCAGCGAACAAACTTTCGACTGGCTTTGCGCAGACTTCCACACAGTCTTGCGTAAGTTTTTATGTTGCGCAACGGCTTCTGCACTTTCAGTGTAATGCTTTTAAAACAACGATGTAACGCCTTTGCAGCGTCAGTGTAGCATAGTCTGCACCAGTACTGCAAAGGCGTTGCACTATCTGACAGTATCGTTAATGTATCTTAATTATTACAGAGACATTTGGCAAAATCAAAATTAAAAGCATATCTTTGTGCTATCAAAATGATATTACTTTTAAGATAACATTCAAAAACAATAGAACTATGGAAAAGAAAGAATTTGCATTTAAAGGAAGTGTAATAAACGGTTTTGTTATGCTCGCTCTCGTTCTTGCAGCCTTTATAGGTGGTGTGGCAAGTGCGATTTATGGTTTTATATTGCTCGACGACGACCAAAACGGCGGAATCTGGCTTGCTCTTGCTGCGGTGCTGCTGCTGAGTTTCCTCTTTTGTGCCTGCGGTTTCGTAAAGATAGAACCCAACGAGGCGCGCGTTATGATGTTCTTCGGACAATACAAGGGTACCTTCACCGAGGTGGGTTTCCACTGGGTAAACCCTTTCATCAACACCAAAAAGCTGTCGTTCCGTGCACGCAACATCGACGCTGAGCCTATCAAAGTGAACGATAAGACGGGCAACCCCGTTATGATTGGTATGATGTTGGTGTGGCGACTCAAAGATACGTACAAGGCAATCTTCGAGATTGACTCTGAAACAATGGCTGGTTCAAGCGAAGAGATGAGCACAAAAGCAGCTGTAGGCAACATTATGGAGGCGTTCGAACGCTTCGTACGCATACAGGGCGATGCAGCCTTGCGCCACGTGGCAGGTCAATACGCCTACGACAACCTCGACGACGACGGCGAAGCACAGACCCTCCGCGACAACAGCGAAGAGATAAACAAACTGTTGGAACAGACTCTCGATGAGCGTTTAGAGATGGCTGGCATCGAGATTATAGAGGCTCGCATCAACTATCTTGCGTACGCTCCAGAGATTGCCGCCGTAATGTTGCGCCGCCAACAGGCAAGTGCTATCATCTCTGCACGCGAGAAAATCGTAGAAGGAGCAGTGTCAATGGTGGATATGGCACTGAAAAAGCTCGATAAGGAAAACATTGTAGAGCTTGACGAAGACAAGAAAGCAGCCATGGTGAGCAACCTTATGGTAGTGTTGTGCAGCGAAAGTGCAACCCAACCTGTTGTAAATTCGGGCACGCTGAATATGTAAAAACAAACTCGTTGGGCGGAATTGCCTCGACGAATTAGTCAGCATATAGGGCGTTTTCATCAAGCCAAACGAGCAATGTGCTACTTCTTTGAGCATTGCCACGGTAAGAAAACGACGCTTTGACGAACGGAAAAAGAACCAATGGCTTTGTAGCCGTAAGCGAAAAAGTACATGGCAAAGAAAGACAACAACACCAAGAGCTTCATTCTTCGGGTCGATGCGGACACGATGAGTGCCATAGAGAAGTGGGCAGCCGACGAGTTTCGGTCTACCAACGGACAGCTGCAGTGGATTATAACCGAAGCACTGCGCAAGGCACGCCGCCTTCCGAAGCAGAAAACGAAGGGCGAAGCTACAATAAAAACAAACAATAAAGATGGCAACAACACCGATTGAAAAACTCCGACTACGCCGTACGCAGCAGTCTACTATCTACGAAGCCGTGTCGACAGCTATCCTCCTCGTTATGTGGATAATAGGCATCGTGGCTATTGCAAGGCACAAAGCCGAAACCGATATACTCATAGCACTGACCGCTATCAGTATTGGCGTTGTGGTATTGCACCTCGCTTCCTATCGCCCCACTCAGCGTTGGGTACGCAATGACTTTGAAATAAAGACTGTACGTCAAGCCGTTGTGGCAAGCAAGTTCTACCGCATCTTCGCCATAGAGGTTGCCATGTTTGGCTTGTTCATTGCCATCAACGGTTTAATACACTTCAAAGACAAGGTACCCGAGGTTATAAAGGGCGGTACGGTTGTTTCCGTCGTATTCGTAACGCACATTGCTGCAAACAGAAAGTTAAAGAAGGTGCGCGAAGCAGAGAAGTTGGAACAACAGCAGAAAAACGCAAAGGCATAACTCGCCATACTCCGTTTATCCGTCTGATGTTCAATACTATACAACGCAAGATGCGAGGAAGGCGATGAACAACGCCTTTACAAGCAGAAAAAAGAATGGGAAGCCCAACACGGCTTCCCATTTTTCGTTATCGTTTCGTTATCTTTTTTACTGCTGCGACACCTTCACTATCTTCGTAGGGTCTTGCTCCTTGTTGCGTCGGTTCACCACCGTAACCACGGCTTGTGCAAGGTTTATGAATGCCTGACCCGTTACGCTGTCGATGCTTACTGCCGATGGCTCGCCCTTGTCGCCGTTCTCGCAGATGCTCTGTACCAACGGAATCTGTGCCAAAAGCGGACAGTTCATTTCTTTTGCGAGGTTCTTTGCGCCGTCTTTGCCGAAGATGTAGTACTTATTGTTGGGCAGTTCGGCAGGCGTGAAGTACGCCATATTCTCCACCAAACCAAGAATTGGCACATTCACTTTTTCGTTTCGGTACATATCTATGCCCTTACGCGCATCGGCAAGTGCCACGTTTTGTGGGGTGCTGACGATGACTGCGCCCGTGATAGCCAAGGTTTGGAGCAGCGTAAGATGAATGTCGCTCGTGCCCGGAGGCGTATCGAGAATGAAATAGTCCAGCTCGCCCCAGTCGGCATCGGCAATCAGCTGCTTCAAAGCGTTGCAAGCCATACTGCCACGCCACAGCGTTGCGGTGTCGGGGTTTACGAAAAAGCCGATGGAAAGCAACTTCACGCCATACTTTTCGATGGGTTCGATGAGCTGCCTACCGTCTTTCTCTACGGCGAAAGGGCGTTCCTGCTCTACGCCAAACATCTTTGGCATACTCGGACCGAACACGTCGGTGTCCAACAAGCCCACCTTATAGCCCAAACGAGCCAAGGCAATGGCGAGATTGGCAGATACAGTGCTCTTGCCCACGCCGCCTTTTCCCGAACTGACGGCGATTACATTCTTCACCTGCGGCAGCATTTTGCCCACCTCAGGGCGTGGCGCAGACTTGAATTCGGTGTTTATTTCGACTTCCACATCTTTGCCCACCGAGTAGTGTATCTGCGCTTCGGCAGCCTTGATGGTAGACTTCATAAAGGGGTCGGTCTCACGCGGAAACACCAAAGTGAAGCTCACTTTGTTTCCATCGATGCGTATATCGTCGGCAAGCATTTCGCTTTCTATGAGGTTCTTCTTTGTTCCGGGGTACATTACCTGCTCCAATGCATCGGTAATGAGTTTTGGATATAGTGCCATATTTACCTTGTTTATATTGTATAGTGCTTGCAAAGTTACTGAAAAAACTCGAAGTTGCAAAGGAATAAGGTAGCCGATATTTTCGGGGAGTGGTTTTTCTGTGCGCCGTTAAAAGTAGATTTATATAGAAATTATAGGAAAACTAGAAATTCTAGAACCTCCTATTGCATAGCCTAAAAATATCTTTGGCTTTGTAAAAATAATTCGTAGAGAAAACAGCAATTTCGATTTGGCATTGCAAAAGCGGCTCTTTTACAACGCAAAACCTACGCTTTTACCGTGCAAAACAGCCGCTTTTGGAACGCAAAACAATAGGTTTTGCAAAGCATTGATAACAAGATAGTTACGCAATAGATGCGCTTGTGAAAAATATTTACATCTTTACGGCATTCCTTTCGTTCCTAAAGAAAGCTGTTCCCATTAAGTTTCTGCAGTGCCAAAAAAGGGGACTACCCTTGCGGACAGTCCCCTAAAAACAAAAAATTGCTTATGATTGCCTTGCTTATTCGCGCTCGCCAACCTTGCGGTCGATGTGTGCGAGTGTGTGCATTGGCATTTGCTTGAAGAGCAAGAGAATGTCTCGTACGTTCTTCTCTTCCTCTACCTGTTCGTCGATATACTTCGCTACGAAGTTCTGCGATGCACGGTCTTTCTCCTCGTCGGCAACATCTGCCAGCTTGTTGATAAGGTCGGTAACGTGCTGTTCGTGCTTCAACACAGCCTCGAACACCTCCTTGGCATCTTTCCAATCGTTCTTTACAGCAGGAATTGCGCTCATTGTAGGCACACCGCCACGAGTTACCAGATAGTTTGCCATATCGAGTGCGTGCTCTCTTTCTTCGTCTGCCTGCTTGAACAACCAGTTTGCAAAACCGTTCCAGCCCTCTTTACGGAACCAGAAAGCCATACCTAAATAGAGATTAGACGACCAAAGTTCTGCTTCAATCTGCTTGTTGAATGCATCTTGCATTGTTTTGTTAATGTCCATAATTACAAATCTTGTTTACTATTGCCGACGTTATTGTCGGATTTTCATATTGCAAATATAGTTATTTATTGCGAACACGCCAAACAATAAATAGAATTTTTACAACTTTTTCTGTCTACCCCACTGTTTCCTTTACAATTCTTTTGGTTAAATAAAATGAAGAAGTAACGGCAGAACGAATGTTTTTTGCTAATTTAGCGAACTAAAACAATAAAACTAATAGAATTATGATGAAGAAACATCTTAACACAACCAATGCATTTTCGCCATTCATCAGTTCGTTAATGGCGCACCGAAATATAACAGGAACATTCCGTCTGCTGCTGCCTCTACTGGCTTTGCTCTTCACTGCCGTAGGTGCATCGTGCAGCAATAACACCAAGTCTGCCACCCAAGAAAGTGGCGACTCTATCATCAATAAAAACAATATGACAACAAGAACATTCACACGACCCGACGACGCAACGCTGCGTCGCCAACTCACAGCCGAACAGTATGCCGTTACACAGCAAGCGGCTACGGAGCGACCGTTTACCAACCAGTATGACAACGAGTTTCGCCCAGGCATCTATGTAGACATTACCACGGGCGAGCCGCTGTTCTCGTCTACCGACAAATACGACTCTGGCTGCGGCTGGCCTGCATTCTCGAAACCCATCGACAAACGTCTCGTGGTAGAGAAAGCCGACAATTCGCACGGTATGCAGCGCACCGAAGTGAAGAGCCGAACGGGCAATGCCCACCTCGGACACGTGTTCAATGATGGTCCTGCCGACAAGGGCGGACTGCGCTACTGCATCAACAGTGCGTCGCTGCGTTTCATTCCACTTGCCGAAATGGAAAAGGAAGGCTACGGAGAGTACACCAAATTGGTGCGCCGAGAGAAGGAAATATACGTGGCGGGCGGCTGTTTCTGGGGCACAGAACACTACATAAAGCAGGTGAAAGGCGTGCTGTCTACCGAAGTGGGCTATGCCAACGGCAACACAAAGAACCCTACCTACAAGGAAGTATGCACCGATGCCACGGGCTTTGCTGAAGCCGTACACATAAAATACGACCCCGACGTGGTTTCGTTAGACTTCCTCGTGAAGCTCTACTTCGTGTCTATCGACCCTACAAGCCACAATCAGCAGGGCAACGACCGCGGCTCGCAATATCGCACTGGGGTCTACTACACCGACCCTGCCGACCGTGCTGTTATTAAAAAGGTGTTCGATGCCGAAGAGCGCAAGCACTCTGTGCCACTCGAAGTGGAACTCCTTCCGCTCAAGAACTTCTACCCTGCCGAGGAATACCATCAAGACTATCTCGAGAAAAATCCCACGGGGTATTGCCACCTGCCCTCTTCGCTCTTTGAATATGCAAGGAAGGCAAAGCAACGGTAAATGCTTTAAGGCTTCTATCATTCTCCAAGGGCTCTAGAAAATCTAGGTTTCCTAGAGCCCCTAACACTCTTAAGCAACCTCCCCCTACCGCTTCGCCAACTCCGCCTTCAGCCTTTCCACCTCTGCTTTCAGCTGAACATTCTCTGCCTGCAGCCTTTTCAGCAGTTCCTCTTGCGCTTTCCTATAACCCGTGCGGGCAGCATACATACGCTCTTTAATGCCTCCCTGCTCCACAAACTGCTTCTCTAAACGAGCAAGATAGCTGCACATCATCTTGTCTGTTATGTGGCAGAGCGTAAGCAACGTATTGCAAAACTCCTCGGCTGTCCACTTATTGGCGTACGACAGATAATCGCCCGCCTTGTTGTGCCGCTTGCAGAAACCGAGCATAGCATTGTAGCGTGAATGCTCAGGCGTCCATCGTGTAAGACAACGCGTGTGCAGATAGTCGTCATAATCTTCACGCAACTCCTGCAGCGAACTGCAAGCCACATTGAGCAGTTTAAGCTCCATCTCTGTCGAAGTGCTGCCGTCTTCTATTCCTTCTACAATGTTTTGCTTGCCCGAACGTGCTGCCTGCACCATTTGGTCTACCGTACGGTCGCCATATTTGGGCAGAAAACGCAGACAAAATACGTACGTCAGCTGGTATATGGCATCTGCCTTTTGATAGAAAAATAGTTTGTTGTAGGGCACACTCTGCCGCAAAACACCTTTCTGTGCCCCCTGTTTATCATCTTGTTGTTCTTTCATAGTAATTGCAACGTATGGCTTTACTTTCCTTTTCAGCCCACTCCTGCAAAGATAAACATTAAAGTTTACATGGCAAAAACATAAGCGAAAAGTTTTAACAAACACCTTACAATGAGCCTTCCAATAAAGAAGAGAAGAGGGAAAAGCGTGTAAACATTTTTCACAGGCATTCCTGTTGTGTAACTCATTTATTATCAAAGCCTTGCAAAACCTATTGTTTTGCGTTCCAAAAGCGTAGGTTTTGCAAGGTAAAAGCGGCTGTTTTGCATCGCAAAACCTACGCTTTCGCAATGCCAAACCGAAATTACTGTTTTTCTTATGAACTATCTTTACAAAACCGAAGCGTTTTTCAAGTTCTGTGTTAGAGTTTCTAGAAAATTCTAGCTCTCCTAGATTCTCTAGATGAATCTACTTTTTCTTCGGTATCAGCAGCTTGATAAACCACGCCCATACATATAGAAAGCTATTTTATAAATGTGCGCCAATATAGGCTTTATGCTGTATACGGCATTCTGTTTTTACTCTCATCGGTGGCATTACAAATAAAAACGCGGAACGTATAGATATTCTATCGTTCCGCGTTCTTTATTTTAAAGAGTTTATTATGTCCTCACTGGTTGTGTGAACTACCTCTGTGAGAAGTCGAAAATATTTCTCTTTTATAGTTTCCTCATATTTTACTTGATGATAACCTTGCGTCCGCCCTTAATGAAGACACCACGCTGAGGATTTGTAACACGCTGACCATTGAGGTTGTAGTAAGCGTTATCAGCGTTCTTCTCTTCTGCGTCAATCGTTACAATGGCATTTGTAGTGTTATCGTCAGAGAAAGAGAACTCTACCTTAGAGCCTGCAGGCATTCCTTCTATCTTGGCATAAGCCTTGTGTACAGGGATAGAAACAGCGCTAGCCATAGCCTTTCTAAAGATACCTTTCTGCATTACATAGATAACCTCGTCGATTGTTAACCCCCCTACATTGCGAGGATTTACAGTAACACCATGCATAATGTTGTTGGTAATCTTGTAATCCTTGTCATCGTCCTCACCGATAGCGTAATAGAAGTCGCTTGGTGTGGTTTCGCTGTCGAGAGCCTTCAGCAATACGCCCGTATAAGCTGGCACATAGCCAAAGTTACCGTTGCCAACGCCATTCACATCTACACTTGACATTCTTATGTGGTAAGTAGAGGTTCCATAGTCACCATTGCCTGGCTTCACTTCGCCTAACTTAGCAACGAAGGCACCTATTTTAGCAGTGTTCTTTTCTTTGCTGTAAATGTTGAGGTCCACATCAAACTCACGAGCAAATGTACCGTACTTGTGGTTGATTTTCACGTCCTTGATTTGATAATCAATTTGTGAGGTGAAGTTGAATTGACTCGTTTTGTCCGTATCGGTAGCTTTATCGTAGACTTTCTTAGTCCACTTTTCCTTATAGGTTTCGAGAGCCGACTTCTTTACATATACCTTGGTTGTCGATGCAAACTCGTTATAGTTAGTTCCTGTTTCGTCCAACTCGAAGCGAGTGGTACTCAACATCTCCTTGGTAGGTTTGCCCTCGATGAAGAACACGCTCTTCACAGTGCTCTCAAGTTTAGTTTTGTCTGTGCTGGTGATGAAAGCCTTGGCACCAATATATTCTACGTTCTTTTTCACCACAACTTCCTTCACATCATTGGTAACATTTTGGAAAGCGTAATCACCTATCAGACTCACTTTGTAAGTCTTACCTTTATGCTCAATGCTTGTAGGCAACACAAAGTATAGTCTTTGCGAGTTGTGCTGAGCATGTCTACAGCCTTGTCTGACACTGCAATATACTCTTCTTCTCCTTTTTTGAACGACTGTTCAATACCTTTGAACTTTTTTATAGAACTCTTGGGCATTATAGTCGTTAAAACGCTCTGTGCGAACGTTGATGGTAATATTATTAAACACGCTGTAAGGAGTCTGAGTTCCATCATCGAACGACATCTCATTCTCCGCTCTGTTTATGTTTTCTACAGGAATCATCTTGTCGCAGAGGAAAGTAACAGTATTCAAGTTCTTGCAAAGACCGAAAGCACGTTTACCAATGGTAGTTACCTTGTTAGGAATTGTAACATTGGTAAGTTTGGTACAATCATAAAAAGCGTAATCCCCTATCTTCACTATAGATGGAGGAAGCAATGTAAAGTTCTCATTCGCTTTTCCCGGAGGGAAGATAAGAAGTTCCTCCTTGTTTTTTGATAACAAGTAACCGTCTACGCTTGAGTAGACTTCATTCTTCTTGCTTACATTGATATCTGTCAGGTTGTCGCAATACTTAAAGGCTTCAGGGTCTATCTTGGTTGTGAACTCGGTTACATCAATCTTGTTGAGAACCTTACAGTTACGGAAAGCTTCGCGTTCGATGGTCTGCACCTTTTTAGGTATGCTGATACTTTTCAATCCGCAATCGGCAAAGGCACCTTCGCCAATTTTTTGAATATCTGCATCTTCATGGAACGTCGCAGTAGCCATATTAGTACAGCCAGTGAAAGCATTACGTTCGATTTTCGTTACTGTCTTGGGGAAGTTGAATGACTCAAGACTCTCGGCATTGGCAAAGGCATTGGCTTCAATAGCTTCCAAATTGCAGTTACCTTGGAAATTGAAATTCTTAAGATTCTTATTTGTCGCAAATGCGTCTTCTTTAATTGTCTTAAGTTTCGCATCAGCAGGAACATTTACTGTTTCCAGGTTCTCACACTGGAGAAAGACTTTGCCAATCTCTGTGATAGAAGAAGGCAAGGTTACCTCCGTCAGTTTTGGACATTGCCAAAACGCATATGCACTAAGGTCTGTAATCTTAGAAGGTTCGCAGAATTTAACAGAGGCAAGTTTGTAATTTTGACGGAAAGCCTGTTCTTGGATTTTCTCAACGCTAGTAGGAATCACCAAAGAGGTCAACTTGGTTGCACCCTGAAAAGCCTTTTCAGCGATTTCCTTAACAGTAGAAGGGATTGTGTAAGCTTCATTAGTCTTTGCAAGCGGATAGAAATAGAGTATCTCTCGATTTTTAGAGAGGGGCACACCATCTACAGCAGAGAAGTCTGTATTGCCTTCTGCCACCTCATAAGCTTCAAGTGCATTACAGCTCTCAAAAGCACCTTGTTTTAGTCCGTCCTTTTTGATATCCTTTGGAAGTTTAATTGTTTTAAGCTTAGCAATATCAACAATAGCAGAGATTTCCACTTTTATTACTTCATTCAAATCAATAGAAGTCATGTTTCCGTTACCGGCAATACCGTAAGAAGCCATTCCTTTCACGCCTGCGGGTACCGTATATTCTGCCACATTCTTTGCGTGTGGATAAAGAACCAACTTGCTGGGCTCCTTTCTTGAAGAGAACTCCCTCTTTTACTTCATACTTTGCTGTACTGCTGGGAGTCATCACAAATTCCTCTAAATCTTTTGTCGCAGCAATAGAAGGCCAGCCTTCTTCCACCTCCTGTAAATTGGAAGGCAATATAACTTTCTTCAGACCAGGGTTAGAGAAAAAAGCGCCTTTAGCAATTGACGTTACGCTCTGGTTTACCGTATAAGTATCGCTACTCGTCTTAGCCGCTATACTCGATGGAACAGAACGCAACTCTACCTTATTTTCGGTGTAGAGCACTCCATCGTCATCTGAATCAAAGTGAATATTTGCTCCATCAACTTTGCACTCGGGCACTGCATTTAAACCTGCCCATGCGGTATGGCTTATTTCTGCTACATTTTTAGGAATATTGATTTCCGTAAGTTTGGCACCATAAAAACATACATCTCCTAATTTCACGATTGTTTCCGGCAATTTAACCAACGTAACATCTTTACATGGAAAGCGAGTATCGCCACTCACTTCTGTTACGGTGAAAGTTGTTCCCTGATTATCGTTTATCTTATCAGGAATTACTAACGCTCCCATTTTCGTTATACCTAAAACATCAAGGTGGGAGTGTTGCCTTCCGCAACTAGAACTTTGTAGGTCATATTGTCGAATGTAACAATCTGATCCTTTGTGTAAGCCCAAAGGCTTTGGGGTATTGCTATTAGCAGCAATGCCAACAATAAAAAATCTAATTTTCTTCATATTAATATTTGATGTGATTAATCTTACTTCCAAGCTAAATTTTGCACTAACTTACCGTTAGACTACTCTTAAAGCCCCAAAAAGATGAATTTCTTCAAACTATGGTTTACCCATATTATCCTTAGTCATTGGCTACACAATAATTTGCAAAAATTAAACATTTTGTTTAAAAAAGCAAACTTTTATTGAAAAAATTACATTATTACTATGCAAAGCATTATAGTTTATATATAAACAACAAGTTCACACCTCACCGCTATCACGCCTATCCTTCCTGCTTTTGTAAAGATAATTCTCTTAAAAAGTAATAACTGCACTTTGATGCTGCAAAAGGGAGTACACACTTTTAAGGACAGTACCTTGGAAAACTCATCAAATACCTTAAAAACACCAAAGAAAGGTGTAAATATTTTTCACAAGCTAATCTATTGCATAACTATTTCATTATCAACGCTTTGCAAAACCTATTATTTTGCATTCCAAAAGCGGCTGTTTTGCGCGGTAAAAACGTAGGTTTTGCGTTGCAAAACA
>ERZ772940.818-NODE-818-length-12206-cov-27.4293_pt1 | contig 12206 bp, 8 predicted proteins | sample MGYA00511682_ERZ772940 | MGnify/ENA primary metagenome ERZ772940 (study PRJEB29015, sample SAMEA2737922) | human oral metagenome | biome: human oral; feature: human-associated habitat; material: dental | place: China | collected 2031 ... | reverse complement strand
GAGGCCGTCACCTTCCTGACCCCCAAGGAGAAGGGCAAGCTCCGCCAGATCGAGCGCCTCACCGGGACCCGTCTGGAGGAGATCACCCTGCCCTCCCCCGCGGACGTCTCCGAGCACCGCGCCCGCAAGCTCCTGTCCAAGGCGGCGGCCCGCCATGAGCGCGGTCGGCTGGGTATGTACCTTCCGCTGGTCGCCGACTCCTCCCGGCAGCTGGATATCGACGTCGAGGAGCTGGCGGCCACGCTGCTGGCTCTGGCCGTGGGTGATGAGGGACCGCGCAGGCGCGAGGAGCGTGGCGGTGAGCGCCCCCAGCGCGCCCGCCGGGAGGAGAACCTCGACTCCGAGGGGACCTTCCTGTCGGCGTCCTTCGAAGGCGGGCGTGAGAAGAACCGTCGCGGCGAACGGGGCGACCGAGGGGAGGGACGCCGCTCGGCCACCCGTTCCGGGCGCCGCGAGCACGAGGGGCCCGGAACCGTCTACCGCGTGGAGGTGGGGCACCGGGACCGGGTCCTTCCCGGCGCGATCGTTGGTGCACTGGCCAACGAGGGCGGTATCGAGGGCTCCGACATCGGCAAGATCGACATCCTTCAGTCCTTCTCCCTGGTCACGATCTACGCCGACCTCAGCCCCGAGCAGCTGAGCGTCATGGGGCGGGCGACCTTTGGGGGCCGCGAGCTGCGGATCCGCCCCGACGAGGGCCCGGGTCACGGCTGGTCCGGCCCCAACGGCGCAGAGCGTCGTCCCAAGCGCCGTGACTGGGAGGACCGTAAGGATCGCGGTGAGCGCGGCTTCCGTCCCCGCCGTGATGACGGCGAGCGCGGTTGGAAGGACCGTGATGGGCGCGGCGGCAGGGGCGGTTACGACCGCTCGGAGCGCCGTGACAACCGTCGGTGGGACGAGCGTCGTGGCGACCGGGACGGCTTCCGCGGCCGGCGCGAGGACCGGGGCGGTCGCGGTTATGAGCGCGACGGTTACCGGGATGACCGCCGTGGCTACGGCGAGCGCAACCAGAACCGCTTCGGCGGCAACCGGGGCGGCTTCCGCGGCCGACGCGGCGACCGCTGAGTCCAGAGGACTCCACTGAGGCGGCTGGGGGCGGCAACGCGTGTTGCCGCCCCCAGTATTTTGCCGGCTGGCCGCCGCATTGGTGGGTGCTCAGCCCCTGCGCACCCGCACAGTTCCCATCTGCGCGCGAGCCCTCAGCTCGAGGCGCCTCTCGAACAGCTCGGGGTGGTCCTGGCGGGGAAGGTCGATCGTGACTCGACCGAAGTCGGAATGGCAGTCTGCCAGGACCGCAGTTCCCTCAGGCACTCCCACCGACACGGTTCCCATCTCACTGGACAGATCCAAGGATCCTTCATACGCCTCAACGATCTTGACCGAGCCGGCCTCCGTGTGGGCCAACACGGTGCCGGAGGTGGAGCGGATGCGCACCGATCCGGCTTGAGCCCGCACGTTCCCGTCATGCAGGGCACCGATGACGATGGAGCCGGCGTCGGCGTGCACCTGCGCACTCGTGCAGTCGCCCAGCCGGATCGATCCCGCCGAGGTCCGTATCTGCACCTGCTCCCAGGAGTGCTCAGCGCTGATCGATCCGGCATCGAGGCGGGCATCCAGGCGTGTACCGTGCGGCACCGTGACCCGAACCCGAGATGTCTGCGGACCCCATGGCCAGATGCCCGCAAATCGCTCACGTCCCACGAGAGCGATCTGACGGATGCTCACTTTGGCTCCGTCGGCGGTGACGTCTAGGAGGGGTTCCAGGATCTCGTCGGCCTCGACGGTGATCGTGCTGCTCACCCCCGGCGCGGTCACCACGCTCAGGGTGGACAGGTCCAGGACGAGGTTCGGCTGAACGTCATCGGGAAGGTCAAAGGTCCATATCGGCATGGGTGGTCTCCTCAGGTTTCAGGTGTCTGCGCGGGCTGCCGCACTGGTCAGGCAGCGGAGAAGTGATTGGGCTCGGACCAAGTCGGTGGCACGACGGCGCGGTGGCACGGATCAGCCGAACCACCCAGTGAGCTTCACCCCCGAGGTCCGCCGCCCTGTCGGTCCAGTGGGCCGGCCGGAGTGGTTTCCGGCGCCGTCGAGCTCACTGCCACCACGAGCGGCCCCACTGCCAACGCTCCAGGTACCCGCTGAGCCCCAAGAGCCTGACGGCGACTCATGTCCTGCCAGCGCGCTGCGAGCCGCCTCGACGAGCCAGGCATTGACCGAGCGTCCCTGGCTCCGGGCTGCGGCGTCGATCTGCTGCTTGAGCGACTCGGGCAGGCGCAGCGTTGTGCGGGCCTCCGGTCCCTCCTGCACCTCAGGTGCCGCGTGCGCCGGAGTATCGGTATAGCGTTCCGGCCCCGTCACGTAGCCCTGATCCTGCTCATCAGACCGATCAGCCTGGGTTACCAGAAGATGGGGCGTCGAGCCGTCCATCACCACGGTGACATGTGCTCCGTCGAGCTCGCTGTTGAGCTCATCAGCGGTGTCCGTCAGCATCTGCAGGGCCACGAGGCGCAGAGCCGGATCGAGTGCCGCCGTCAGGGAGCGGGCCACCTCCTGGGTCCGTTCGTCGCCCAGGGACGAGGTCTCCACAAGGGTCCGGCGCAAGGTCTCGGTGTAGGCATTCACACGCATGGCACCATTTTGACACCATCAGTCATGCCTGTCCAGAGAACATGACGCCATAATGGTGTCAATCAACGTGAGTAGATCGTGAGTAGATGGCGTCATTCGAGATGATTCGATCCAGAGTCCGTGCGAGCTCCACCCATCCGTGCGTCTCGGCCTTGAGCGGCTCGATGAGCTCGGCGTTCACGACCTCGTCGGTGGTCCGGCGCAAGCGCTCAATGATCCGTCTGCTGTGGCGTCTGGCCTGAAGGCGGGCCAGGAACGTTCCCAGCCCTGCCAGGACCAGTCCGGTCAGCAGGCCTCCGAGCAGGAGGATGGTGGGCCAGGGGACTGCCCCCCAGCGCGGAACGTCGATGCTGATGAGCAGGAGGTAGTCCTCCAGGACGTGAATGGCCACCAGCCACAGCCCGCCGATCAGTGCCGTCAGCGCGGTCACCCACTGCAGCACGTTGGCGAGCCTCCACCAGACCGGGCGCTTCCACGTTCCGTAGTCCACCTGGGCCACAGCCAGTTCCAGAGGCTCGGCAAGCCTCTCGGCACGCTCGTCACTGCGCAGGACGGCCTGGGCGGCCAGGTCGCCGGGCAGAGCGGAGCAGGCCGCCGCGGCATAGACGTGAGCGCAGCTGCGCAGCCTGCCCGTTGCGGCAGGTCCTGCGGGGGGCAGGGAGGTCAGGTCGATGACGTCGGGGCCCGTGGCGCCGTCGGATTGTTCGGCGTCTGCGGACTTCGGGGCCGGTGGTCGCCCGGTTCCCAGGTGAAGGGCTCGAAGCGGGTCGCGCCGCAGGTGCTCGATCCACCGCAGCCAGAACCAACCGACTCGGGTATGGGCCCGGTGACGGTCCGATCCTTCAACCGCCTGCGAGACGACGTCGACTCCGGCGAGGCTCGCGGCCGCCAGCCGAAGCGCATCGAGGGACTGACGTACCTGCGGCGCCTGCCGAGCAGCCGGGTCCGGTGTTGGCGCACCAAGGCCTAATGGAGTGATGAGCCCCGTGCGTTCCCCCAGCTCACTGGCTGCGCGCCTGACGTGGGCGACGAGACTTCGAGCGCTGGCCAGCCTGCTGGAGGCGACGGAAGCCACGGCGTGCGCCAGGGTCTCAACGCCCTGTCCGGTGCGGGCACTGACGGGAATCACTGAGACGGTTCCAAGACCTTCCCGGTCCAGAATCCTCTTGAGATCGCTGAGCACCGCGTCCCGGCTCTCAGGGTCGAGCCGATCCACCTGGTTGAGGGCGACCACCATGACCTCGGCGTGCGCCGCCATGGGAATGAGGAAATCACGATGAACGACGCCGTCGGCGTACTTCTCCGGATCGAGGACCCACACCAGGACATCGACCTTGCCCGCCATGCGCTGGGCGATGACCCGGTGCGCGGGTTCGTCGGAGTCGATGTCGGGCAGATCGACCAGCACCGTGGACCCGCCCAGGGCCCAGTCACCGTCGACGCGCGCCCTGTGGCTGATGGAGAGCCAGTCCAGCAGCTCAGTGGCCTCCACAGCCGTGTCTGGGACGACGGCGAGGGGCTGGGCGGTCGTCGGGCGGGTGCGGGCGGTTCGGGACACCTCGGAGCCGGCCATGGCGTTGGCGAGGCTGGACTTGCCCGACCCGGTCGCCCCGAGAAGGGCCGCCACGGTGGTCTGCGGCGCCAGACGCCGTCGGTGGGAGGCCTGCGTGAGGACGTTACGGGCCTGGGTGAGCTCTTCGCCCAGACCGAGCCGCTCGCCCAGGTCGACGGCCCTGGCCAGGTCCTCAAGAACCTGCGGCAGGTCTAGGGCGCCGGGGCCGTCGGTCGTCACCTGGCCCTCCTGCCGGCCGTCCGACGGCCGCGGGCCGCCGGCAGGGCGCGCAACGACGTGGCCGCCTCCTGGCAGGCCTGAAGCTGTTCTCGCAGCGTGTCGGCGCTGGGGGTGGGCAGCGGAAGAGCATCGGTGAAGCACTTCGCCTGGTTGGCGAACAGGGCCGTGGCACGCTCGCAGAGGTCCTCCCGGGCCCGCTTGGTCATGCCGCGCATCGCCTGGTCTCCGAAGACGGCCTCCAGAACGCGCTGAGCCAGGATGGCAGTGCCGCCCGCGATGCCCACCTCTCCCCCGGACAGTCCGCCGGTGTGGGCGAAGACGAGGATCATGAGAACAACTCCGGCGCCGTTGATCCCCAGGGACAGCAGGCGGGCGGTGAGCCGCTTGTCAGAGCCCTCGGCTCGAACGAGCGTGAGAACCTGACGCTGCCAGTCGTGGACGAGGGCAGCGGCGACGACCTCCAGCCCGGTCTGACTGGGCACCTCAGCCAGGGCCCGGTTCAGGGCCTGCTGGGAGGTGCCGGCCCGTCTCCAGGAGCGTTCCGTGGCCAGACAGGCCCGTTGGGACTCGGCGACCAGGAGCTCGACCAGGGAGGAGCCGATCGCCTGCTCAACGCGCTTGGCCGGGGCCGGACGTCCCCGCAGGAGCGACGTGACGCGGTCACGGACCCTCCCCACCTGCGCCTCCAAGGACCGGAACAGGTCCCCGGTGCCCACGAACTCCTGCCAGCGGGCCAGCACCTCACCGTGCAGCATGGAACCGTCCTCGGTGGCCTCGATGACGCGTTCCAGAGCGTCATCGTGCTCGGAGGTGGCTGCTCGACGCAGCTCGGCGTGCTCGGCCTCCTGGGAGGCCAGCTCGACAGCGAGCAGCTCGCTCTGCGCCAGGAGGGAACCGATGGCGCCGGTCAGGCTGCGGTGCGCGACGTCCTGGCGAGCGGCCGCGTCGGAGGCCAGTGCCCCCAGCCACTGGCGCAGCGGCGACACGCAGGACTCAGGCAGGAAGCCGTCATCGTCCAGAGCGGTCTCGGGAATCGTGAAGACGGGCGCCTCAGCCAAGTTCGCCTCCGCGAGCCGGCGCCGCAGGTCGGCCTCCACCTCGATCTGCGCGCCCTGCGGTACGCGGTCCAGGACGATGGCGGCCGTGATGTGCCGCTCGGCCGCGGCCCGCAGGTGCTCCCAGGGGACGGCGTCGGCGTAGCGCGCCGCCGTGGTGACGAAGATCCACAGGTCTGCCCCGGCCAGGAGCGTCGCGGCCAGGTCCCGGTTGTCCTCGACCACGGAGTCGACATCGGGCGCGTCCACGATCGCCAGTCCCTCGGGGAGCCCCTCGCAGGCCCGCAGCTCGAGCTCTCTGGGCGTGTGGTCGGTGGCCGGGCTCGCCGGAGCGTCGGCGTCCACGCGCATGCGCGACAGGGAGCCCAGGACCCGGTCGGTGTCGAACCAGGCGGCGTCGGTCGGTGCGTGCAGCAGCAGGGGGCGACGCGTGGTGGGGCGGATCGCCGAGGCCCTGGCTACGTGCCTGCGAACGAGCGAGGACACGAGGGTCGACTTGCCGGCCCCGGTCGAGCCGCCGACCACGGCCAGCAGCGGGGCGTCCAGGCCGGCCAGGCGGGGAAGGATGTAGTCGCCGAGCTGGTCGCGGATGAGCGTGGCCTTGTCGGCGGCGGCGGCGGTTCCCTGAAGGACGTAGGGCATGGACAGGGCCGTCAGGCTGTCCCGGAGGGCGGACAGTGCCCTGGTCGCCTGCTGGACGTGGTGCGTGCTGCTGGACTCGCTCCGGCTGGGGGTCATGAGGCTGAGTCGCCCTCGCAGCCGTCCTGGGAGCAGTCCGCAGCCGGGCTGACGGTGATCCGTGGGGCGACGTCGTCGGTGGGCGGTTGCCAGGTGGCGGCGTCGGCCTCGACCTGCTCGCCGGAGCGGATGTCCTTGACCGAGTCGGGGGCTCCGTCACCGCCGGGGAACCACACGAAGGGGATGGACCGTTTGTCCGCGGCCTTGATCTGCTTGCCGAACTTGGCGGCGCTGGGGGCCACGTCGGCGCTGATGCCGCGAGCGCGCAGCGCATCGGCGATGGCGTCGGAGGCGCAGCGGTGGGCCTCGTCGGTGACGGCCACGAGCACCGCCGTGGGCACGGAGCGGCTGACCTCCACCAGGCCCTCACCGATGACGCGGGCCAGGAGCCGGGACAGGCCGATGGAGATGCCCACACCGGGGAAGGTGCGCTTGCCGTTGGTGGCCAGGGAGTCGTAGCGGCCTCCGGAGCACACCGAGCCGAGGTCCTCGTGGCCGGCCATGAAGGACTCGTAGACCGTGCCGGTGTAGTAGTCCAGCCCGCGAGCGATCTTGAGGTCGGCGATGACGGCGCCGGGGCGGCGGCGTCCGGTGGCCTCGAGCAGGGCGGTCAGCTCGGCCAGGCCCTCGTTGAGGAGCTCGGTGGGCTCGGCACCGGCCAGCGCCCGCAGGACCTCATCGGAGACGTCCTGGCCATCGGTGCCGGTGATGGTGGCGAGCCTGAGGGCCTGCGCCGCCTGCTGCGCACTGATGCCGACGCTCTGGGTGAGCTCGGCGGCCACCTTCTCGGGGCCGATCTTGTCGAGCTTGTCGACCACGCGCAGGACCTCGATGAGCTGGTCCGTGTCGATGCCGATCGACTGGTAGAAGCCCTGGGCGACCTTGCGGTTGGAGACGTGGATGGTGACCGCGGGCACCGGCAGGGCGCTGAGCGCCTCGTGCATGATGAGGGGGACCTCGACGTCGTGGTGGAGCGGCAGGGTGCCGTCACCGACGATGTCGATGTCGGCCTGGATGAACTCGCGGAAGCGTCCCTCCTGGGGGCGTTCCCCACGCCAGACCTTCTGGATCTGGTAGCGCTTGAACGGGAAGGTCAGCAGCCCAGCATTGTCCACGACGTAGCGGGCGAAGGGGACGGTCAGGTCGAAGTGGAGCCCCAGCTGCTTGCGCGGATCCGTCTCGGACTCGGCATCGGCGGGATCGGCCCGCAGGCGGCTGAGCAGGTAGACCTCCTTGGAGGTCTCCCCCTTCTTCGTCAGCTCGCTCAGTGGCTCGACGGCGCGGGTCTGGATGCCGCTGAAGCCGTGGAGCTCGAAGGTGCGGCGCAGGATGTCGACGAAGTGCTGCTCGACGATGTGGCCCGCGGGGAGCCACTCGGGGAAGCCGGACAGTGAGGAGAGAGCTTGTCGTACCTGTGCCATGGTCCGCATTGTGTCATGACGAGCAGTGAGGCTGCGCGTCGCCGTCGGGCCCTGCCGCCATCAGGCCTTGAGGTCTCCCCCACGGATTTTTGCCTCGGCGAGGTAGGGGTTGCCGTGGTGCTCGTGCTCCATGGTGGTCACTGCACCGTGCCCGGGCAGCAGGATGGTAGCCGGGTCAACGGCGTTGGCCAGGAAGCGCAGGGTGGCGAGCATCTGCACCTGGTCCCCGCCGGGCAGATCGGTGCGTCCCACGGATCCCTTGAAGATGACGTCGCCGTCGAGGGCCATGAGGTAGGTGTGCTCCTCGTCGGCGGCGGAGGGGTCGTCATCGATGACCTCGGCCTCGTAGAGCAGGGCGTTGTCGGCCAGGCGGGCCTCGAAGAAGAACAGCGTGGAGCCCTCCGAGTGGCCCGGAGCGGGGACCGCGCGCAGCGCGATACCGGGGACCAGCTCGATGGCCTGGGAGAAGCCGTCTGCCGGGAAGAGACGGATATCGGCGGGCTGCTTCCACTCGCTGCCGGCCATGTCGGTGAAGCTCATGCCGTTGGCGCTGATACCGGTGGTGATGTCAGGCTCCTCGAGCCGGTAGCGGTCGCGCTCAGGGATGTAGACCGGCACGTCGACGGCGTCGTCACTGGTGAGCAAGCCCTCGGCGTGGGCGGCCTCGATGAGCGCCTGGCTGTCCCACACGTGGTCGGCGTGACCGTGGGTGAGCAGGATGGCACTCAGGGTGAGCCGATGGGAGCGAAGCAGGGCCAGAGCGCCGCGGGCGGCACCGGCTCCGGGGTCGACGACGAGGGCGGGTTCGCCCGGACCTGCGGCCAGGACGTAGCAGTTGGCGGCGAACACGGGTGCGATGGTGCGCTCCAAGATCATGCCCCCACCCTACTTGGGTCGTCTGGGAACAGTGACGATACGGATAAAAGAACTGCTCCGGTCCACATGACCCGGCTGGCTCACCGAAGGTGGAGCCGCCGCCCCCACCAGTGCTCAATGAGCCAGCGGTCGTGGCTGGCGACAATGAGCGTGCCCGTCCATGTCCTCAGAGCGGCCTCGAGCATCTCGAGGGCGTCCAGGTCCAGGTAGTTCGTGGGCTCGTCGACGACAAGCACCTCAGGCCCAGCAGCAGCGGCCAGGGCCAGCTGAACGCGGCGCTGGTTACCGTCGGAGAGCTCGCTGATGGGACGGTTCCACAGGCGCGGGTGCAGTGCGCCCCGGCCGCGGTCCCCGATCCCCTCGGTCCACACGTTCTCATCCACCCCAGGGTCGCCGAGTTTCGGCAGGTGCTGAGGTATCCGGAGCACCGAACCGGATACCGTGACACTGCCGACGGAGTCCTCCGTGGGTGCTGACCGCCTACCCATCCAGGTCAGAAGCGTGGACTTGCCGCTCCCATTGGCGCCGGTGACCAGCAGGTGCTCGCCTGCCATGACGTCGACCGTGACTGGTGCAAGGCGCCCGGGTACGGCAGCTGACCGGGCCGAGACCGCCATCCCTGTTCGCGGCGCCGGTTCAGTCAGACGCAGCTGCAGGTCGTAGGAGCGGGGCCTGCGCACCTCGGTACTGGCGAGCGCCTCCAGCCGGCGGTCGTCCTGCGTCTGGCGCCGGGTGGAGACGCGCTGGGCGCGGTCGGCGTAGAACTTCCGGGCTATGCGGGCCTCGGTCCGGGGCGCTGCCCCGCTGTGCCCAACGATCTCGGAGTCGCGACGGTGACGCACGAGCTTGCGCCGCTGCTCCTGCTGACGCTGGTGAAGACTGCGGTGGGACGACCTGGCGTGCGCCTTCTCCACGAGGTAGTCGCTGTATCGCCCCGCGCACCGGTAGGCACCCATGGGGCCGCTGTCCCCGGAGGCGGTGGCGAGTGCCTGCCACGGCGCTGTGTCGAGGTCGACGACGGCGGTGGCCACCTCGTCAATGAAGGCACGATCGTGAGAGGAGAACAGGACCGGTCCGGGCCATGACACCATCATCTCGCTCAGGTAGCTACTGCTACCGGCATCCAGGTGGTTGGTGGGCTCGTCGAGCACCAGCGCCTGACCGGCTGAAAGAAGCAGAGCGGCGATCTCCAGCCTCCCCCGTTGCCCCGGCGACAGGGAGGAGACGAGGCGGCCTGTATCCACGCGCCCCAGTCCCAGCCCGGCGAGCGCCTCAGCCCGTCGAGCCGGCAGGTTCCAGGCGTCGAGCGACTCGAGCCGGGTCAGTAACACGTCGTAATCCTCGGCGAGGGAGCCGGCTTCAGCTCCGGCCTGGGCAATGGCCTCGCTCATGCACTCGAAACGACCAAGCGTGTCCAGGGTCTCAGCGCAGACGGCTTCGAGGTAGCCCGCGATCGACGTTGCAGTCGACTCCTCCGAGTCGGCCGCCGGCGGGCCGTGATGCTCGAGCACGTTGACAGTCCCGTGATCAGGGGACAGCTCACCGGTGGCCAGGCGCAGGAGCGTGGACTTCCCCGATCCGTTGGGGCCGACGACGCAGACGCGTTCGTCGTCGGAGACCGTGAGGTTGATGTTCTCCAGCAAGGGGGCGGAGGTGTAGGAGAAGCTGACATGGGAGAAACTGATCGCAGGCATGACTCGTCCTTGGCATGAGGCGGTGGGGGCACAGGGGCAAGTCACGCGAGCATGGTCACATGCTAACAGCGCCAGCCGTCGACAAGGCCTGGGGAACCGACACCGGCCCGCTTGTGAGGGGCATCGGCGCTCAACGAATCAACGGAAATCAGTGGGGCGAAGGATGGTGAATGCTGCCGGCGGGAACGTAGACTTTCGGCACTGCCGTCCTCCGACGGCACCTCACCACCACCCGGCTTGACAGCCGGGCGCGAACGGAACGGAGCGGTCACGCCGCTCCCTCCCCGTCAACCATGAAGGAGCATCCCGTGACTGAGCGGATCCAGCCCGACAACCGGTCTGACAACCAGCCCGAGGCTGAGCAGACCATCCAGCCGACCGACCTGAACGAGTCGGCAGCGCCCAGCCCGACGGAGCAGGCACCAACGGCCGACGCATCCCCCGCCGATCCCGCGGTCGAGGCCGTTGCGTCGACGCAGACCAGCACCCCGCAGACACCGGCCGACGTCGAGTCCTCCAACGAGTCCGAGCCCGGCGAGCCCACGGAGCAGCCCACAGCGGCGTCCTCCGACGAGCCGGCATCTCCCGCCTCCGAGGAGCCCGCCCAGACCGAGCAGCCGACAGAGAAGGTTCAGGCCTCCGAGGCCACCCCGCAGGACGCCACGCCGACCCCGGCCGAGGTTCCCGCCCCTGCAACGGCGCCTGCGGCACCTGCCGAGCCGGCCGTCGACCCGCAGGAGGCCATGGACGCCGCCAAGTGGGGGCGCGTGGACGGTGAGGGCCGGGTCTACGTCCAAGACGGCGGCGCCGAGCGCGAGGTCGGCCAGTTCCCCGATGCCCCGATCGCCGAGGCCATGGCCTTCTACGTGCGCCGCTACCTGGACCTCAAGGCGACCATCGACCTGTTCGCCACCCGTCTGCCCCAGCTCAGCGTCCGAGAGATCGACTCGACCCTGTCCTCGATCTCCGAGTCCCTCACCGAGCCGGCCGCCGTTGGCGACCTGGAGGGACTGCGGGCCCGCTTCGCCGCGCTCAAGACCGTGGCCGCCGAGCGACGCGAGGCCGTGTCCGCCGAGCGCGCGGCCGCCAAGGAGCAGGCCCTCAAGGAGCGCACGGCGATCGTCGAGCGCGCTGAGGCCATCGCCGAGCAGGACCCGGCCCGTACGCAGTGGAAGAACTCCGGCGCCGAGCTGCGTGAGCTGCTCGAGTCCTGGAAGGCCGCGCAGCGGCGCGGGCCGCGCCTGGACCGTCCCACCGAGGACGGGCTGTGGAAGCGCTTCTCCCACGCGCGCACCACCTTCGACCGTCACCGCCGCCAGTTCTTCAGCGAGCTGGACGCCAAGCAGGCGCAGGTGCGGGCCGCCAAGGAGGCGCTCATCAAGCGTGCCGAGGAGATGCAGACCTCCACCGACTGGGCCGGCACCTCCGCGAAGTACCGTGACCTGCTGGCCGAGTGGAAGAAGGCCGGACGCGCCTCCCGCAAGGAGGATGACGCCCTGTGGGCCCGCTTCCGGGCCGCCCAGCAGGTCTTCTACGACGCCCGCCGCGCCAAGGACGAGGCCGTCGACGCCGAGTTCGCCGAGAACCTCAAGGTCAAGGAGGCCCTGGTGGCCAAGGCCGAGGCGCTCCTGCCCATCAAGGACATCAAGGCCGCCAAGAAGGCACTGCGCCCCATTCAGGACGCCTGGGAGGAGGCCGGGCGGGTCCCCCGCGGCGCGGTGCGTCGCATTGAGGGCCGCATGCGCGCCGTCGAGGACGCGATCCGTGAGGCCGAGAACGCCGAGTGGCGCCGCACCGACCCCGAGACCAAGGCCCGCGCCGAAGGCCTGGCCGGTCAGCTCCAGGACGCGATCGCCGGTCTGGAGAAGGACCTGGCTGCTGCCCAGGCCACTGGTGACGCCAAGAAGATCGCCGAGACCGAGGCCGCGCTGACGGCTCGCCGGGCCTGGCTCGAGCAGGTGCTGCGCTCGGCCAAGGCCTGACCCGAGCACCTTCCGCTCAG
>ERZ772940.816-NODE-816-length-12240-cov-23.7499_pt1 | contig 12240 bp, 9 predicted proteins | sample MGYA00511682_ERZ772940 | MGnify/ENA primary metagenome ERZ772940 (study PRJEB29015, sample SAMEA2737922) | human oral metagenome | biome: human oral; feature: human-associated habitat; material: dental | place: China | collected 2031 ... | reverse complement strand
GCCACCTTCTGCCGATTCCCCTTGGAGTAGGTCCTCACCCGTTTGCTGGGATCCAGATCGAAGCGCTCCATGAGCTCAGCCTCCCGCTCGGCATCGCGCGAGCCGCGCAGCCCGGCCAGGGCGTCGAGCACCTGCCCGCCGGTCAGGGCCGGCCACAGCGCCACGTCACCGGGAACATAGGAGACCTGCCGGTTGATGAGCGCGGCCTGCTTCCACGGCTCGCGGCCCAGCACGCTCACGCTGCCGCCGTCGGGCCGGTAGAGCCCCAGCAGGACACGGATCGTGGTGGATTTCCCCGCCCCATTGGGGCCGAGGAAGCCGTGGACGCTACCCGCCTCCACCGTCAGATCCAGGCCGTCAAGCGCCCTGAAGCGCCCGAAGCGCTTGACCAGACCGTGCACGCGCACGGGCCGCTCGCAGCCGGCGCCCAGATCACGGACCGCGGTGGGAGGAGGGGCGGTGGCGGGCTGGGCCGCCTCCGCATGCGACGTTACTACTGACGTACGTGCTGCCTTCTTCGCCTTGGTTCTCTTGGCATTCACAGCACTGGCTCCTCTCCCGCCGAGCGGCGGATCGTTGCGGCAAAGTCCGGATCGGCAAGCATGAGCTCCATGAGCTCAGCCACGAAGGCCTGCTGAGCCGGATACGGATAGCTGGACGTGGTCAGGACATGGGTCAGTCGCCACATGGCGCGCCCCAGAGCACCCGAGGGAAGGTCCGCCAGGACGGCCAGGGCGTGCTCCTTGTGGCGGCACGCCAGCCTCCAGCTGTTGTGCGCGAGCCGGTGCGCCTCAACGCGCCCCTCGACCTCGCTCAGCGTGGCCAGGCGGGTGAAGTCCATGATCTGCTGAGCGGACAGCTCTCGATCATCGTCATCCAGCGCCTCGATGAAGGGGACCACGCTGTCGGGCACCATGCCCAGCGAGGCGAGCACCACCATCATCTGACGCTCGGCCCCCAGCACTCGCACACTGCCGCCCAGGCGAGCGATCCGGGCCTCGATGTCGTCGTAGAAACGAGTCAGAGCGCTGGGAGCGGGGGACAGGCCCTCACCGCGCTCCACCCGGGCGATGAGCTCATCGACCCGGGAGGCCTGCTCGGCCAGGCTGCGCTGTTGCGCCTCAATCGTGCCCCGCGTGGCCCGCAGATCGCGCAGCACCGCCTCGCGACGAGAGTCCTGATCGGTGCCGATCGTGTCCGAGGCGAGCATCTCAGCCACCTGGGTCAACGACAGTCCGCCGTCGGCCAGCCACCGGATACGCAGCAGACGGGCCACGTGTTCGACGCCGTACTCGCGCCGCCCCCGCACCGTGGGCGGAATCTCCAACAGACCCAGGTGGTGGTAGTAGCGCACCGCCCTCGGCGTGGTACCGGCGATCCGGGCGAGCTCCTTGACGTGCATGAATCCATCTCAGCAGGTGACGTAACGTCACCGTCAAGTCCCAGGTGGCAGCAACCCGACCGGAGCGCATGACAGCGCATGACCAAGCGGGGCAACGGCCCCGCGCCACCCCGGTGACGGGACGATTCACACCCTCGCGACGGCGCGGACTACCCTTAAGGGCGGACAACCCCGGAGACACCTGGTGGAAGGCACCGCATATGACTGACGCTCCCGGCGCGCTCTCGCCCCTGGACGAGGCCGGCATCAACGCCGCCGTCGAGGAGGCCCTGGCCGCCTTCGCCGCAGCCGGCACCCTCGCCGAGCTCAAGGAGGCCCGCCTGGCCCACACCGGCGACGCCTCACCACTGACCCTGGCCAACCGGCTCATCGGCACCCTGGACAAGGCGGACAAGCCCACCGCCGGCAGGCTCCTGGGGGGCGCTCGCGGGCGCATCGCCAAGGCGCTGACCGCCAGGCAGGAGACGCTCGAGGCCGCCGCCGAGGAAGAGATGCTGCGCACCGAGGCGGTTGACGTCACCATCTCCACCTCGCGGACGCAGGCGGGTGCCCGTCACCCCCTCGACATCCTCATCGACGAGGTCTGCGACTTCTTCACCTCCATGGGCTGGTCCATCGCCGAGGGCCCGGAGGTCGAGCACGAGTGGTTCGACTTCGACGCCCTCAACTTCGACGCCGACCACCCGGCCCGCCAGATGCAGGACACCTTCTACGTCGACGGCGCCAGCGTCGGGGCCGCCGAGGGGCAGGCCGCCAACCTCGTGCTGCGCACCCACACCTCCCCGGTCCAGGCCCGCGTCATGCTCGATCAGCAGCCCCCGATCTACGTGGCCTGCCCCGGCAAGGTCTTCCGCTCCGACGAGCTCGACGCCACCCACACCCCCGTCTTCCACCAGGTCGAGGGCCTGGCCGTGGACAAGGGCCTGACAATGGCGCACCTCAAGGGCGTCCTGGACCACTTCGCCAAGGCCATGTTCGGCCCCGAGGCGCGCACCCGCCTGCGCCCCTCCTTCTTCCCCTTCACCGAGCCCAGCGCCGAGATGGACCTGTGGTTCCCGCAGAAAAAGGGCGGGCCGGGATGGATCGAGTGGGGCGGCTGCGGCATGGTCAACCCCAACGTGCTCACCGCCTGCGGCATCGATCCCGAGGTCTACACCGGTTTCGCCTTCGGCATGGGATTGGAGCGCACTCTCATGCTGCGCCACGGCATCGCCGACATGCACGACATCGTCGAGGGCGACATCCGCTTCTCCCAGCAGTTCGGCACCACCGGAAAGGGAAACTGACATGCCCTACGTCCCCATCGAATGGCTGCGCGAGCACGTCGACGTCCCCACCGGCCTGAGCGCCGAGCAGCTCGCCGCCGACCTCGTGCGCGTGGGCCTGGAGGAGGAGCGCATCGTTCCCCCGGCCGTCACCGGGCCCCTCGTCGTCGGCAAGGTCCTCACCCGTGAGGCCAAGGAACAGTCCAACGGCAAGGTCATCAACTACTGCCGCGTCGACGTCGGCCCCGAGCACAACGACGCCCCCGGCACCGGCAAGGAGCCCTCCGACCTGCCCAGCCGCGGCATCGTCTGCGGCGCCCACAACTTCGACGTCGGGGACTACGTCGTGGTCTGCCTGCCCGGCGCCGTCCTGCCCGGCGACTTCCGCATCGCGGCGCGTAAGACCTACGGCCACGTCTCCGACGGCATGATCTGCTCGGCCCGCGAGCTGGGTATCGGGGAGGACCACTCCGGCATCATCGTGCTCCAGCAGTGGTTGTCCGAGCACGGCCACGAGGGCGAGGAGCCGCCCGCACCCGGGACCGACGCCATCGGCATCCTCGGCCTGGGGGAGGAGGTCCTGGAGATCAACGTGACCCCGGACCGCGGCTACTGCTTCTCCATGCGCGGCGTGGCCCGCGAGTACTCCCACTCCACCGGTGCCCGCTTCACCGACCCCGCCGACGCCACCAACACGGGGCTGTACCCCAACGGCGTGGCCCCCGTCGGGGAGGGCGGCTTCGACGTCGTCGTCCCCGAGGACCCCCGCCCCATCCACGGGCGCCCCGGATGCGACCGCTACGTCGCCCGCCTCGTGCGCGGCATCGACCCGAGTGCCTCGTCGCCCACCTGGATGCAGGACCGCCTGGCCGCCGCAGGCATGCGGCCCATCTCCCTGGCCGTTGACGTCACCAACTACGTCATGCTCGACCTGGGCCAGCCGCTGCACGCCTTCGACGCCGGAAAGCTCACCGCCCCCATCGTCGTGCGCCGTGCTCAAGAGGGTGAGCGCCTCACCTTCCTCGACGAGGTCACCCGCACCCTCGACCCCGAGGACCTGGTCATCGCCGACTCCCCGGAGGGCGCGGGCTCCCGGGCCCTGGTCCTGGCCGGCGTCTTCGGCGGGGCCCTGAGCGAAGTCGACGCCGATACCTGCGACGTCCTCATCGAGGCCGCCCACTTCGACCCGGTCAGTGTGGCCCGCTCCTCGCGACGCCACAAGCTGCCCACCGAGTCCTCCAAACGCAACGAGCGCGGCGTGGACACCGAGCTGGCGCCCATCGCCGCTCAGCGGGCCGTTGACCTGCTCGTGGAGTACGGCGGCGGCACCGCCGAGCCTGTGGCCACCGACATCAACCGCACCCGAGCCCCCGAGCCCATCACCATGCGCGCCGACGCCGCCGAGCGCCTCACCGGCGTCGCCTACGGAACCGAGCGCGTCACCGAGCTGCTCACCACCATCGGATGCACCGTGGAGCACAGCGGCTCCGCCGACGACGGCACCGTCCTGCTGACCGTCACCCCGCCGACCTGGCGCCCGGACCTGGTGGGCCCCGCCCACCTGGCCGAGGAGATCGCCCGCCTCGACGGATACGACGCCATCCCGGTCATCGTGCCCACGGCCCCCGCCGGCACGGGACTGAGCGCCGACCAGAGGGCCCGCCGTGACATCGTGCGCGCCCTGGCCGACGCCGGACTCACCCAGGTCCTGTCCTACCCCTTCATCGGGGACGTCCACGACCTGCTCGAGATCCCTGCCGACGACGCTCGCCGCCAGAGGGTCCGCCTGGCCAACCCCCTGGCTGAGGACGCCCCCTACCTGCGCACCAGCGTGCTCGACTCCCTGGTCGACGTCGCCCGGCGCAACGTCTCCCGTGGCCTGACTGACGTCGCCGTCTTCGAGGTCGGCTCCGTCACCCACCCGGCCGGAACCGTTCCCGCCCCGATCCCCGGAACCTCCAAGCGCCCCAGCCAGTCCGAGGAGGCCTCCCTTGAGGCGGGCATCCCCGCCCAGCCCACCCACGTCGGTGCCGTCATGACCGGTGAGCACGAGCGCTCCGGGGTTCTCGGGGCGGGCCGCCCCTGGGACTGGGCCGACGCCGTCGAGGTGGTTCGTACCGTGGCCGCGGCGCTCGGGGTGCAGGTCGAGGTCTGCGCCCCTGAGCACCCCTACGCTCCCTGGCACCCCGGCCGTACCGCGGAGATCCGCCTGCCCGGCCGACGTCGGGGCAAGGAGATCGAGCCCGGCAGGCTCGTCGCCCATGCCGGAGAGCTCCACCCGCGGGTGGTGCGTGCGCTCGGACTTCCCGAGCGTGCCTGCGCCGTCGAGATCGACCTCGACCCGCTGCTGGAGGCCGCCCGCAGCGCCGGGGCGCTCCAGGTCAAGGCTGTCTCCACCTTCCCTGCCGCCAAGGAGGACATCGCCCTCGTCGTTGACGAGACCACTACCGCCGCCGAGGTCGAGGCCCTGGTCAGACAGGCCGCAGGGGATCTGGCTGAGGAGGTTCGCCTCTTCGACGTCTTCCGCGGCCCCCAGCTCGGCGAGGGCAAGAAGTCGTTGGCTTTCTCCCTGGTGCTGCGGGCCCCCGACCGCACGCTGACAGCCGAGGAGACCGCCGCTGTGCGCAAGCGCGTGGTCAAGCGGGCCGCCAAGCTTCTGGGGGCCGAGCTGCGCAGCTGAACCACGCAGATCTACCAGCGCTGACGGCCATATGTGATGCACATCATGGCCGTCAGCGCTTTTTCAGTGCTTTCGTCGAGTAGGGGATCCCAGACAGTGGGTGTGGTCTCAGTAATACTAGGCGGCATGAAGATCCTGCTGACCTCTTCCTCCAAGCACGGGTCCACCGATGAGGTGGCCGCGGTGATTGCCGAGCGGCTCCAGGCCGCCCAGATCGATGTGGAGACCAAGCGCCCTGAGGATGTCGACAGCGTCGAGGAGTATGACGCCTTCATCCTGGGCAGTGCGGTCTACATGACCAAGTGGACGCCGGAGGCCGTCGACTTCACCAAGCGTTTCCATGACGTCCTCAGGGCCAAGCCCGTGTGGGCCTTCTCCGTGGGGCTCTCCGGCCTGCCCAAGGGCAAGGTCTCCGACCCCATGCGCATCGGCCCGGTGCTCCTGGCCATCGACCCGAAGGATCACATGACTTTCGCGGGCCGCTTCGACCCCTCCAAGCTCAGCCTGCGGGAGCGCTCCATCGCCAAGCTCGGGGGAGCGAGTGAGGGCGACTACCGCGACTGGGACGAGGTGCGCCAGTGGGCCGACGCCATCGCCACCTCCCTCCATGACGACACGCTCACCGGTCGCCGTGGTCGCTCCTAGTCCTCGCCCCTGAGTCCTCGACCCTGAGGGTGGAGGGAGGAGATGAATCACAGCAGCGGGCGATGAATGCATTTCTATGCATGCGGATGTATGGTTGCTGCATGACTTGGTCAGTTGCTGTTGCTGGAGCCACCGGATATGCCGGCGGCGAGGTTCTGCGCCTGCTCACAGCCCACCCGGAGGTGGAGGTCGGCGCACTCACCGCGGCCTCGTCCGCGGGCAGTCGGATCGGAGACCACCACCCGCACCTGCTGTCCCTGGCGGACCGCATCGTCCAACCCACTGAGGCGGAGATCCTCGCCGAGCACGACGTCGTCGTCCTGGCCCTGCCGCACGGAGCCTCAGGAGCCGTCACGGCGGCGCTGGAGGAGCTCACCTCGAGCGGCGGCGCGCCGCTTCTCATCGACTGCGGGGCGGACCACCGACTGACCAGCCAGCAGGCGTGGGAGACCTTCTACGGATCGGACTACGCCGGTGCCTGGACCTACGGCATGCCCGAGCTCCTGCACCACGGCGAGACGCGCGCCCGCGCTCAGCGTGAAGAGCTGGCAGCCACCAGGCGCATCGCCGTCCCCGGCTGCAACGTCACCGCTGTCACCCTGGCGGTCCAGCCCGGCATCGCCGCCGGACTCCTCGATCCCTCCCGGCTCACCGCGGTGCTGGCCGTCGGCTACTCCGGCGCAGGCAAGACCCTCAAGCCTCACCTCACCGCGGCCGAGGCGCTGGGCTCGGCTCAGCCCTACGCCGTCGGAGGCACCCATCGGCACATTCCCGAGATCCTCCAGAACCTGGAGGTGGCCGGCGCCCCTGCGGGCTGCGTGCACCTGTCCTTCACCCCGGTCCTGGTCCCCATGAGCCGCGGCATCCTCGCCACCGTCACCGCACCCATGACTACGGCCCTGCGCGAGGCCCCCGAACCCGAAGCCGTCCTGCGGGCGGCTTGGAACGACGCCTACGGGGCCACCGGCACCGGTGAGAGCCTCATCCAGCTGCTGCCCGAGGGGACCTGGCCCATCACCGGAACCGTCCTGGGAAGCGGAACCGCCACCGTTCAGGTCGCTATCGACCGTGGCGCGGACGCCGTCGTGGCCATGTGCGCCATCGACAACCTCGGTAAGGGCACCGCCAGTGCCGCCCTTCAGTCCTTCAACCTTGCTCTCGGGCTGAAGGAGACCACCGCCATCACCGCCCAAGGAGTCGCACCGTGAGCGTAACCGCAGCCCAGGGATTCCGTGCCGCCGGCGTGCGCGCCGGCCTCAAGGCCTCCGGCAAGCCCGACCTCGCCCTCGTCGTCAATGACGGACCGCTGGACACCGCGGCCGGGGTGTTCACCACCAACCGGGTCGTCGCCGCCCCCGTCGTCTGGTCACGCCGGCTCCTGGCCGGTCAGGAAGGCGGGCAGCCGGGCCACGCCCGCGCCGTCGTCCTCAACTCCGGCAGCGCCAACGCCTGCACCGGAGCGCAGGGCATGCACGACACCGAAGCCACCGCCACCCGCACCGCAGGTCTGCTGGGCGCCGAACCGGGCCAGATCCTGGTCTGCTCCACCGGCGTCATCGGGGAGCGCATCGACATGCCCGTCCTCCTGGAGGGCATCGATGTCGCCGCCCTCGCCCTGGCCGACACGCCCCAGGCCGGGACCGACGCCGCCACCGCCATCATGACCACCGACACCGTCTCCAAGGAGGACACCCTCACGGTCGGTACCGGGGCACAGAGCTGGACCATCGGCGGCATGATCAAGGGAGTAGGGATGCTGGCCCCCGGGATGGCCACTATGCTCGCCGTCATCACCACTGACGCCGTTCTCACCCCTCAGCAGGCGCAGGACGCCCTGGCGTCCGCCACAACGCGAACCGTCAACCGGATCAACTCCGACGGCTGCATGTCCACCAATGATACGGTCCTCCTGCTGGCCTCCGGAGCCTCCGGCACCACCCCCTCCCGGGCCGAGCTCGACGAGGCGCTCACCGAGGTGATGAGCCGGCTCGGCCGGCGCCTCGTGGCCGACGCCGAGGGCGCCACCCACGACATCGCCATCACCGTCTCCGGAGCCGTCAGCGAGGAGGCCGCTGAGGCCGCGGCCCGCACCGTCAGCTCCTCCAACCTCCTCAAGTGCGCCGTCGCCGGGGCCGATCCCAACTGGGGGCGCATCCTCTCCCAGCTGGGGACTGTGCCCGAGGACGTCTGCCCCTTCAACCCCGATGAGGTCGACGTCGCCATCAACGGCATCACGATCTTCAGCCACGGCGCCCCCCAGCCCAACCGGGACGCGGTGGACATGAGCCCACGCGAGACCCGCATCGACATCGGCCTGTCGGCGGGCCCGGCCGAGGCCACCGTGTGGACCAACGACCTCACTCACGGATACGTCACCATCAACGCGGACTACACGACATGAAACGGACCCCTCTCGACCCACAGACCAAGGCATCCGTCCTGCTGGAGGCCGTGCCGTGGCTGCGCACCTACAAGGGCGCCACCATGGTCATCAAGTACGGCGGCAACGCCATGGTCAACGATGAGCTCAAGCGCGCCTTCGCCCAGGACATTCTCTTCCTCCACCAGGTCGGGGTGCGCCCCGTCGTCGTTCACGGCGGCGGGCCCCAGATCAACGCGATGCTCAAGCGGCTGGGCATCGCCTCGGAGTTCCGCGGAGGCCTGCGCGTCACCACCCCCGAGGTCATGGACGTGGTCCGTATGGTCCTCACCGGCTCCGTGCAGAGAGAGCTCGTCTCCCTGCTCAACATCGACGGCTCAGCCGCCGTCGGCATCAGCGGTGAGGACGGCGGACTCCTGCGAGCCCGGCAGCGCCTGGCCACGGTGGACGGGAACAAGGTCGACGTCGGCCTAGTCGGTGACGTTGTCGACGTCAGCCCGCAGCCCATCATCGACCTGCTCGACCAGGGCCGCATCCCGGTCATCTCCTCGGTCGCCCCGCTGACGACGGACTCCGAGACCGTCCTCAACGTCAACGCCGACACGGCCGCCGCCGCGATCGCCGTGGCCCTCAAGGCCCGCACCCTGCTCATGCTCACCGACGTCGAGGGGCTCTATGCCGCCTGGCCCGACCGCAGCACGCTGGTGCCCTTCATCAGCGCCGCCGCGCTGGAGGAGCTCCTGCCCACGCTCGAGGCCGGGATGATCCCCAAGATGGAGGCCTGCCTGAGGGCCGTCTACGGGGGAGTCGCACAGGCGCACGTCGTTGACGGACGTCAGGCCCACAGCATGCTGCTCGAGATCGTCACCGACCAGGGCGTCGGCACCGTCATTCACCCCGGAGACGCCCCGGTCCCACCGCTGAACGGAGGCAAAAGCCTATGACCCCCTCCTCACACGCTCAGGCACCCACCGCGGAGGTGAACGGGGCCGGCACCGGCAACGCCGGTTGGCTGACCCGCTACACCGACGCCGTCATGAACACCTTCGGCACCCCCAGCCGGGTCCTGGTGCGGGGGCGGGGCGCCCACGTCTGGGACGCCGACGGCCAGGAGTACATCGACCTGCTGGCGGGCATCGCCGTCAACTGCCTGGGGCACGCGCATCCCGCGATCGTTCAGGCCGTCACCGAGCAGCTCTCCGAGCTGGGGCACGTCTCGAACTTCTTCACCACCCCCGCCCAGGTCAGTCTCGCCGAGGAACTCGTCCGGCTCACCTTCCCCGACTGCCCCGCTCACGACTCCCGCGTCTTCCTGGCCAACTCCGGTACCGAGGCCAACGAGGCCGCCTTCAAGATCGCCCGCCGCCATGGCGGTAGCCGGCGCCCTCGGGTCCTGGCCCTCCAGAATGCCTTCCACGGCAGGACCATGGGTGCCCTGGCCCTGACCTACAAGGCCGCCTACCGTGAGCCCTTCGAGCCCCTGCCCGGCGGGGTCGAGTTCATCCCCGCCGGAGACGTCGAGGCACTGCGCACCGCACTGGGGCCGGACGTGGCGGCACTCATTGTCGAACCCATTCAGGGCGAGGCCGGGGTGCGTGAGCTTCCCGCCGGATACCTGGAGGCGGCCCGCGAGCTGACTGAGGCCGCCTGCGCGCTGCTCATCATTGACGAGGTCCAGACCGGAATGGGACGCACCGGCGCCTGGATGGCCCATCACCTGCTGGCACCGGGCGTCGTTCCCGACGTCGTCACCCTGGCCAAGGGACTGGGCGGAGGCATCCCCATCGGTGCGGTGGTCACCACCGGGAAGGCCGCGGCTCTCCTCGAGCCGGGGCAGCACGGCACCACCTTCGGCGGCAACCCCGTGGCCTGCGCAGCAGCGCTCGCCGTTATCGAGACCATCCGCAGCCAGGCCTTGCTCAACCGGGTTCAGCAGCTCGGCTCGGCCTGGTCCCGAGAGCTGGCGGCTGTTGACGGAGTCGACCAGGTGCGCGGCCGGGGCCTGCTGCTCGGTGTCGGGATGGGAGACGGGCTCCCGCCCGCTGCTGAGCTCGCCGCCGCCCTGGCGACCCGCGGCTTCATCGTCAACGCGCCGCGCCCCGACACGATCCGCCTGGCTCCCCCCTTCATCCTCTCCGATGACGACGCCAGGGCCTTCACCACCACACTGTCTAAGGTCCTTGCTCGGGCCCTGTCAGAGAATGCCGGTTCATGAGTGCCGCAGTCGAGGCCTCTCAACGTGACCAGACGGCAGCGGCCCCACTGGTTCCCGGGACCAAGGCCGCCAGGCACGCCAGTATCGTCCAGATCCTGTCACGTGAACGCATCCGCTCCCAGGCCCAGCTGCGCAAGTCCTTGGCTCAGCGCGGCATCAGTACCACCCAGGCCACGCTCTCACGGGATCTGGTGGAGCTGCGGGCCACGAAGATCCGCGCCCCGGGCGGAGAGCTCATCTACTCCATGCCTGAGGCCGGTGCCCCCGGCCAGGTCCATGCCGGAACCCTCTCCGAGACGGAGGAGACCGACGACTCCCTGCGTGCCCACACCACCCCTCGCCTGTCCCGCTGGTGCGCCGAGCTGCTCGTCACCGCCGAGTGGGCCGGCCCCCAGGTGGTCCTGCGAACTCCCGCCGGCGCCGCCCAGCTGCTCGCCGGGGCCGTCGACGACGCCATGATGCCCGGGGTCATGGGGTGTATCGCCGGCGACGACACCGTCCTGGTCATCACCCGCGGCGCCCAGGTTGCAGCCGATGTGGCCAGGCACCTGCTCGCTCTGGCCGATCCCTCGGCCCGAGCCTGACCTTTCTCCCCACCACCCTTGACATTCCCAGTCACCTCAACGCCGCTTCGTCGGCGCCATCACGAAGAGAAGAGTGATCCCATGAGCATCCACAAGGACCGTGTCGTCCTGGCCTACTCCGGAGGCCTGGACACATCCGTCGCTATCGGCTGGATCGGCGAGGCCACCGGTCGAGAGGTTGTGGCTGTCGCCGTCGACGTCGGTCAGGGCGGCGAGGACCTTGAGGTGATCCGTCAGCGAGCCCTCGACTGCGGCGCCGTCGAGGCCTATGTCACCGACGCGCGAGACGAGTTCGCCAACGACTACTGCATGCCGGCTCTCAAGGCCAACGCCCTCTACGAGGGGACCTACCCGCTCGTTTCGGCCCTCTCCCGCCCCGTCATCGCTCGCCACCTGGTCAAGGCCGCCCGCGAGTTCGGCGCGCACACCGTGGCGCACGGCTGCACCGGTAAGGGCAACGACCAGGTCCGCTTCGAGGTCTCCATCACCTCCATGGCCCCCGACATGGACTGCATCTCCCCGGTGCGCGATCTGGCACTGACCCGTGACGTGGCCATCGACTACGCCGAGAAGCACAACCTGCCGATCGAGACCACCAAGCACAACCCCTTCTCCATCGACCAGAACGTCTGGGGGCGTGCCATCGAGACCGGGTTCCTCGAGGACCTGTGGAACGCCCCCACTAAGGACGTTTACATCTACACCGATGACCCCGCTTACCCGCCCCTGCCCGACGAGGTGATCCTCACGTTCAAGGAGGGCATTCCCGTAGCCATCGACGGTCGCGAGGTCAGCCCCTTGGAAGCCATTCAGGAGTTCAACCGCAGAGCCGGCGCCCAGGGCGTGGGGCGTATCGACGTGGTCGAGGACCGGCTCGTGGGGATCAAGTCCCGCGAGATCTACGAGGCCCCCGGCGCCGTGGCCCTGATCGAGGCCCACCGGGCGCTCGAGGCCGTCACCCTGGAACGCATGCAGCGCCGCTACAAGCGGAGCATGGAGCAGACCTGGGCCGAGCTCGTCTACGAGGCCCAGTGGTACTCCCCGCTCAAGCGCTCCATGGACGCCTTCA
>ERZ772940.814-NODE-814-length-12257-cov-3.16956_pt1 | contig 12257 bp, 10 predicted proteins | sample MGYA00511682_ERZ772940 | MGnify/ENA primary metagenome ERZ772940 (study PRJEB29015, sample SAMEA2737922) | human oral metagenome | biome: human oral; feature: human-associated habitat; material: dental | place: China | collected 2031 ... | reverse complement strand
TAAGATCTACCGGCCGGGGTATGCCATCGAATACGACTACTTCGATCCTACGCAACTCAAACACACTTTAGAATCGAAGATAATAAGCGGTCTGTACCTTGCCGGACAAGTAAACGGCACTACAGGATATGAAGAGGCTGGCGGTCAGGGACTTATTGCAGGAATAAACGCGGCGTTAAAATGCTCCGGAAACAGAGAGTTCATCCTCGGGCGCGACGAAGCATACATCGGAGTACTTATCGACGACCTGGTCACAAAGGGCGTCGACGAACCTTACCGTATGTTCACATCACGTGCAGAGTACAGAATACTGCTCAGACAAGATGATGCAGACGCCCGTCTTACGGAAAAAGCGTACAATATAGGTCTTGCTACAACGGAGCGTTTCGCATGGTGGAAACAAAAGGAAGAAGGCATTAACCACCTTATAGACTGGTGCAATAACCTGTCGATAAAACCGAAAGAAATAAATCCTGCATTAGAGAAAATAGGCTCTGCCCCACTCCGCTTTGGCTGTAAACTGAGTGATCTCATCACACGTCCACAGTTGAACGTAAAAGACCTTACCGAGATTATTCCTGAATTTCAGGCACAAATCGACAAGCTACCGAACAGAAATGACGAAATATCCGAAGCGGCAGAGATAAAACTCAAGTATGCAGGATATATAGAACGCGAGAAAAATATCGCAGAGAAGATGCGCCGCTTGGAGAATATAAAGATAAAAGGGCGCTTCGATTATGCCAAACTTCACGAAATATCAACCGAAGGACGACAAAAGCTGGCGCATATAAATCCCGAAACTCTCGCACAAGCAAGTAGAATTCCCGGCGTTTCACCGAGCGATATAAACGTACTGCTCGTACTTCTTAATAGATAAGGACGAATCTCCGAGGAAAAGAAAATTATAAAAGAAGAATAAAGCACATACAGAACAAATAACGTTTCATGTGAAACAAAGAAAATAGTACTATCGTTGAAACCGTAAGAAAATCAAGTAATTAGTAGAAGAAAACAAATAAAACTTATATAATATGAACAACAAAAAACTCCTTGAAAATCTGAGATGCGTACCGGATTTCCCAATTAAAGGAATCATGTTTCAGGATGTCAGCACTCTATTCAAGAACGCTGAATGCGTAAAAATCATGCGCGATGAAATTGTGGATCTTTACAGAGATAAGAGTATAACAAAACTTGTAGGCATCGAAAGCCGAGGTTTTGTGATGAGCTGTAGAATTAGGTGCAGGCATAGTGCTGTGCCGAAAGCCCGGAAAACTCCCCGCAGAGACCATTCAGCAGTCATACGCAAAGGAATACGGAACAGACGTAATAGAGATTCATAAGGACTCAATCGACGAAAACGACATTGTGTTGATTCACGATGATTTGCTGGCAACCGGTGGAAGTATGCGCGCGGCATACGACCTTGTAAAGAAATTCAACCCCAAGAAAATATACATCAACTTCCTTATTGAACTTAGAATCGAAGGCTTACATGGCAGAGACGCTTTCGAACCTGGCACCGAGATAACAGCCCTCATGACAATCTGACAAACGATAAAGACGACTATCCTTCTCCACTAAAAGAAAATGAAGGACAGTAGTTTGTGTATAATATTGTTTCATGTGAAACATAACATGTTGTTTCATGAAACACAAACGAACAAATGTAAATGACACGCGAGGAGAATGAGAAGAGAATAGCCTATCTGAAGAACATAGCATTAAGCCTGCCAGATGCTCCGGGATCATATCAGTTTCTGGACGAGAACGGTATTATAATATATGTGGGAAAGGCGAAGAACCTCAAGAATCGTGTCGCAACATATTTCCATACCGAAGTAGACAGATACAAGACAAAGGTCCTTGTCAGTAAGATACACGACATAAAATACACACGAACTACCGACGAGACAAGCGCACTGCTGCTCGAGAACAGCCTTATAAAGCAGTATAACCCGCGTTATAACGTACTTCTGAAGGACGGAAAGACTTACCCGAGCATCTGCATCACACGCGAACTCCTGCCCCGGATATTCAAAACACGCCAGATAAACAAGAAGATCGGCAGATACTACGGTCCTTACAGTCAGGTGAGCACCATGTATGCAATCCTTGATTTGATAAACAATACATACTTTCCGCGCCGCTGCCACATGCCTATTACAGAGGAAGGAATAGCGCAAGGCAAATATAAGCCGTGCCTGGAATATCACATCAAAAACTGCAAAGGTCCGTGTTGCGGGAAACAGTCCATCGAGGACTATCGCGAAAACATCAGGCAAGCATCAGAAATTCTTGAGGGAAAGACTCGAAAACTAAGCCGCGAGATACATGAGAAAATGCATCAGAAAGCAGCAGAACTGAAGTTTGAAGAGGCAGAAGAGCTAAAGCAGAAGTATTTGTTATTAGAGAATTTCGTTGCCAAGAGCGAGGTGGTAAGCTATACGATCAACGATGTGGATGTCTTCAGCATCATCGATGATGATTTGAAAAAATACGCTTTCATAAACTATATCCACGTGGCTAACGGCACAATAACACAGAGTTTCACCTACGAATATAAGCGCAAGCTCGACGAGACCGACGAGGAGCTTCTTCTCACTGCCATTCCCGAGATACGCGAACGGTTCAAAAGCACCGCAAAGGAGATAATCGTACCCTTCGATATGGACTGGGCAATGCCCGACGGCGCACAGTTTTTCGTGCCCCAAAGAGGCGATAAGAAGCATCTTTTAGAGCTATCGGAACTCAACGGAAGACAGTATAAAGTGGATCGTTTGAAGCAGACTGACAAGCTGAACCCTGAGCAGAAACAGACACGCCTTATGAAAGAATTGCAACAGAAGTTAGGTCTGGAAAAGATGCCATATCACATAGAATGCTTCGACAATTCGAATATCTCCGGCGATGATGCTGTCGCCGGCTGCATCGTATACAAAGGCATGAAACCATCGAAGAAAGACTATCGCAAATACAACATCAAAACGGTGGTCGGACCTGATGACTACGCATCCATGCAGGAAGTGGTCAGACGTCGTTACAGCCGTATGATCGAGGAGAACACCCCCCTGCCCGACCTCATCATTACCGACGGTGGAATCGGTCAGATGAACGTAGTGCGCGAGGTGGTCGAAGGTGAGCTCAGCCTGAACATACCGATAGCCGGACTTGCCAAGGACGACAAGCACCGCACCAACGAACTTCTCTTTGGCTTCCCACCGAAGGTCATTGCCCTGAAGACCAACTCCGAACTGTTTAATGTGCTTACCCAGATACAAGACGAAGTACACCGTTACTCCATAACATTCTTCCGCAACAAGCACTCAAAGAACGCTCTCCACAGCGAACTCGACGACATCAGAGGCATAGGTCCGAAGACGAAAGACGAGCTGTTAAAGACATTCAAGAGCTTAAAACGAATCAAAGAGGCTGATATTCAATCACTTACATCTGTGATAGGACAAGCTAAAGCCGAAATGTTATTCAATTATTTTCATCAGAAATAAGGTTATTAGAAATAAAATTCTTATATTTGCAGGCTGTTACTACAATCTACTATAAAACAGCAAAAATAAGACAGATATGCGAGCACTTATACAACGAGTAAGCCATTCGAGCGTGACCATCTGCGGAGAACTGCGTTCCTCCATCGGAAAGGGCTTGCTTATACTCTTTGGCATAGGCGACGACGATAGCCAGGAGGACATCGACTACATAGTGAAGAAGACCGTCAACCTGCGTGTCTTCGACGATTCCGACGGTGTGATGAACCTCTCCCTTCTCGACATCAAGGGCGAGCTGATGCTCATAAGCCAGTTCACTCTCATGGCATCTACGAAGAAAGGCAACCGTCCGAGCTATATACGTGCTGCCAGACCCGACATCTCCACCCCACTCTACCAGTCGCTCATTCGCGCCTTTGAGGCTGCCACAGAGCAAGAAATCGCTACCGGCGAGTTTGGTGCAGACATGAAGGTAGACCTGCTGAACGACGGTCCGGTGACGATAATGATTGATTCCAAACTAAAAGATTTCTAAGATATGAACAAGTACGAAGAAGTATTAGCAAAGTACAACCTCGAAATCAGCGATGCTGACGTACAGGCTGCAGTGAAGGACCTTATAGCAAACAAGGTACCGGAGAACGACACTGTCGAAGTAAAGAAATTCCTCATGGGCAGCATCGAGCTGACAACTCTCAGCTGCACCGACTCCGACACGAGTGTAATGGCATTCACAGAGCGTGTGAACGCCTTCGACAACACCTATCCCGATCTCCCTCACGTGGCTACAATCTGCGTCTATCCATGCTTTGCAGAGGTCGTAAAAGATACTCTCGAGGTCGATGGTGTCGAGATAGTATGTGTTTCCGGCTCATTCCCTTCATCTCAGACATTCTCCGAAGTCAAGGTGGCTGAGACTGCATTGGCAATAAAAGACGGCGCCACAGAGATTGACATCGTGATGCCTGTAGGCAAGTTCCTCAGCGGTGACTACGAGGGAGTATGCGAAGATATCACCGAGCTGAAGAATGTCTGCGGTAAGGACGTTCCAATGAAGATCATCCTCGAGACAGGTTGCCTGAAGACTGCTCAGAACATCAAGAAAGCCTCTATCCTGTCAATGTACGCCGGTGGCGACTACATCAAGACCTCTACCGGCAAGGAGAAGGTTTCTGCCACACCGGAGGCAGTATACGTCATGTGTCAGGCAATCAAGGAATACTACGATGCGACGGGCATACAGATAGGTCTGAAGCCTGCCGGTGGCATCAACACCGTGATGGATGCTATCACCTACTACACTATCGTGAAAGAAGTTCTGGGCGAGAAATGGCTCACCAACAAGTGGTTCCGCCTCGGTACATCACGCCTTGCCAACATCTTCCTGAGCGAGGTTACGGGCGAAGAAGTAAAGTTCTTCTAAACCCAAATCGGTCATTAGAGTCCTTGTCTGATTTTGTTCGATTGTTGAACAGATGTGCTGGCGTTTCATCGAAGGCGTAGCGGGCTACGTCGAGATGTAATGGCAGCGCAGATGTCGGCAAGCGGACTAAAGCAGGCAGGAAGCATGACGGTAATAACAAATCTAAGCTAATGCGGTCTAATGACCAATTCGGGCTAAACAAGGAAATAAATTTACACGTTCAAGAACCGCCGTTTTCAGGTCCTCATTCCTATGGTTTTAGAGGCAAGAAACGGCGGTTTTAGAGTCTAAAAGCGCCGAAATGAGAAAGTCATTCCGGCGCTTCTTGTTTTTATGCTCTATGCTTAGAGATAATCAATTGATAATCAGAACTATAGTTTTCTTGCCGCAACATAGTCGACATAAGCAAGGAGCGATTTTTTAATATCACTTTTCTTTACATATTGGTTAAGGAAATCAATGGCTGAAAAGCGGAAGTCGTTCATCGTATTCTCGGCATATTCTATACCACCGTTGGCTTTTGTAAACTCCACCAGGCGAGCAATCTCTTCCTTTGTGACCTCATGCTTCCTCACCTTCCGCGCTATGGCAATCATCTCCTCGTCGGCTGTTGAGTTCAGCGCGTAGATAACCGGCAGAGTGAGCTTGCCCTCTGCCATGTCGTTACCGGTCGGTTTACCTATCTGTCCGTCATCATAATAGTCGAAAATATCATCGCGAATCTGAAAAGCAATGCCCAGATCGCGACCGAATTTCATGGTTTTCTCCACCAGCTCCTCGCCCACTCCAGCACTCAGCGCGCCTATTGCCGCACAGGCTTCGAACAACGCCGCCGTCTTCTGCTTTATGACATCGTAATATATCTCCTCCGAGAAGTCACTGTTGTTGATGTTCGAAAGCTGTAACAACTCGCCGTTGGAGAGCATTCTTCCAAGTTCGGCAAGGTAGTCTACAATAGCATGGTTACGCGTGTGCGAGATCTTCAGAAGAGCTGTCGAGAGAATGTAATCACCCACAAGCACCGACACCTTATTGTCATACATGGCATTTACAGACGCCTGCCCCCTTCTCTCGTTACTCTCGTCGACAACGTCGTCGTGGACAAGCGACGCCGTATGAAGCAGTTCCAGACCTATAGCTGCATTCTGCGACACATCCCCTACCTCGCCAAATGCTTTGGTAATCAGCAGTATAAGCATCGGACGCATACGCTTTCCTCCGCGCTGGCGAATGTAAGCGAGCGCATTGGAGAGCAGTCCGTCAGGATGAGAAAGAGCATCATTGAAACGACTGATAAACTCGTCGAGCTCCTTTTCTATAGGTTGCTTTATGATTGATAAATAGTCCATTACGTAATTTTTTTCCTACAAAATTAATCATTTCCGCGCATATTATGACAAAAAAATTGTAATTTTACGGCACAAAAGAAGAATTTTACATGGAGAAACTGTTTTTCATTGATGCCTACGCCATCATCTATCGCTCATATTATGCCTTCATAAATAACCCGCGCATCAACTCAAAAGGCTTGAACACATCAGCCATTGTGGGCTTCATGAACACTCTGAACGAGGTAATCACAAAGGAGAAACCTACGCATATCGGAGTGGCTTTCGACCCGGGTAAAACATTCAGAAACGAGGCTTTTCCGGAATATAAAAGCCAGCGTGAGGAGACTCCTGAGGACATTCGCAAGGCAGTACCTATCATAAAAGAGATACTCAAGGCAATGCACATCCCATGCCTGCTTGTCGACAATTTCGAGGCTGACGATGTCATTGGAACACTTGCCACCAAGGCTGGCGAAAAAGGCTACGAAACATATATGCTCACACCTGATAAAGACTATGGTCAATTGGTCAGTGAGAACGTAAAAATATTCCGTCCGCGTCATGGCGGAGGCTACGAAACTCTCGATGTAAAAGCCGTTTGCGAGAAATACGGCATCACTTCCCCACTCCAGGTCATAGACATTCTGGCACTCATGGGCGACTCTGCCGACAACTTCCCCGGATGTCCCGGTGTCGGACCAAAGACTGCCACGACACTAATAAATCAGTTTGGATCAATCGAGGAGATGCTCGCGCGTACATCAGAAATAAAAGGAAAGCTACGCGAAAAAGTGGAAAATCATGCCGACGACATAAAAATGTCGAAGTTCCTCGCCACCATCCGAAAAGATGTTCCCATTGAGCTCGATCTCGAAAAACTCAAACTCGTCGATGCCGATGATGAGAAATTGCAGAAACTTTTCACTGAACTGGAATTTAAAACCCTCGCGGACAAGATTCTTAAAAAACCTTTCACAAAGAAAACGCCTGTTAATTTAGAAGGCGATCTCTTTGGATTATTTGCCAACGAGAGCCCGGATGAACCGAAATACGCGAGTTTTGAGACATTAGAAACGACATCTGTAGATTATCAACTTATTGATAATGAAGAGGATAGATTACGTATTTATGATTTTATTAGGACATTTGAAATTATCAGTTTTGACACGGAGACCACTTCAATCTCGCCGATCGATGCCGAATTAGTGGGGTTCAGTTTCGCTGTGGAGGAAAAAAAGGCATTTTATGTGAGTGTTCCTGAGAATCGTGAAGAGGCGCAGAAAATCGTCGAGCTGTTCCGTCCTATTCTCGAAAACGAGAAAATCATGAAGGTCGGACAGAACATCAAATATGATATTGAAGTCATGCGCAATTATGGCGTTCACCTCGCCGGTCAGCTCTTCGACACGATGATTGCCCATTATCTCATCCAGCCCGAACTTCAACACAATATGGACTACATGGCAGAGACGCTCCTCAACTACCATACAATCCACATCGAGCAGCTCATCGGACCGAAAGGCAAGAACCAACGCTCAATGCGCAATCTCTCCCCTACCGATGTGTATAAATATGCAGCTGAGGACGCAGACATAACACTTCGACTGAAGAATGTCCTCGAGCCGCGCCTTAAGGAACTTGGTGTCGATGCGTTGTTCCATAACGTAGAGATGCCACTCATCTATGTGCTCGCAGAAATGGAACACAACGGAGTGTTGTTGGATACCGAATCACTAAAAGAAGTGTCAAAAGTTTTCACTGCACGAATGAATGAAATAGAGCAAGCCATATATGAGTTAGCAGGTCATTCGTTCAACATCTCCTCTCCTCGTCAGGTCGGCGACGTTCTCTTTGACGAGATGAAGATAGTCGACAAACCGAAGAAGACTAAGACAGGACAGTTCGTAACCAGTGAGGAAGAGCTTCAAAAGCATGCCTCGAAGAACAAGATAGTACAGAAAATACTTGATTACAGAGGTTTAAAGAAACTCATCGGCACATACGTAGACGCCCTACCACAGCTTATAAACCAACGTACCGGGCATATCCATACATCGTTCAATCAGGCTGTCACAGCCACCGGACGACTGTCATCATCCGACCCTAACCTCCAGAATATACCTGTCCGGGGTGAAGATGGAAAGGAAATACGCAAATGCTTCATACCAGAGAAAGGGTGTAAATTCTTTTCAGCCGACTACTCACAGATTGAACTTCGTGTGATGGCACACCTCTCACAGGACGAGAATATGATTCATGCCTTCGAGAATGGGCTTGATGTTCACGCTTCGACAGCTGCAAGAGTCTACAACAAAGACATTACCGAGGTCACTCGCGATGAGCGTACAAAGGCGAAACGTGCCAATTTCGGAATAATATACGGCATCAGCCAGTGGGGTCTTGCCGAGCGACTACAGATTGACAGAGCAGAGGCGAAAGCACTCATGGACGGTTATTTCAACACTTTCCCGAGAGTGCGCGACTATATGGAAGAGGCGAAAGAGACGGCACGTAAGAAAGGTTACGTAGAGACATTCTTCCATCGCCGCCGCTATCTTCCCGACATCACATCGGGCAATGCCACAGTGCGCGGCTTTGCCGAGCGCAACGCCATAAACGCCCCTATCCAAGGCTCAGCGGCTGATATTATCAAAGTGGCAATGGTAAAGATATTCAAACGTTTCAAGGACGAGGGCATACGCTCGAAGATGATTCTTCAGGTGCACGACGAATTGAACTTCTCGGTGCTTCCAGAAGAAGAGAAAAAGGTAGAGCAGATCGTAATCGAGGAAATGCAGAACGCCTACCCTCTCCGCGTGCCGCTCACCGCCGATTCAGGATGGGGCGACAACTGGCTCGAAGCGCATTGATAATTGTAATCATAATTATATATAAATTTTTTACCATTAATAAATTAAAATACAGTTTTTACCGTATTTTTGCATACGGATATCATTATATAAAAATATAAAATTAACATATGGCATTGAAATGTGGAATCGTAGGATTGCCCAATGTTGGCAAATCTACCCTCTTTAACTGTCTGTCTTCAGCCAAGGCTCAGGCAGCAAATTTTCCTTTCTGTACAATAGAACCCAACATTGGTGTCATCTCTGTACCCGACGAGCGGCTCACAAAACTTGCCGAAATAGTACATCCGGGGCGCATCGTTCCCGCAACATGCGAGATTGTTGACATCGCAGGATTAGTGAAAGGTGCATCAAAGGGCGAAGGGCTGGGCAACAAGTTTCTCGGTAACATACGCGAGACCGACGCGATAATACACGTGCTGCGTTGCTTCGACGACGAGAACATCACCCATGTCGACGGCACCATCGACCCTATCCGCGACAAGGAAATCATCGATACCGAGCTGCAGTTGAAAGACCTTGAGACTATCGAATCGCGCTTGGCAAAGACACAGAAAGCTGCCTCGGCGGGCAATAAGGATGCAAAGATAGAGGCTACGGTTATGGCGGCTTACAAGGAAGCGCTTGATGCCGGCAAGAACGCACGCACGGTGACGTTCGAGTCGAAGGACGAACAGGAAGTGGCAAAGAACCTTTTCCTGCTGACAAGCAAGCCTGTGCTCTATGTATGCAATGTCGATGAGACAGCAGCAAAGGACGGTAACGAATGGACAAAGAAGGTTGAGGCACTGGCAAACGAGGAGGGGGCAGAGAGTATGATCGTCGCTGCAAAGACCGAAGAGGACATTGCCGGCTTCGAGTCCTACGAGGACAAGCAGCTGTTTCTCGAAGAGCTTGGTCTTGAAGAGAGTGGGGTGAACCGACTGATAAAAAAGGCATACGCCCTGCTTGACCTGCAGACATTCATCACAGCAGGCGAGATGGAGGTGAAGGCATGGACCTACAAGCGCGGCTGGAAGGCTCCGCAGTGTGCAGGTGTCATCCATACCGACTTCGAGAAAGGATTTATCCGTGCCGAGGTGATAAAGTACGAAGACTATCTGCAATACAAGTCTGAGGCAGCAATCAAGGAAGCCGGCAAACTCAATGTCGAGGGAAAAGAGTATGTAGTGCAAGATGGTGACATAATGCACTTCCGTTTTAATGTATAACAAACAGTAACATAAAAAATAAGAATCTATGTTAGAACAATTTAACTACATCGTCTGGGATCCTTCAATCGTGGCTTTCCATATTGGTCCGCTTGTCTTTCGCTGGTATTCTCTGTGCTGGATCGCCGGACTGCTGGGTGCTTATTTCATGGTGAAATGGTTGTTTCAAGACCAGAAGATTGCCGACAAGAAATTCGACCCTCTGTTCATCTACTGCTTCATAGGCATCATTGCAGGTGCACGATTGGGGCATTGTCTCTTCTATCAGCCCGATTATTTCCTGTCTTCAGGCAAGCATATTATAGAAATGTTCCTGCCGATTCATTTCCTTGCTGACGGGGGATGGAAATTCACCGGCTATGAAGGTCTGGCATCGCACGGAGGCACGTTGGGTCTGATGATTGCACTGTTCATCTACAGCAAGAAAGTGCAGATACCATTGTGGAACGTGCTTGACAACATAGCCATTGCCACTCCAATCACGGCGTGTTGCATACGTCTGGGCAACCTGATGAACTCTGAGATTATAGGAAAGATAACCGATGTGCCTTGGGCGTTCATTTTCGAGCGCGTAGACCAGATGCCACGCCACCCGGGACAGCTCTACGAAGCTATAGCCTACTTCCTTTTCTTCTTCGTCGGGATGTGGTTCTATAAGGTGAAGAAGACGCCTGTAGGCAAAGGATTCTACTTCGGACTGTGCATATTCCTTATTTTCACGTTCCGCTTCTTCATCGAATATACGAAGATAAACCAGGTTGACTTCGAGTCAGGAATGCCGTTCAACATGGGTCAGCTGCTGAGTGTACCGTTCATAGTGCTTGGCATCTACTGCATGATAAAGGCATCGAGAAAGCAATAAGCCGACCTCACTCACTGCGATACTATACTTAAGAGGAAAACCTATCAATCAAATGAAAAGATTAATAATCCTATTTGCATTGTGCATATACATTCTATCTGTAAGTGCACAGACAACAGTGAAAGGTACTCTGGCTGATTCGCTGACCCATGCAGGGTAGCCTTATGCAACAATACGTATATATAAGGAAGGTGACGACGCCAAGCCTGCCTATATGGCTGTGACTGACGCAGAGGGTAGTTTCGCACAGGAGATAAAGGCTGACGGCAATTATACGATCGTGTTCTCGTCAGTAGGACACAACAATGTGAGGCGCTCGTTCAACATCAGCGGACAGAAAGAGGTAGACCTCGGCACTGTTCTCACCGGCGACGACACTGCTACACTCGGTGCTGTAGAGGTGGTGGCACAGAAGCCTATCGTCAAGATGGAGGCTGACAAGATGACCTATTCCGTCGCTGACGACTCCGACTCAAAGACCATGACGGTGCTCGACATACTCCGCAAGGTGCCGATGGTGACCGTCGACGGGCAGGACAACATCAGCGTCAACGGCTCATCGGCATTCAAGATTTATGTCGACGGCAAGCCAAACCCAATGTTCAGCAAAAACGCAAGTCAGATTTCGACAATCACATGGAAGTTCGGAAACACAAAGAAACAGTTCCGGAAACATGAGAGCAAGGTTGGCAACGACTACATAGAGAAAAAGAACGCCAACGAGAGCATAGGCACCGCAGGAGGTCGTATGTAAAGCATCATGACGATATGTCGGCAGTGAGTCAGCCGAAGGGGTGTGATTTATCACGCTCCGCGCCGCCCGACATATCCCAACGTAACGGCAAATGACGGCATACTTGCTCAACCCGAGCAACCTCTTTCGACATGTTTATAAATTCGGAAAACAAACAATCAATGGCATGGCGCCAGCGTAGGGGCGTGATTTATCACGTTCCGTATCGCCATTTCTCGTTATACACAAAGTAGTATTCAGATAAAATCTTATCTCCAAACCTAACGTATCGTAAAGAAAAATCATCTTTGCGATTTT
>ERZ772940.811-NODE-811-length-12263-cov-9.34608_pt1 | contig 12263 bp, 9 predicted proteins | sample MGYA00511682_ERZ772940 | MGnify/ENA primary metagenome ERZ772940 (study PRJEB29015, sample SAMEA2737922) | human oral metagenome | biome: human oral; feature: human-associated habitat; material: dental | place: China | collected 2031 ... | reverse complement strand
ATCCTGTCATCCCGACCAACCCTAAACCCCCTGAGAGTAATCTTCAGGGGGTTTGTTGTATGTACCTTCTGCCCGGGTCATCCACTGAGCCGAGTCAAATGTCTAAATATCTAGTGTACGCAGCAGTTCGCGCGGCGGAATCACGCCGTCCTCAATGTAGGCGCGGAAGATAGGCGCCGCCTGCTCACCCGTGAAAACCTCTTCGGGGTGCACTTGAACGGGCATACGGTTACCAACCCATGTGATGGTTGTCCACGCATCGGGGTCGGTCACGGGTTTGCGGGCCACCGTGTACTGTTCGTACGAACCATCTTCGGCAGTCACCCTAATTTCCACCGTCATCGCATGCGTAGAACCGGCACACTGTATATAGTTGCCGTGCGCCACCGAATCCTGGGGAACGTCATCAACATGGTTCACGCCTTCAGGCAGAGCCCACACCACGAGGGCGAAGCGTTTGTCACCCTCCAAAAAGTCGAGATCAGTGAGGCGCTGCTCGGTATCGTCGGCGAAAGACTGCGGAGTCTGGGGGACATCGAATCCGTTATATTCAGTTTTTCCCACCACCCTGTAGCAAAGTACGTCACGGACTTATTCCTCTCTCACGTGTTCTTCAGTAGGCACAAGAGTATCGAAGAGAAACCGTGCGTGCCAGCATATTCGTCACTTCGCCGGGCTAACCCCGCCCACTCATGAGGGCGAGCGCCATTTCGAGGGGGCCACGCTGCTGAATTTTCTCCCACAGGGTGCACAGCATCATCGCCAGCACCCACCATACGAGCAGGAACCCGAACCAAAGCGCATAACTATAGACGCTCCCCTGCTGCGGGGCGCGATAACCTTCACCGGCGACCATCGTCACGAGCCGCCCGCCGCCGTAGAATGCCAGCCCCAGCATCACAATGGATGCGCTCAGCGACATTCGACCCAGCCGCGCGAACGGTTCCAGCACGCCTTTTCCGGCGCTGAGCCGTGCAAGTTCGCCCCAGGTGCAGACGGTTCCCACCACGCCTACGATGGTGAGTACGATCGGCCACGTGAGCGGTCCCAGTTGGGCATGCGGATACACCCACAGGTAGATACACACGGCAAGAGAACCCAGCGCCACCGGTATGCCCAGGCGTGCGCCGAGTTTTTCGTATCCTCGCCACAGCACCATGCCCAAGCCCATAAGCCAAATGAGTTTGAACCCATCCTGAAACATGGTTCCCGCGCTCTCGTTCACGATTGCTGGGATTGTGCGATGCAGCCAGTCGTCGGCAGTCCACCCGCCCACGCTCAGCCGCTCGTAAGTGAACGGCACGGCGGGGCTGGCGAGCACGGTCACGGCAAGCTGCACCCAAAACGGCATATATACCAACCCGATGCTCAGCAGGGTCAGCACGGCTAGAGGCAAAAGCATATCGAAACGGATGGGGAAGTCTTTCCACCCGGAAAAAGCTTGATCCGCAAAGGTGCTGTGTGGAAGTTGGGCGAGAATCCAGCCGAGCACGCAGAACGCCAGAAAACGCACGATACTGCTCGCAAAAAACTGCGGAAAAGCCACCTTGCGGGAGTATAAATATGCAGCTGCGCCCAGAATCACGGCAAACAGGTTCAATGCCTGCGGAAGCACCTGTGAAAGCCAGCTCAGATGTTTGCCAGGCACCAGGTTAAGGCTTACGCTCACAGGAATGAGCATGAGCAGAAGCGCAAAGGCGCGAGCGCTGTCTAACCCGGTATCTCGCCGGGTGTTGGTTTCCGGTAGCATGCATCTCCTGCTCGCTCGTGCCTGTGGTGGTGCATTCTACGGTACCGTGTTCTGCGGGCGGTTTCTAGCGGCCCTGATGCTATGACGGTTCGTGTTGAGGGTATGCCGCATCATGTGATGTCAAATTGTTTTGCCCCAGCTCAGGGCGCAGATGTGCGGGGTGGGGTGCAAGATACCGGATTGTTGTGTGCAGGTTATCCGCTGGCTTCGGAACGTCATGTGATACCTTGGGCAGCTGGAGTAGATTTCCTCGCCCGCTGTACTTACGCCTAGTCTTTTTGAAAGAACACAGTCAGCCCCTCCTATGTGAATAACCCGAAGTATCTAAGGTATGCTTTCTTCACTATGAACGTTCTGGATGTTTCTCAGCTTGCCCAGCCCCTCGCCGCCGCACACACGCATATTCTTGCTGCGGGTCCGCACGAGGCGTCCGGGGTTGAGGGTACCGCGCAGTATGTCTCGATTTTCTGGGTGACCTTAGCGGCGCTGCTTTCGCCCATTATGTCGCGGCTAACGGGCAAGCGCATCCCCGATGTGGTGTTCTTACTGATCTGCGGTGTGCTCATTGGCCCGAACGTGCTGGGGCTGGCATCCGGCAGCGACGGCGGCATTCCGCTGCTGAAAGAGCTGGGTTTAGGCATGCTCTTTCTGATTGCCGGGTTTGAGATTAACGTCGATTCGCTGCGTAACCGCCAGGGTAAAAGCGCAACCGCAACCTGGTTTATCTGTTTTGCGCTGGGCGTGCTGGGGGCGGCGCTCATCACCGGTTTCGCCAAGGGTTTTAACACCTATATTGCGGTGGGTATTGCACTGAGTTCCACAGCTCTGGGCACGCTGCTGCCCATGCTCAAATCGCATGGTGCGGCGGGTACTCGAGTGGGTAACGCGGTGCTGGTGCACGGTGCCGTTGGCGAGCTTTTCCCGATTTTTGCGATGTCGCTGCTGCTCTCCTCGTACTCGCCGGGTTTGGCGATTTTGATTCTGCTGGGGTTCATGGCGATTGCTGTGGTGACGGCGATTATTCCGCATCGTCTTCTGCAGAAAGTGCCGGGCCTGCGCCAGATTATGGCGGTAGAAACTAACACAACCAGTCAGCTTGTGCTGCGTCTTGCTATGTTTCTGCTAGCTACCCTCATTATGTTTACGGCGCTTTTCGGGCTGGATGCGGTGCTCGGCGCCTTCGCTGCGGGTATTATTATGCGTTCGCTCACCCCGGTGGGCGCACTTCATATGATCACGGCACGGTTAGAGACGGTCGGGTTTACGTTCATGATTCCGCTGTTTTTCGTGGTCAGCGGCATGGGGATTAACCCTTCTGTGGTGGCGTCCTCGCCTCTGCTTCTGGCGATGGTGGTTATCGGTATTCTGCTGGTGCGCGGGGTGCCAGTGTTTATCGCGGAGCGGTTCACGAACACGGGTTCGGGGCTGCAGTCAATGAGCGAGAAGGTTGAGTTAGCGCTGTATTCAGCGGCGGGTCTGCCTATTATTGTGGCGGTCACGAGTATCGCCACGAGTTCGGGGCTGCTTGAGAGCTCTACTGCATCGCTTCTGGTGACCGGCGGTGCCCTCACGGTTCTGCTGTTCCCGCTGTGGGCTGCGGCCATTAAGCGGGCTTTTAGGTCGCAGACAGCTGAGTCTGAGTCCGGTGTTTCTAAGCGTGCCCAGATTGATGCGTTGAAGGCGCATCGCAACGCGACGGTGAAGCTCACGACCGGTATGATTCCGGTTGTGAAGCCGACGAAAGAAACGCATAGTCCTCTGCGAGGCAAAGGCTCTTCGAGTTCCTCCAAAACTCAGAAACCGCCGGAGAACTAGCTGGTTCCCCGGGCTGAGGAATCGTATTTAGGTGAGGGTTTTGAGGATAGCCCGCGCGTGTTTTGCCGCTTGCGAAGATCCTTTAAAACCGCCTAACCACGCGGTTATCTCGGGGCTTAGCTGCGGGGACTCATTCGTGCCGTGAACACGCACGTATTCCTGCGCATATACGCCCAGGAGCTTCCCCATCCCGTGCTGGGTGCGCTCACAATGCGGCAGCAGACCGCCTAAGAAACTCAAGGTAACGTGCGGGTCTATGGCCGCCATATCCTCGAAGGTATGCGCCCACCGAGTTAACATCAGCGCCGGAGCAGCCTGCGAAAACCCTGTAGTGGCGTCTTCGTAGGAGAGTCGAACGCCAAGGTTCTCCGCCAACAGCTCGGCGGCTCCCGCACGGTCTATATGATGCTTTGAAGTAGCCAGCACAGCGAGCGCCTGCGCGGTAATGGAGTTCCACTGCCCCGGATGGTTCCTGAGCGTCTGGACCATATCATGCATATAGTGGTGCCCGTCTTCTTCGTCGAGAAAGACCCATCGTTCCAACAGCCCTACTGCCACGGGCACTGTGGAAGAAGGGCAGAGGTGCGCCAACTCTTCGCAGCTCGTTGCCGCATAGTGCAGGGTGAGCAGATGTGTTTCGTCCGGCGTGTGGTGTGGTTCTGCGGCAGGTAGGTGCACGGTGGGGCTCCACCACACGTTTTCGGGTTTGCCGTTGGGGCGTTTCGCCTCGCTTTCACGATAATCCCAACTCACTCGAATGCTCTCAAGAATATTGGGGACTTTCCCCGTACTTTTCCCAGAACGCACGTAATCAGGATGCGGGGCTTTGTGGTCCGTGCCCTCGGCGGTTTGCTCGGCCTCAACTGGGGCTTTCAAGGCTGTATGCTGCGCGGTTCCCTCTTCTGTACGTTTCAGGAGTTCGGCATCCTCTAATTCCTGCCGTGCAACCGGGCTGAGGTTCTGCACATGCTGATACAGCGTTTCAGTCGCTTTGGCTTGATGCAGCAATTTTGCGGCTGCTACCTGCACCTGTGGATGCGCGTGGTTCAGCCCCGCAACAGATGCTTCGGCAACCGGCGCATCGCCGACTGTACCGCGCAGAGACGCCAAGAGTTTGAGGATCGACAGCGCATTCGCCTTGCTCGTCAGCAGCGCGGGGGCGCATCCGCGAACGAATCGGTCACCGTCAAGAAGCCCCGCCCGATGCACCGCCGAAAGCTGTTTGACCGCTAGGGTGAAGGTCGTGCCCACCGGCGACCCCAGCAGGTTCACGAGCGTATCCTGCCGTTGAGCGGATTCTGCGGCGGTGGGTTTGAGCGCGGCATACATGCGGGAGAACCACCCGGCGCGGTAGGCGGCGAAGTCCCGCGCTAACGATGCCAGGCACGCATCCAGCAGATGTCCCCGGGGAATCAGCCCCTCGGCAGAAGCCTCAAGCAGTTCTCTCTGCCAGGTGTTTCTGAACGTATTTTTATCTACCGTCGTGAACGACCTTTCGGGGGTTCCCTCGACGGTGAACAGGTGCCACAGCAGCTCGTCACGAAATTGCCGGTCGTGGCGCAGCAGACTCTGCCGAAGCGAAACGTTCAAGTTCATAAGCGCCAGAAAATAGTCGTCGTCATGCTTCAGCTGCAGCCCATCGTAGAGCTCAGCTAACCGAAAGAACCCCTGATCGCACCAGTGAGGTGCAGGGCTGGCCATTCGTTCGATTTCCTCGCGGAACCCGCCCGCGCGCAGGCTGCCATAATTCTCGGCTTTGTACAGGGCATATACCTGTTCGGGACCTTTGTCCGCGAGAAGCTGGGGTAAGTCCTGGATGAATTTCTTATAGGAGGTGCGAAGATCCATATCATTGCTCATCTGCTGCTCCTGTAGACTTGACGCAAGGCATTGCTCGTTCGGCGTTTATGGTTCATTGTAGGGATTTTCTCGCGCGGATGCGGCACATCCGGAAAATTACAAAGTTCAGACGGCTACCAACTTGAGGTCTTTACGTCGTGGAGTCTCGAACGACCTTGTGCCCCTCTCACTGGTACTCTCCCGGGGTGCCCTTTCCCCGAGCAGATATTATTTCGGCGAGCAGATAACAATCCGCTATCTGCTCGCCGACATAATATCTGCTCGCGCTCTAGGTGCGGGCGGGGAGATGCGCCCAACCGAGCCTCATCTGCTGCGTTCGCGTACATCGTGCCTACCGGTTCTTAGGGCGCCAACGAGTTGAGGTGTCTGAAACCATAAAATAAGAACATGTAATTTTGGTTTAATCGCTCTAAACCCACAAAAAGGGTATCCTAAGTTTTCATACATATAACCTCTTAAATTCCATAATTTACCCGTCACGTAATCGTTATCCGGCAGCATTACTTAAGGTCATTAACACCCTCAAAAGTCCGTAATATTCGGTATTTTTACGACAAATTTTCGGCGTGTTACGACTCTTATCTTTTGCGAGTGACACTGTGTCAGCTAAGATGAAATAGATACGGCAGGGCTCCTCATAAATCCCACAGAATCCAATATCTCATGTGGGGTTGCAGGTTAGTCGAGACATGACTCTTCCGGGTAGTCCCGCGTTGACAGACGAGCTCTACAGGGACGGAGAACGATATGGACTCAACCTCTGAATAGCTCATTAGAGCATCTCAACTTTACGGCCTCACACACTAATTTCATACGCACACACAGTCATTCTAAGGAAGACAAATGCACCAAACACTCATGATGAGTGCCGGTGGTGTAGCACTAGACTTTCCTGCCTGGCTGCGCATCACCCACTTCATTAACTTTCTGATGATTGGACTTCTCATCCGATCCGGTTGGGAAGTTATTGCCTCACATCCGCGTTTTTACTGGAACAACCACTGCACCCCCGGGTCTGAGTGGCTCAAGTTCACAAAGGATAAGGTTTCAACTGTTCCTGGCGAATACACCGCCCGCGACGATCAACGAAGCCTCTCCCCTCTGATCTCGCTCCCCGGTAAGGCTCAGATTGGCTTGGGACGTGCTTGGCACGCTCTCACTACCGTCATCTGGATTGCTAATGGTCTGGTTTATGTGAGCCTACTCTTTATTACGGGTCAGTGGCGCCGCATTGTTCCTACCTCCTGGGATATTTTCCCCGAGGCATGGCAGTCCATCCAGATTTACGCGGGTTTCCAAATCCCCTCTATTGAGCATTTCCAACCCTACGATGCGCTTCAGAAGCTCATGTACTTCACCGTGGTTTTCATCGTGGCACCGCTGATGATTGCCACCGGTCCTATCATGAGCCCCGCGTTCTGCGGTCGCTTCCCACGCTACGTGCGGTTGTTCCGTAACCGCCAGACCGCCCGCTCAATTCACTTCTTGGGCATGGCGTTCTACTGCGTCTTCACGATCATGCACGTGGCGCTGGTATTCATCGTTCACCCGCAGTACAACATTGCGCACATGATGCTCAACAAGAACTACAACGAGATTGATGCGGCACAGTTCGCCCAAGCAGTGACCATGCTGATCGTTGGTGTCGTCGTGGTTCTCGCGGTCTGGATCGGTGCTTCTTACTGGTCGCATCGAGACCTGCGCTTCGCCCAGACCTTCGTTTGGGGTCTGACCCAGCCGGTTCGCAACCTGTTCCTGGATCGCATCTCCTCGCGCCAGGTCAAGAGGCAGACCTTCACGGACGCCGATATTTCGCCGTTCCACTGGGTTAACACACGCCCGCCTACAGAGCGTGAAAGCACCGAATGGAACCGTCTGCGCGAACAGGACTTCGTGGATTATCGCCTGGAGCTGGGCGGTTTGGTGAAAGAGCCGAAGTCGCTAAGCATCGACGATTTGAAGTCCTTGGGCAAGGAAGTCAATATTACGATGCACACCTGCATGCAGGGGTGGACGGGCATCGCCAAATGGGAAGGCGTTCGCCTGCGTGATGTACTCGCCCTTGTCGAAAAGGACGATAACGCACGGTACGTTATGGTGACTTCCTTCGGACACGTGGGTCACACCTACGATGGTCGACCCACCGAACCCTACTACGAATGCTTGGATATCTCCATGGCAATGGAGGACGAAACCATTCTGGCTTGGGGTATGAACGATAAGCCCCTACCGGATGTTTACGGTGGTCCCCTGCGCTTGCGTGCAGATTCCATGCACGGCTACAAGATGGTCAAGTGGGTTCAGAAAATTGAATGGATCAGCGATTACCGCGATGTTGGCGACGGTCAAGGCGGTAGCCGCGAAGATTCCGGTCTGCAGCACTTCGACGCTCGCGCGTAAAGTTCTGTAGCTTGTTCCTAGAAGCCCCTGCTGGGCACCGGGTACTCTCCCGGATGCGCGCGGCAGGGGCTTCGCTGTGCTCGTGCTGTGGGCGGATGCTCTTATTCCCCTAGCTTCGTGATGCGCGGCTTATACCGTTCGATCGGTGATAGCGTGCGAGGTACTTCTCCCGCACACAATGAAAGGGGACGGGAACCACGTTAGGTTCCCATCCCCTTTCTATTGCGTCAGCGGTGCTCTAGGCTCAACCGCCTAGTCCGTTTACCGCATTTGCCGAACCGGCTATTTGCCTTCGAGAATCACCACATCCAGGATGCGCGGTCCGTGCACACCCTCCACGCGAATCAGCTCAATATCGCTGGTCGCAGACGGCCCGGAGATCATGGTTACCGGACGCTCGTAGGTGATGCGTTCAATCGCCTCCGGCACCAGCTCCACAACTGTGGATTCCGGCACCACGCATACGTGATGGTCGGGCACCAGGGAAATCGCACGGCGACCTTCCTGTGGGGTGGAGTTCAAGAAAATGGTGCCGGTCTCAGCGCACGATACGGTTGAGGAAGTGACCACCGCATCCACGGCGTCAAGCTCATGCACCGAAAGCGCACCGGGTTCAAGAGTGCTCCCCGAATCGGTGACATGCACGCGGGTTGCAGTATCCTCGGGCAGCCATTCGGGGTTCAGCCCGATGGGAACCACATAGTGCGAGTTCTCTCCCAGACGCTCGGCAATAACCTCGGCGATATTCGATTCGGTCGCGTTGAAGACGTTCGCCTTATAGTCGATCAGACGATCCACCAGCATCTCAATAGTCTGCTCGCGGTTCAGCTCGCTTACGCGGCGGTAATTACGCACGGGGGTTGGTGCCTCGGGGGCATCCGACAGGGACTCACGAATACGCGTGAGAATATCTTCCTTCGCAGAGGACATTATGCGTTCTCCTTACCTTCACGAGCCGCCTGAGCTTCGGCCGCGGCCTGTGCGTTCGCTGCGGCTTCTGCAACCTTACCCTTATTCGCTTCGATGAGAGCGGCAATATCCACGCGCTCGGCGCTGTCACGAGCGGGAGCGCCAGACTTTTCCTTCTTCCACCAGTTGCGGAACGATTCTTTGGGAGGCTCAGGAATATCGCGGTAGTCCGTCCAGCCGCCGATAATTCCGGGCACCTTCGTAATCTTATGTTTCTTGCCACTAATCAGACGGGACATCGGCAGACCACGCTCGGCGACCGCCATCATCTTGCCCGAGGAGAACAGCTTCTTGGCGCCGTACATCATGGCGTCCATCTGGGTGGGCGCATGTTTCTTCGCGTGCTTCGCTTCAACATCCTTACCGCGCAGATGCACCAGCACCTCGGGGAAGTTGATCTTCACGGGGCACACTTCGTAGCAGGCACCGCATAGCGAAGATGCGTATGGCAGCGAGTTATTGTGCGCCGCCTCAATGCCGGAAAGCTGGGGCGAAAGAATTGCACCAATCGGACCGGGGTAGGTGGAACCGTAGGCGTGACCACCGGCGCGCTCGTACACGGGGCACACGTTCATGCAAGCAGAACAGCGGATGCAGCGCAGAGCCTGGCGACCCAGTTCATCGGCCAGCACAGCGGTACGACCATTATCGATAAGGATCACGTGCAGGTTCTGCGGGCCGTCACCGGGGGTTACGCCCGTCCACATGGAGGTGTAAGGGTTCATGCGCTCACCTGTGGAGGAACGCGGCAAAAGCTGCAGGAATGCCTCGTAGTCCTGGAAAGTGGGCAGCAGCTTCTCAATACCCATGAACGAGATGAGGGTATCGGGCAGGGTCAGGCACATACGACCGTTGCCTTCAGATTCCACGATGGTCATGGTGCCGGTTTCAGCGATACCGAAGTTCACGCCCGAAACGGCAACCTTAGTCGAGAGGAACTTCTCGCGTAGACGGTTACGCGAAGCCTCCGCAAGCTCAGCGGGTTCATCGGTAATATCCGGGTTAATGCCTTCAATCTTCTTAAGGAAGATATCGCGGATTTCGCGGCGGTTACGGTGAATTGCCGGAACCAGAATGTGCGAGGGGCGATCTTCGCCGAGCTGCACAATTTCTTCTGCAAGGTCGGTCTCAATGGCGTTAATGCCGTTCTCTTCCAAGAACTCGTTCAGACCGGTTTCGGCGGTTGCCATGGACTTGATCTTGATGATCTCGTCCACACCCTGTTCGCGAATCAGATCGAGGGCGATCTGGTTTGCCTCGTGAGCATCGCGCGCCCAGTGCACATGGCCGCCGCGCGCGGTAAAGTTACGCTCGAACTGTTCCAGCATTTGGGGCAGGTTGAAGAGCACATAGTTCTTCACCATTTCGCCGGTGTTGCGCAGCTCCTGCCAGTCGGGCAGCTCACTGGTGACGCGGGCACGCTTATTGCGAATAGCGTGGGTCACGAAACGCAGGTTATTACGCAGCTGGTCATTCTTCAGCTCACGCTTGGCGTATTCGGGGAACGGTTCGTTCTCAAAGATATTGCCTTCGCCGTAGTGCACGACCTTCGGCATACCCAAGGGGATTGCGGTGGAAGTCATCATCAACCTACTTTCTATGCGAAGGCGAGTTCTACGTTGCCGTCAATCTTCAGCGGATTCTCCTTGGTGGAGGCGAGGATTTCGGCAAAATGGACGGTCTTAACAGAGGATCCGCGGCGTGAGAGTGCACCGCCGATATTCATCAGGCAGGAGCAGTCGCCGCCAGTGCATACGGATGCGCCGGTCTTCTCAACGTTGGTTGCTTTATCTTCAACCATCGCACCGGAAACATCGGCGTTCTTGAACGAGAAGGTTCCGCCGAAGCCGCAGCACTGGTCGAGACCCTCAATTTCGGTGTACTTAATACCCTCAACGGTGCGCACAAGATCTGACTGACGAGAGCCAAGATGCAGCAGACGCATACCGTGGCATGAGCTATGGTAGGTCACGTGCTCGGGGAAGTAAGAACCAAGCTGCTCGGCAGCGTTGGTGATGCCCAGAACGTCAATGAGAAGCTGGGAAAGTTCAAAGGTGCGTGCGGCAATCTGCTCTGCCCGCACGGCAAGATCTTCGTCGCCCTGATGACGAGCGATCATGGGCTGCTGGTGCCCCAGGGATGCCACGCAGGAACCTGAGGGTGCCACGGCAACATCCCAATCCCACGCCTCAAAAGACTCGACGTGGTTTTTTACGACGGGGTAAGCATCATCAAAGTACCCGGAATTGACGTGCATTTGGGAACAGCAGGTCTGCCCGGGAGGGTAAACAACCTCATGCCCCAAGCGTTCTAGAATCTCGACGGTCGCGCGTGCTACGCGGGGATACATGCCATCAACAATGCACGTGGAGAAAAGCGCAATACGCATGTTATCCGTCCTTTCTGGTTTCGAGTCTCTACAGAACCGCTGATGTGGGATGCGGTATGCGCTCCGGGACGCAAATTCCTGTGCCGAATTTACGTAACGCGGGTTTTCAACGCGCCAGGATCATGACTGACCAGGTTCTCTCAGGAACCCGCCGGTGTTTACGGGGACCGGTCATATCGGTGTAGAAACGTATTCGTAGACTTTCTTCGTTGATCTTCATTTAACACCAGGTTCGGAGCATTCCTTTAATTGAAATAACGAACATTTTTCTCACCAAATTGAGTTTTAAGGACTCCCTTAGTTTCAGGTAGTAAAGCATACTTTAGGTCATAGCAACCCCAATGTTTCGAGATACCTTAAACAGACATTCCGGCGGGTGCATATGCAGCATCCGCGAGCTGATGCGGAACTGACCGATTTCTCTGCATAATTTCCCGCAAATATGCATATCTTACCTATGCAATCCCTTGCAATATCGGGTGGCACAACCCAGGAACATCTCGAAAAAATACAGTGCGCAAAATCTCTATGCGCAGAGCTGAAATTTAATGCCAGAAGTTGGAACACCCATTTTTGATGCCCAGAACGCAAATATCACCCCTCTTCCCCGCCATCGTGCGGAAAACACACCTGCACTCTATAAGTTGTATCTCAAAGCACCCTTCGGGTAGGCTTCACATGAAGCTAATGGTCAGACCACATCCCAAGCGGCGCCATAAGCGCCACGAACTCGTGGAGTTTTGATTGGTCTGACCACATCCACGTCGAACCGAACCAAAGGAGTTCCAGTGAATACATTCTTCGCTGAACCCAACGCAGTCGGGGGAAGCCTTGGGCTAAGCGCGCTCGTGGCAACCATACCGCTGCTGACCTTCTTCATCATGCTACTCGTCGTCAAGGCACGCGCGCACTGGTCGGCGCTGGTAGCACTCGCCGCATCCATCCTGGTGGCAAGCCTCGGCTTTACGATGCCCTTCGATTTGGCAGGACTCAGCGCGGTGCGCGGCGCTATCTACGGTTTGGTGATCTGCTGGGTGATCCTCGGCGCTATCTGGTTCTACCAGGTCACCGTGCTTGCCG
>ERZ772940.806-NODE-806-length-12296-cov-32.7666_pt1 | contig 12296 bp, 11 predicted proteins | sample MGYA00511682_ERZ772940 | MGnify/ENA primary metagenome ERZ772940 (study PRJEB29015, sample SAMEA2737922) | human oral metagenome | biome: human oral; feature: human-associated habitat; material: dental | place: China | collected 2031 ... | reverse complement strand
GGCGACGTGAGCCCGTTCCCGGACTACCCCGAGCCGGAGCCCGGCTCGGGGCGTCGGCGGCGCGGCGCCCACCGGGCCCCCACCGCCCCCTCGGCGAGCTCGGGCGGCAGTCCGACGGCCAACACCCCCACTGCACCGGACAACTCCAAGAGCAAGCAGCCCCAGCCCGTCCGGGAGCCCCAGCCCTTGGAGGCCCTGCCCGACACGGAGGTCGTCTCCGCCTCCGAGGCGGCGCTGATCGCGGCGCCCCCCGTGCGGGCCTCGATCTGCCCCCAGGGGCACGCCAGTCCTCCCGAGCTCCGGGAGTGCCTCATCTGCTCCCAGCCCCTGACGGGAGTGATCTCCTACGTGCGCCGGCCGGCTCTGGCCACGCTGACCCTGTCGACCGGCGCCGCCGTCGAGGTCGCCGGCGACGTCGTCATCGGACGCGCCCCCCAGGTGCAGGCCGGGGGCGATCCGCACATCGTGACCCTGGTCCCGGTGGCCAGCCCGCAGCACATGGTCTCGCGCTCCCACCTCATGCTCACGACCTCGGGGTGGAGCATCCTGGCCCAGGACCTGGGCTCGTCCAACGGCACGGTCCTGGCTCGCCCCGGTGCGACGCCGGTCCTGCTGGGACCGGGAATGCCGACGCCGGTCTTCATGGGGGATCTCATGGACGTCGGCGACGGGGTGACGCTCCGTATTGACCCGCCGTCGTGGCTGAGGTTCCGTAGTGGCTGAGGTCACTGTCCGAGTGGTCGTGCTTCGCCGGTGCGGCTCCGGCTTCTCAGTAAGACTGGACCCGGGTGCCGATCATGAGCCGGGACCGTGGAAGGAGAATTCATGAGCGACCTGACGTGGACAGAGATGCCGGAGGTCAATCCTGAGCAGCCCGACGAGCTCGTCCTGGACTTCTCCGGAGAGATCTACCGGGTCGCTCCGGCCGACGCCTTCGTCATCGGCCGAGGCGGAGACCTCGATATTGACGACAACCCCTACCTCCACCGCCGATTCCTGGTCTTCGCCCACTCCGAGAACCTCTGGTGGATCGCCAACGAGGGGTCGCGGTTGTCGGCCACCCTGACCGACGGTGAGGGACTGGTCCAGTCCCGACTGGCCCCGGGCGCCCGCATGCCGCTGGTCTTCCCCCGGGTCATCCTCACCTTCTCCGCCGGCCCGACCACCTACGAGATCAACCTCATCACCTCCGGGGAGGACCGTTTCTCCGGGATCGACGGCGTGCGTCAGTCCTCCGGCCAGACCACCATCGGGGTGACCCCGATGACCCGCTCCCAGCTGCTGCTCGTCCTGGCGCTGTCTGAGCCGGTGCTCAAACGGGCCGGGACCGGGGCCGCCGAGATCCCCTCCTCCGCGGCGGCCGCGGCGCGCCTGGGCTGGCCGCTGACCAAGTTCAACCGCAAGCTCGACAACGTCTGCGAGAAGCTCGACCGGGTGGGGGTGCGCGGGCTGCGCGGCGGCCGTGTGGCCGGAGCCGCCTCCAACCGGCGTACCGCCCTGGTGGAGCACGCCGTGTCCACCCTCATGGTCACCGCCGAGGACCTCTACATGCTTGACGAGGAGCTGGCCGCCAACCAGGCCCCCGCCGACCAGACGGCCGAGCGCTCGGCGAGCACCGCCCCGGTGGCCCAGAGCTCGCCGTCGGCGCCGAGGCGATGACGTGACGCGAGGAGTGATGAGTCGCCGGGGAGACGCGGACTCGCCCCGAGTGGAGAGGGACGTCGTCGAGGAGGAGTTCCCCAACCGGTCGCTCCTCGACGAGGTCCTGGCGGACGATCCCGAGGAGGACGAGCTCTTGGAGAAGGACTCCTCGCAGGAGGAGCTCTCGGACGGTGACCGTCCCCGCCCTGCCCGGCGACGTCACGTGTGGCGGTGGCTGGCGGTCCTGGTGGTGCTCGTCGTCATCCTGAGCGCCGGGGCCGTCGGGGCGGAGTACCTCGTGCGCGGGCAGGTCGACGCCGCCGTGCGCTCCGCCCTGCCGGGGCTCAGCCCGGACGCCCGGATCGCCACCAGGGGAATCGTCCTGCCTCAGGTCGTCGGCGGCTCACTGGACAGCCTGAGCGTGGACTCCTCGAGCCTGACGCTCACCTCCAAGGGCCAGAGCAACGCCTCGGTCACGCTCAGCGACGTCGACGTCGATCTGAGCCACATCAGCCTGCACAAGCCCTATCAGACGGACGCCGTGGCGGCGTCGGGCACCATCAGCTGGCAGCAGGTGGCCGAGCTCGCCGCCGCATCGCACCCGAAGCTCAAGGGCGTCACCCTTCAGGCCAAGCGCACGGGGACGAGCACCCAGGATCCGGGGGCCATCCAGGCCTCGATGTCCCTGCTCGGTCTGAGCGGTGAGGCCGAGATCGTCCCGTCGCTGGGTGCCGACGGCAGCCTGGTCCTGACCATCACCTCCACCCGGATGGGTGGGAACAAGCTCGACGTCGACGTCGACACGGGGCAGGACAGCATGCTCAGCTATATCGGGCTGGACTCCCCGCAGATCACGATCCCCGCGAAGTCCCTGCCGCCGGGGCTGCGCCCGACCAGCGCCATCGTCACCAACGACGGGCTCCGGCTGAGCCTGGCCGGGAGCCGGGTGAACCTTGGCCAGCTCTGACCCCGGGGTGGCGACCCCATGACGATTCGTCTCACATTTCCTTCAAAGTGGCGCGAAACCGGTAAAAAGTGGAGGCCTGTCGGGGCTGTGGGGAGGACTTCCCCTCCGCTCGTGCCCCAGGTGGCCCCGGCTCGTATAGCCTGCCAATGCGTTGCCTATCCAGGCGCGAGCACGTGGCGCGAGGAATCAAGCCAGAACTGAGCGAGGAGAATCATGAGCATGCAGCCCGAGCACCGCGCCCAACCCGGCAGTCAGCCGGGTGGCTGGGGTAGTGGCCAGCAGTACGGCCAGTCGACCGGCCAGCCGGTGGCCCGACAGGCCGGTCAGCCCGCCGGCTCCTCCGCGGGGCAGGGCGCTGCGGCCTCGGCGCAGCGGCCGCCCTCGGTCCCTCCTCAGATCGACCCGCAGGCCGCCGGGGCCCGCTCCGTGCCGACCGCATCATCCAGGATGACGGTTCCCGGCTACCCCTCCGGCCCGGCGGCGCCGGCCGAGGAGAAGGTCGACACCGGCCCCCTGCCCTCCCGTGAGGCGCTGCGCCGCGAGGCCCGGGCCGCCTCCAGCCGTCGGGGCGCCGGGGACGCCGACGTGGAGCGCGCCGCTGAGCTGCTCAAGTCCGTGGCCAACATCTTCTCCCAGCGCGTCGTCGGTCAGGAGCAGCTGCGCACGGCCCTGGTGACCGCTCTCATGTCGAGTGGTCACATCCTGCTGGAGTCGGTGCCCGGCCTGGCCAAGACCACCGCCGCCCAGACGCTGGCCTCGGCCGTCTCCGGTTCCTTCCGGCGCATCCAGTGCACGCCCGACCTCATGCCCAACGACATCGTGGGCACCCAGATCCTCAACTCCTCCACCGGCGAGATGACCACCCAGCTGGGGCCGGTCCACGCCAACATCGTCCTGCTCGACGAGATCAACCGCTCCAGCGCCAAGACCCAGTCGGCCATGCTCGAGGCCATGCAGGAGCGCCAGACCTCCATCGGCGGCGTCGTCTACCCCCTGCCCCACCCCTTCATGGTCCTGGCCACGCAGAACCCCATCGAGGAGGAGGGCACCTACGTCCTGCCCGAGGCCCAGATGGACCGCTTCCTCATGAAGGAGGTGCTCACCTACCCGCGGCCCTCGGAGGAGGCCGACGTCCTGGACCGCATCTCCAACGGGACCTTCGACCAGCCCGTGACCGGTCGGCCCATCTCCACCGACGACGTCGAGTGGCTTCAGCGGGCCGCCGAGCGGGTCTATGTCGATCCCGTCATCAAGCAGTACATCGTCGCCCTCATCAACACCTCCCGCGGCGGGGGGCCGCGGCCCGTGCCCGGCCTGGACCGGCAGGTGCGCGTGGGGGCCTCCCCCCGTGGCGGCATCGCACTGATGAAGGTGGCCCAGGCCGTCGCCCTCCAGGAGGGGCGCACCTACGTCATCCCCGACGACGTCCGCCTGCTGCGCCACGGGGTGCTGCGCCACCGGCTGGTGCTCACCTATGACGCCCTGGCCGACGGAGTCGCGCCCGAGGCGATCATCGACGCCATCTTCGCGGCCGTCCCCACGCCCTGAGCCAGGTGGGACCAGCACAGCGATGAGCACGGAGGTACATGGCGCCCCCGAGGCGCCCGAGTCCGATTCCGGCGAGGGCCGGCGCGGTACGCGGATCGAGCGTCTGCGCGCGGCTCTGAGCCTGCCGACCCTGCGCCGCGCCACAGGGCTGCTCGACGGGCGCCACAAGTCGGTGTTCGTCGGGCGCGGGCAGGACTTCGACGACATGTCCTTCTACCGGCCCGGCGACGACATCTCCGACATCGACTGGAAGTCCTCGGCCCGCCTGGGGCAGCCGGTCATCAAGCGCTACCAGCGCGAGTCCATGATGCCCATGGTGCTGGCCGTGGACACCGGTCGGACCATGGCAGCGATGACCCCCACGGGCGAGGACAAGCGCGACCTGGCCCTGGGAGTGGCGGAGGTCTTCGCCTACCTGGCCCGGATGCGGGGGGACTCGGTGGCGCTCGTGGCCGGTGACGCCGGCCGGATGGTCTCGCGCCCGGCCCGTTCCGGGGCCAAGCACGTGGAGACCCTGCTGGCGCTGCTGGCCCGCACCTTCGAGGACCTCGACGCTCCCGTCGAGGGGGCGCCCGGCGTCTTCGAGCTGGCCCCCGGGGCCCCGCCCTCCAGCCTGCCGCACCTCATGGAGCGGGTGAGCACCTGGCACCGCCGACGCAGCCTGGTCATCCTCATCACCGACACCGCCCACCCCGGTCCCGATGCCGCGACCTGGCTGCGGCGCCTGTCGATCCAGCACGAGATGATCGTCGTCCAGATCGAGGACGACGACCCGCTGCGCCAAGGCGGCGGCCGCGGGCGGGACATCGACCTGCCCTTCGAGATCCCCGCCTTCCTGCGCGCGGACTCCTACCTGGCGGCTCACGCGGCCGTGGTGCGCGAGCAGTGGCGCACCAGCGTCGAGCAGGTGCTCGACGCCCGGCACCTGGAGTACGGCGTCGTCTCCTCCGAGGAGACGCTCATCGACTCCATCGCCGAGCTCCTCCAGCGTGAGCGCGCCGCCGTGGCCAGAGGGAGGCGGTGACCCCATGCAGATCATGCCCCCGGTTCTCATGCCGATATGGATGGTCATCGTCATGGTCGTCGGCCTGCTGCTGGTGACCGCCTGGCTGCTGCGGACCTTCCTGGTGACCCGCCGCGACCTCTCCCAGGAGGTCGGAGACATCCCCATGGCGCCCCGTGAGCGCCGCCAGTGGGGTGAGCGTCTCAGCGAGATCTCCCAGCGCTGGGACGCCGGTGACCTGGACCTGCGCGAGCTGCACCTGGAGCTGGCGGCGTTGCTGCGCGGCTTCGCCGAGGCCCGCAGCGGGGAGGAGATCACCACCGCCACGGTCTCGGAGATCCTCGACATGGCCGCAACTGCCGGGCCGCGCTCGGTGGAGGAGCGGCGACGCAGCGTGCGCGCGGCGGGCCGTCCCCTGGACATCAACCCGCTGGGGCACGTCGGAGAGCTGCTCGCCGTGTGGGAGCAGCCCTCCTTCGACCGTGAGCCGCAGGCCGCCGCGCAGGAGGCCCTCACCCACGCCAGGGAGGTGGTCACCCGATGGTGATGCTCTGGTTATTCATCGTTCTTGTCGTCATCGCCGCCGCGGCCATCATCGCGGTCTTCATCATCGACCGCCGTTCCAGCGGGGACCCCACCGTCAGGGCGCCCAAGCGCTTTAGGGCGCCCTGGAGCCGGCGGGGCGAGGATCAGGCCGTCGAGCTGCCCCGCCGCCTGGCCAACTCGGCGAGCCTGTTCCAGCTGCCGGCGGTGCGCAAGCGCATCCGGGCTCAGCGCTGGCTGCATGCGCTCCTGGCGGTCATGCTGGTCTCGGGCCTGGTGAGCGCCGCCGCCATCGCTGGTCGGCCCGTGCGCGTCACCGAGCGCTCCGACGCCCTGGCCAACCGTGACATCGTCCTGTGCCTGGACGTGTCGACGTCGATGGTCAGGATCGACTCCTCGGTCCTGACGACCTTCTCCGAGATCCTGGAGGACTTCGACGGCGAGCGGGTGGGGATCGTGGCCTGGAACTCATCCGCACAGACCATCGTCCCGCTGACGGACGACTACGAGCTGCTGCGTGACCAGCTCACCGAGCTGGGCGACGTGCTGGACATCGACCCGCAGAACGTCACCTACAAGCAGCAGCTCGCCTACCAGGAGGCCTTCGGCGGAACGATCAACAACAGCATCAACGGCTCCTCCCTGGCCGGTGACGGGCTCGCCTCCTGCGCCCAGGCCTTCGACAACCAGGACCTGGATCGCTCCCGCTCCATCATCCTGGCCACCGACAACCAGGTCATCGACCCCGACAACGAGCAGATCTACCCCCTGCCCGACGCCGCCAAGCTCCTGACCGAGCGCAAGATCCGCCTGTTCTCCATCTACGGCGCCGACGAGGACCAGCCCTACCAGAACCTCCTCAACAAGACTCCCGAGGAGTCCCGCGAGGAGCTCAAGACCGTCACCGAGGAGCAGGGCAAGGGGCGCTTCTACGACGTCGAGGACTCCGGCACCGGGGGCCAGATCGTCAAGGAGCTGGAGAAGACCGAGGTCTCTGCGCTCGGGGGTCGCAAGCAGACCCGTCGCACCGACGTCCCCCAGCGGCTCGTCATCACGCTCTCACTGGTGCTTCTGGGCTACCTGGGACTGACTACCTGGAGGCGAGCATGAAGCCGGTTCCGATCATCGGGGACTTCGCGTTCGTCCCGGTCACCTGGTGGATCCTCGTCCTCCTCGTGGCGGCCGCCCTGACGGGGCTGCTCATCGTGGCCCGACGCCGCCTGGTCCGTGACGATGCCGAGCCGGCCGCCCGCCGGGCCTGGTGGAGGCGCCTGGCCATCGTCGTCGTCATCGTGCTGGCACTGGCGGGGCCGGCGATCCGCGGCAGCGAGGCCATCAGCGTCTCCAACGTGGAGATCTACATGGTGGTGGACCGCACCGGCTCCATGGCGGCGGAGGACTACCAGGGCAAGGGGCCCAAGGGCGTCGACCAGTCGGCCTCCACCAGGCTCGACGGCGTGCGCGCGGACATGCGGGCGATCCGCGAGGCCTTCCCGGACTCGCGCTTCTCCATCATCGCCCTGGACAACGCCGCAGCCCGGGAGCTGCCGCTGACTCACGACACCAACGCCGTCGACGCCTGGATCGGCTCCTTCAAGCAGGAGGTCACGGGCCACGCCACCGGGTCCTCGCTGGAGGTGGCGCTTCCGCTGCTGGGGCAGACGCTGGCGCAGTCCCGTCAGTCCGACCCCAAGGACATCCGCCTCGTCTACATCTTCTCCGACGGCGAGGCCACCGACGAGGGCCGCGGCGCACAGGTGGCCGACAACGCCGGCATCTCCTGGCAGTCCCTGGACGGCCTGGTCGACGGCGGCGCGGTGCTGGGCTACGGCTCGACCGAGGGCGGCAAGATGCGCAGCTACGACGGCTCGCCGTCCACCGGCGAGCACACCCAGTCCGACTACATCACCGACGGCCAGGGCGGGCAGCCAGGGGTGTCGAAGATCGACGCCGACGAGCTCCAGAAGGTGGCCAAGGAGATGGGGCTGCCCTACTACCACCGCACCGGCGGGTCGGGCGACGACCCGACGAGCAAGTTCACCAACCTCGACATTGAGGCCGTCTCCGCCGACGGGCGGGCCAAGACCAACGCCCGGGTGTACCTGACCTGGCCACTGGGACTCATCGCCTTCGGTCTGCTGCTGTGGGAGATCCTCGACCTCATGCGAGCCGACCGTCGCCTGCGTCTTCTCATGGGAAGGGGACGATGATGACGACAGAACACACCCCCGGCGAGGTCCCCGGGCAGGTCGGCGACGGGACGCAGCCCGGAGCCGCCCAGGCCGCCCAGGCGGCGCAGGGCGCGGTCAGTGGCGCCCCGGAGCAGGCACCCGACTACCTGCAGGAGGCGGACCCGAATGACGGGGCCTCCTCACCGGACCCCTCGGCCCCCGAGGACCCCAGGCGGCGCGAGGCCCGTCTCAAGCGGCGCCGTCGGCTCCTGGCGATCGGCGGGGTGCCCGCGGCGCTGGCCACGATCATCTCCCTGTGGCTCGGCTCGATCTTCCTCATCTCCCTGGCCGGAAACCGTGCCGCGGCAGCCGGCCACTACGACACGGCTCTGTCGCGCTACCGCACGGTCGCCAGGATCAACCCCTGGCTGGAGCAGTGGCGCGTCCACTTCAACCTGGGCACCGGTCAGCTCGCCGCAAAGGATCCGACCTCCGCGGTGGCGACCCTCAACCAGGCTCTCAGTGAGGCACCCACCGCCAAGGTCGACTCGAAGACCAAGGCGAAGGAGGCCGGCTCCCCGGAGTGCATGGTGCGCACCAACCTGTACGTCGCCCACCTCACCCTGGCGGCCCAGGCCCAGGAGAGCGGAAGCCCCGCGGCAGTGACCGAGCACATCGAGGCGGCCAAGAAGGCGGCCGATACCTGTGAGGTGCCGCCCCCGCCCGAGCAGAATCCCTCCCCGAGCCCGAATCCCTCGGCCACGCCCAGCAGTGACCCGAGCGCGAGCCCCTCCTCCCAGCCCAGCAGTGACCCGAGCTCCAGTCCGTCCTCGCAGCCCAGCAGTGACCCGAGTGCGAGCCCCTCGTCGTCGGCGTCGAGCTCGCCGGGCGAGACCTCCTCCAGCACCCCGAGTGCCAAGCCGACCCCGACCCCGGTCGACGACCGGGCCAAGCGCCTGCGGGACCGCAACAACGGCAGCCCGGGAACCACCGAGGATCCCGGAGGCAGTGACAGCAACAAGGGAAAGCCCTGGTGAGCGACTCCGATACGGGCAGGACCTCCCGCCTCGTCGTGGCGGCCGCGGTCCTGGACGATCTGGAGCATCCGACCGCGCTGCTGTGCGCGGCCCGTTCCTACCCGCCTGAGCACGCCGGCCAGTTCGAGCTCCCCGGCGGCAAGGTCGAGCCCGCCGAGCGGCCCGAGCAGGCCCTGGCCCGCGAGCTGGACGAGGAGATCGGCCTGAGCGTCCGCCTAGGACCCGAACTCGTCGTTCCCCGACAGCTGGCGGTTGTGGCGCCACCGGACAGCGGCCCCGGCGACGACACCCCGGCCTGGCCGGCCATGCACGGCTTCAGGATGCGAGTGTGGCTGGCCGAGCCCGCCCGACCCGGGGACCGGGGCAGAGTCGGAACCGACCACCAACGGTTGGAGTGGGTGCGCCTGGAGCCGCCGGATCAGCTGCGCCGGCTGCCGTGGCTGGAGGCGGACCTGCCGATCATTGACGCGCTCGTGGACGCCCTGGGGCGCTGATGGGCACTGGGATGACGGCGGCGGGGTTGAGACGGGTGGCCCTCCTGAAAGCCGCGGGCTCGAGCATGCCGGCAGTCCCGCGACGCCGGCCCTTCCCAGTTTCTGACACTTCTATCACTCGCGTCATCTCGTAAGTTAGGGTTGCCTCATGCCGAAGATCCTGGGTTCCTCGCTGGCCGAGCATCGAGAGCGCACGCGCACCGCCCTGTTCCGGGCGCTGTCCGAGCTCATGAGCCAGCGCAGCTTCGACAAGATCACCCTGTCCGACGTCGCCAACCACGCGGGTGTGGGGCGCACCGCCGTCTACAACCACTTCGCGGACAAGGAGGACCTCCTCCTGGCCTTCATGGAGCACGAGGCCGGCCGCTACGCCGAGGAGCTCTCCCGGGCGCTGGCCGGCACCCAGGACCCGATCGACCGCCTGCGCATCTACGTGCGCCAGCAGGCCCTCATCGCCCGGCACTTCCACTTCCCGACGTCGGGACCGCTGTCCGGGGCGGTCTCGCGCGGGACCGCCGGTCGCCTCAAGGCCCACGGGGCGCTCCTGGCCCAGATGCTCTCCTCGATCCTCACCGACGCCATGGACCAGGGGCTCATCCCCGCCCAGGAGCCCGAGCAGGTCATCCCCCTCATCCACGCCACCGTCATGGGCGGGCGCCCGACCCCCACGGATCCGGAGCAGCGCCGGGCCTACCTGGAGAGCCTGGACGTCTTCGTGCTGCGGGCGGTGGGGGCCCGTCAGCCCGCCCACGCGGTTCCGACCATTGCCCAGCCCCACGCCACCGAGCCCCTGGAGGGCGCTGAGGCCCCCGGTTCGCCTCATCACAGCGCGGTCGGCTGACAGCGTGAGCCACGGCCTGCCGCGCAGGCGGGCGGGCCTGGCAGACTTCCGCTCGTGAACCTGAGCTGGACTGACACCTGGAACGACCTGCTGAACCGCGCCTCGAACGTCGTCGGCCTGGATCCCGGCGTGCTGTGGCCGGCGCTGGCGATCCTCCTCATCGTCCTGGCCTGGGCCCCGGCCCGCCGCTGGGGACGCACCCTGGTGACGATCGTCCACGAGGCCGGGCACGCCGCCGTCGGCCTCATGGTGGGGCGGCGCTTCCGCGGATTCGTGGTGAGCCGGGACCTGTCCGGGCACGCCGTGACCGCCGGCAAGCCCACCGGCCCCGGCCGAGTGGCCACCTCCTGGGCCGGCTACCCCGCCCCGGCCGTCCTGGGCGCCGTCGTCGTGCTCCTGGCCCTCAAGGGCTGGGCGAGCGCGGTCCTCCTGCTGGGGCTGGTCCTCCTGGCGGTCCTGCTGGTCATGTCCCGCTCCGTGCGCACGGTCCTGCTGGTCCTGCTCGTGGCCCTCTTGACCGGGGCCCTGTGGTGGTGGGGCGGGCAGTGGCGCGACGGCGTCGTCGCCGGGGTCGGGCTGGCCCTGCTGGTGGGGGCCTGGGACTCCCTGCGCGATGTCGCCGCCTCACGCGACCCGAGCCAGGACCACCGCACCCTGGCCCACCTGACCCGGGTTCCCGCCGGCGTGTGGCTGGCCAGCTGGTTCCTCGTGGACGCGGCGGCCACCGGCGTCGTCGTGCTGGCCCTGCGCGATCTCCTGTGAGGTGAGGGCGGGCCTCGCGTCCGAGCCCGCCGCCAGCATGGCCTACGCTTCCTCCTGGCGACGCGGGGCCCGCAGTGCCCTCCCGCCGTCCCCGCCCGACGTCGCTCACCGTGAGCCCATAGGCGCCGTTGCGGCCCCGGGCTCACCCCGCTCCCGGGCACTCCGGGATTCCCTCAAGGAGAACACATGATGCTGTCCCGCAGGACGTTCGCCCTGACCTCTCTGGGGCTGGCCGTCTCAGCCACCCTCGTCGCCTGCTCGTCGAAGTCGAACGACGGAGCCACCGAGGAGGGCAAGATGGCGCTCATCGTCTCCGATGAGGGCGAGGCCGCCGCGGAGGCGCTGTCCAAGGCGGTGGAGGCATTCACCAAGGACACCAAGGTGGAGGTGGACATCAAGCCCGTCTCCGACGTCTCCCAGGAGCTGGCCCGCGGGATCACCGCCGAGCCGACCATCGACGTCGTCGTCCTCAACCCGGCCCAGCTGTCCAGCTACGCCGGCTCCCTGCACTCCTGGGACAAGGGGTCAGCCGCTGTCAAGGACGCGCACCCCGCGCTGCTGACCAGCGCCACCCGGCAGGAGAAGATCGCCGCGGCGCCCCGGGACGTCTCCACCCTCGCCCTGTACATCAACACCTCGCTGTGGTCGGCCGCGGGCCTGAGCGACTCGGACTACCCGACCACCTGGGAGCAGCTCGACCAGGTGGCCGCCACGCTCACCTCCGGTGGGGTCGTCGGCCTGACCCTCGATGCCTCCTACGCGCGCGTGGGCGCCTTCCTCATCCAGGGCGGTGGGGGCCTGACCAGCGCCGATGGCACGAAGGCCACGGCCTCCTCCGAGGGCTCGGTGGCGGGCCTGACCCAGGTCAAGACGCTCCTGTCCTCCGGCTCGGCCGGATGGGGCGCCGACCTGCCCGCCGGTTCCGCCGCCGACGCCTTCGGCCAGGGGCAGGCCGCCATGGTGATCGAGACCGACGCCCTGGTCAAGACCCTGGCGGACACCTACTCGGGCGTCTCCTACAAGGTGGTCGAGCTGCCGGCCGGCAGCGGCGGCAAGGGGACCCTGCAGTTCCCGACCTTCTACGGCGTCGTCGAGGCCTCCAAGCACAAGGCCGACGCCATCAAGCTCGTGGAGTACCTCACCGCCGCCGAGCGGCAGGTGGCCCTGGCCGGCGCGGCGGGCACGGTCCCCGCCGGCAAGTCCGCCGGTGAGACCTGGAAGGGAAAGCACGCCGACCAGGCGGCCTTCCTGGCCGGCGTCGAGTACTCCCAGCCCGTGCCCTCCGCCTC